>JRHI01000267.1_pt1 | contig 59358 bp, 53 predicted proteins | sample 215371 | NCBI WGS metagenome assembly JRHI01 (sample SAMN02929681, study PRJNA255918) | sediment metagenome | biome: cave system; feature: Ice Cave; material: Sediment; isolation source: sediment from deep within a dark volcanic ice cave with no known source of... ...
CCCCTTTCCCTATTAGTTGGAATCAATGGGTAAGAGAGGGGCAAAGACGCACAAATCCTCATCAACAAGATGACGACGGCTCACAAGGCATCGTCTATCTCATTGGTGCTGGCCCTGGTGACCCAGAATTGATGACTCTCAAAGGACTACGGTACCTGCGTACCGCCGATGTAGTGCTTTATGACCGCCTGATCGGAAATGAACTGCTCAATGAAACAAAGCTGGGGGCAACACTCATCTTTGTGGGCAAAGGGCCACGCTGCCATACGATGAAACAAGAAGAGATCAACGCGCTCCTCATTTCCCATGCCCAACAAAAGCGCGTTGTTGCACGCCTCAAGGGTGGAGATCCCTTCGTTTTCGGGCGCGGCGGCGAGGAAGCAATAGCTCTCTCCGCAGCTGGTATCCCCTTTGAGGTCGTCCCCGGCGTGAGCTCTGCCATAGCTGTGCCCGCCTATGCAGGTATTCCTGTCACACACCGGAACTATGTTTCCTCCATTACCATCGTCACTGGGCACGAAGGCGAGCATACCAATGCCGCCCCTATTGACTGGCAAGCGCTCGCCAACACAGGTGGCACATTGGTGATTCTCATGGGTGTCAAAGGGCTTTCCGCGATTCGTCAAAACCTCATCGCAGCTGGCCTCTCCTCAGACACACCGATTGCCGTCATCCAGGAAGGCACCACTACTAAACAACGTATGGTCATAGGCACTCTCGCTGATATCGCAGAGCGCGTGGCCGATGCAGAGCTAACATCGCCAGCGGTAATTGTCATTGGGACAGTTGTTGGGCTGAGTGATACGCTTGCATGGTATAAAACAATCGGGAAAAATGCCTAGAGCGAGTAGGCATTTTTCGCCGACACTTGCTCTCCGCTCATTTTTACCTATCCAGAAGCACTACTCCGCTTGACAGCTTCTACCTCGCCCTGTACTATTGTTTACAGATGTGTCGAAACATGCCTACATCCTCTGCCAATGGAAGCAGCATGACGATGCATAATGCATGGGGGAAGCATGCATCATCTCCAAATTACTCCATTACTACTTTTGAAAGGAAAAGTTCCTTGAAGAAACCCATTCTCGCAGTTTGCCTTGTTGCACTCTTGCTGTCACTCGTGGCAGTCGGCGGTTTCGTCACGCGAGGCACATCATCTGCAGTTCATGCTGCCGCTCCAACTTCATCATTTAAGAAGGTCTGTGCAGCCGCTGCCGTAAACTACGCCAGTTGCTTAGCTATTCAGGCCATCAATGCTAACTTCCGGCCAAACGCAGGCGGCCCGGCAGGCTATCATCCCTCGGACCTCCAGTCGGCCTATAACCTGCCTTCCGCAACAGCGGGTCAGGGACAAACCATCGCTATTGTCGATGCTTTTGACGATCCTAATGCCGAGTCAGACTTGGCGATATATCGTCAAACATTTGGCCTTTCAGTATGCAATACAGCAAATGGCTGCTTTAAGAAGGTTAATCAGACCGGAGGCACCACCTATCCAGCTCCTAATGTAGGCTGGGCAACAGAAATCTCGCTTGATGTTGATATGGTAAGTGCCATCTGCCCCAACTGTCATATTTTGCTGGTTGAGGCTACAAACAATAGCTTCGCAAACCTGAGTGTTGCGGTAGACGAAGCTGCCACACTTGGTGCTAACGCGATCAGTAATAGCTACGGTGGCAGCGAAAGTGCGGGTGAAACTTCTATTGCTTCACACTATAATCACTCTGGCGTTGCCATCACTGCTAGCTCCGGTGATAATGGCTATGGCCCACAAGTACCAGCCGCATTCAACACGCTGACGGCTGTTGGTGGGACATCTCTCAGCCACGCAGCCAATGCACGCGGTTGGAAAGAGACCGTCTGGAGTGGTGCAGGGAGCGGCTGCAGCGCTTTCATTTCTAAGCCATCTTGGCAGACAGACCCCTTATGCAGCAAGCGTACCATCGCCGATGTATCAGCAGTTGCCAATCCCAACACTGGTGTATCCGTCTACGATACCTACCAGCAATCTGGCTGGCTTGTCTTCGGTGGTACTAGCGTTGCCTCACCCATTATTGCGAGCGTCTATGGTTTGGCAGGCAATGCGAGCAACTTTACGGTCCCTGCCAAGAACGCATACAGTCACATCGGCAATCTCTATGATGTGACAAAAGGATCTAACGGCAGTTGCGGTGGTTCCTACCTCTGCACTGGCAAGCCCGGCTACGACGGCCCGACCGGACTAGGTACACCCAACGGCACAGGTGCTTTTTAATATAAGGGTGCAACCTATTCCACATCACTAGTACAATGCTGCGGGCGGCTTTTGGAGTCGCTCACAGCATTGTACTAGTGATTACCTTGACTTTCTTGTAGATTTGCATATACTTAATTAGTAAGCACAGCAAGCACTCTGTGTCATCTTTTATTATGCTGCCCATAGCTTAATCCAATCGCTTTGGATTCTGTTGATGAAAGGACATCCTCTTGAAGAGACCTGCCCTTACACTTTGCCTGATAGTCTTGCTCTCCGTATGCGCTCTTGGCATACCACGCCAAGCATCCGCGCACACACTCGTCCCTGAGACGCAATACCACCATGTGTGTTCGCTAGCCCCTGTTGGCTTTGCACGTTGTCTAGCTATCTTACACCTTTCTTTCACAAATACTATTACTCCGAGCGCTATTTCCGGCTATCATCCTGCTGACCTCCAGTCGGCCTACAAACTCCCCTCGGCCACTGCTGGTAAGGGGCAAACTATAGCCATCGTCGATGCCTATAACGATCCAAACGCTGAGTCCGATCTTGGCGTCTATCGCTCAACCTTCGGACTCCCTTCATGCACAACTGCTAATGGTTGCTTTAAAAAAGTCGATCAGAACGGAGGCACCCATTACCCCAGAAGTGATAGCGGTTGGTCACAAGAGATCTCACTTGACCTCGATATGGTCAGTGCCATTTGCCCCAATTGCCATATTCTCTTGGTTGAGGCTGCAATACCCACCCTTGTCGATCTAGGAACAGCTGTTAACACGGCGGCACGCTTAGGTGCAAATGCCATCAGTAACAGCTATGGGGGTGGCGAGTATAGTAGTGAAACGAGTGATGAGAATACCTATTACAATCATCCCGGCGTCGCTATCACCGCTAGCTCTGGTGATAGTGGCTATGGACCACAATTCCCCGCAGCCTCACGTTACGTCACAGCCGTGGGTGGGACCTCACTCACCAAAAGTAACACCACACGTGGATGGAGTGAGACCGCCTGGAGTGGTACCGGCAGCGGTTGTAGTGCCTATGTCACCAAACCTTCCTGGCAAAAAGACAGTGGTTGTAGTCAACGCACTATCTCCGATGTAGCAGCAGTCGCTGATCCCAACACTGGCGTAGCCGCCTACGATAGCTACCGTTCTGGTGGCTGGCTTGTCTTTGGTGGTACTAGTGTTGCTTCCCCAATTATCGCTAGTGTCTATGCCTTAGCAGGGAACGAAAGCACTCTCAGCTATGGCTCCTATCCCTATAGCCATACAGGAAACATATACGATGTCACCAATGGCAACAATGGGTTCTGTGGTGGCTCCTACCTCTGCACAGCTATGCCCGGCTACGATGGCCCCACTGGTCTCGGTACTCCCAACGGCACAGGTGCTTTCTAATTATTACTATCATAGCACGTGTCAGGACTGTTGCAACAGCCCTGACACGTGCAAAAACATGACGGAACACCCTTGGCAAGTGGTCCAAACTGTGGTACCCTTAGTATATATTCACGTGGTAGGCTATACACATGCTCTCTGGATAGAGAATCCTTTTTCCCAATAGAGAGGCTGGATGACAATGATAACGGTGCAAGAAGAACTCTCCATACTCATTCCCGCGGACTGGGTTCCGGGGCCACCACAGGGCTTCTGGACATACGACGACTATGCTGCTCTCCCCAATGATGGGCATCGTTTTGAAATAGTGAATGGAGTGCTTGTTATGGCGCCTGCGCCCTCTCCAGAGCATCAAAGTATTGTTGGCGAAATTTTTGCCTACCTGCGGGAACACATCAAGTTGGCTGGGCTTGGTCGTGTACTCATGGCCCCTATTGATATGGACCTGGGACCAAAGAATATCTATCAGCCCGATGTGGTTGTCGTCCTCAACGCTCACCTGGATAGAATAGCAGCAAAGAAAATCGTTGGTGCTCCTGATCTGGTAGTTGAAATAGCCTCTCCAAGCACTGCTGCCCATGACCGACTCACTAAGTATGAAAAATATGCTCAAGCTGGTATAACAGAATATTGGATTGTCAAACCCACCACTCATACTATCGAGGTGATGATATTGGAGCATGGTGAATATCGTTCACGTGGTATCTTCAGTGGACAAGCATCACTCCCTTCGCAGATAGTGCCAGATTTGCCCGTACCTGTTGAACAGTTTTTTATGTAGGGCTCATATTGATACCTCCTCCTACGTTTTGGGCATGTCGCGCTTCCCACATGAGCAACGTGATAGAGGTGATACCATCTCGCTGAAAATCACTAGCTCCAAGGGAGAAATTACATGGTTATAGACACCTCGCACAAAACGCAATCCATCGTCAGTCCGGCGATTTCCACGCAAGACATCCGCACATATCTTGACCTGCCCGATATTCACGATTTCGCTGTCAAAGTCGATAATGGCACAGCAGGTTTACATGGAGGTGTGAATGTCAGCAGCATGGAGCAGCTCGCACTCTACTTAGCACAGGTGCTTCACTGCAACTCGCATAACTTCCGCATCTTTAGCCCAGACGAGTTAGAATCGAATAAACTCGGTGGTGTGCTCAAAGAAGGCCCACGTGAATATGAATGGCCGATTCCGCCCCATAATGAAGAGGTCGCCGCTAAAGGTGGACACGTCATCGAGGTCTTGAGTGAGCATGACTGCGAAGCTTGGCTCCAAGGCTATCTGCTCACAGGACGCTATGGACTCTTCCCATCGTACGAGGCATTTCTCAATATCATCGTCTCCATGATGGATCAGTTCGCCAAGTTCCTCAAACTCTCGCTGGAAATTCCCTGGCGTCTTCCTGTCTCCTCGCTCAATTACCTGGAATCCTCAACACTGTGGCGGCAAGAACATAATGGCTTCTCACATCAAAGCCCTGGTTTCATTAATTCAGTCCTGAATAAGAAAGCCGCAGTAACACGTGTGTACTTGCCACCTGATGCCAATAGCTTGATTAGCACGATGGATCATTGTATAAAAAGCGCAAATTATGTCAACCTGGTCATTGCGAACAAACAACCTATGCCACAATGGTTGTCAATGGATGCGGCCATTGCTCACGCTCGCGCTGGCGCTTCCATCTGGCAATGGGCCAGTACTGACGATGGAATTGATCCTGATGTGGTCCTGGTCGGTATCGGCGATAATCCAACGCTAGAGGTTATGGCAGCTGCCCAGACGTTGCGCGATGAAATGCCAGAACTGCGTATCCGTATCGTGAACGTGTCCGACCTGCTGACCTTGGAAAAAGATACCGTCCATCCACACGGTCTGGACCAGGAGATGTTTGATGCTCTCTTCACTCCTGACCGACCTGTGATCGTGAATTTCCACGGCTATCCCTCCGCCGTCATGCAATTGCTCTTTGGGCGTGACAGCGTCAACCGCTTCCATATCAATGGCTATCGTGAAGAAGGCACTACCACGACACCTTTTGATATGAATGTGCGCAATGGCACCAGTCGTTATCACTTGATTATGCAAGCCATCCGTCTGGCAACAGCACGCAATCAGCGTGTAGCCGCCCGTACCAGTGCAATGGTCAGCCACTACGAGTATATCCTGTGGAGCCATCGTCGCTATATCGAAGCCAATGGTGTTGACCCCGAAGAGATTACACAGTGGAAGTGGCATAACTAAATTCAAGAGGTAAAACCGACATGCACACAAGCCATGCATGGCTCTGTGTGCATGTCGGTTTTACCTCTTGAATTTTCATAAAAAAGGAGAAAGCCATGAAAATATTGGTATTGAATGCGGGCTCAAGTAGCCAGAAAAGCAGACTTTATGACATTGGTGAGACACTACCAGACGTCGCTCCTGAACCACTATGGAAAGCTGATACAGAGTGGACAAAAGAGCAAGGCAAAGCCACCATCAAGATCAGTACAGCGCATGGGCAAACACTTGACCAAGAGGTAGCAGCCGAGTCGCGTCTACAAGCTATGGAGCACACACTCAAAACACTATGGGAGGGTCCTACACGCGTTCTCTCTCACCCTTCCGAAATAGCGATGGTGGGTCATCGTGTAGTGCATGGAGGATCAGAGTATCATGAAGGTGTGCGTATTACGCCGCACGTTAAGGACACGATTAAGCAACTAGCTTCTTTCGCACCGCTACACAATCCTGTCAACCTGGAAGGAATTGAAGCAGTTGAGCAGGTTCTGGGCACATTACCACAAGTAGCAGTGTTTGATACAGCTTTTCATAGCACCTTACCAATAGAAACGCAGGTCTATTCCGGCCCATACGCGTGGTTCGAGCAGGGCATCCGTCGTTATGGCTTTCACGGCATCAGCCACCAGTATTGCACACACCGCATTGGACAAGTGCTTGGACGCGATCCATCTACGCTACGTATTATCAATTGTCATCTCGGCAATGGCTGTTCTTTGGCGGCCATCAAAGATGGCTATAGCATCGATACTACAATGGGTTTTACTCCTCTAGAAGGTTTGATGATGGGCACCCGTTCTGGCACAGTCGATCCCAGCATTCTAATCTATTTGCAACGCGAAAAAGGCTACAGCGCCAATCAATTTGACCAAATACTCAACAAGGAATCAGGATTACAAGGTATCTCAGGTGTTTCCAATGACGTACGACAGATACAACAGGCAATTCACGAGGGCAATCAGCGTGCCCGTCTAGCTCTGGACATCTATATCTACCGTCTACGCTTCTTTATCGGTGCTATGCTCGCCACACTGAGAGGTGTTGATGTCCTCTCTTTCACCGGTGGAGTCGGAGAAAACGCAGCTAGCGTGAGAGCGGGAGCATGTGAAGCATTTCCATTTCTCAACCTCAGCATTGACCCCCAAAAGAATGAAGCCTCACCCGCCGATCAGGATATCTCTACTGCGGACTCAGCCGTGCGTGTGCTCATCATTCATACCGAAGAAGATTGGCAAATTGCCAAAGAATGCTGGAAATTATCTAATCATCACACTCTTCAGTAGGGACGGGAGTGGATGAGGAGTGGGGACCCTTGTGGTCGTCCGTCTTTAGAGTTAAATGATATGATAAGGAGGATAACTACAAACTATACAAGGAGAAAAAACACATATGGCGATGCCAGAAGGAACGCATCTTACACTAGGAACTATCGCGCTGGTTGGGTCGGGAGAATATTTACATGCGATGGACAGCACTGATACTTACTTACTTGAGACACTCGGCGGAGCCAGCAAAGGACGTGTGGTATTAATGCCAACCGCCAGTGGCCTCGAAGCAAATGGTCCTGCCTCTTGGAATACTTTGGGCTTAAAGCATTTTCAAGCACTCGGTGTACAAGATATACGCCCTAGCAATATTATTCAGCGCGAGAACGCTAGTGACCCTCAACAATTAGACATATTACGCGATGCCAACTTCTACTACTTTTCGGGGGGCAACCCACAACACACGATTGACACGTTGCGGGATACTCCTGCCTGGGAGATCATCCTGAATGCTCATGCACAAGGAGCCATCCTCGCTGGCTGTAGCGCCGGCGCGATGATGCTCAGCGGTTATACGATTGCGATACGCCAGATGATGAGTGGAGGCACACCACAACTGATAGAAGCGCTTGGCGTCGTACCACAAGTGGTTGTCTTCCCCCACTTTGACCGCATGTCCGCCTTCATCGATCAACAAACTTTCAAGCAACTACTTGCAACCCTTCCCACTGGTCACATCGCGTTAGGAATTGATGAGAACACAGCTCTAGTGCGTATCGAAGCCCCCCACGGCACCAACCCAATCTCGACAGCACGCTGGCAAGTCATGGGAGAACAGACAGTAACCGTGTTCGAACACGACGCTTCCTCACGCCAACTACACGTCGGCGATCAAATCACACTCTAGAAAAGGGCTTGCTCATGTTGAAACAGAAAGTTGGATGTTGAGCACATCTTTTCCATCTTTCTGCTCGATCTGCAAGGCGGCGTTGGAAGGCAAATAATCTGTACATTTCGATGGATTTCTGCTACTATACAGTAGCAGAAAAGAATCGGGCAAGAAGTATCCCTCTTGAGACGTGTGCGACACGCGTAGGAGAGCTATGGAAGAAACAATCCTCCCACCGATGATCACGCCGTGGCTAGTTGGTCGAACAAGCCAGCTTGCAACCTTGCAACTGCTCGTTGAGCAGGCAAAACGTGGTGAGGGACACCTAGTTCTGATCAGTGGGGAAGCAGGCATCGGGAAATCACGCTTGGTGGCGGAGGTAAAAGCCTCTGCTACGACGCAGGGATTTCTTCTGCTGCAAGGAAATTGCTTTCCGACCGATCTGACCTACCCCTATGCACCGTTACTTGACCTCTTACGCTCCCACTTTGCCTCTCACTCGGCAATACCACTTGCGACTGAGTTGGAGCATGTAGCTCGTGACCTCTTTCCCTTGCTGCCAGAACTCGTCCCCCAGCAGACGACGCCACTGCTATCCCTCGAACCCGAACAAGAGAAACGCCGTCTCTTTGCGGTGCTGGCAAACTTTTTCCTCCACCTGTCAGCATCTTCCCCACTCCTTCTCATCATAGAAGACGTGCATTGGAGCGACAGCACCAGTCTGGACTTTCTTCACCTGCTCGCACGACGCACGGCCTCTCACCCGCTTCTGCTGCTGGTCACCTACCGCCCAGATGAAATGCGTGCAGAGTTGAGCAATTGGCTCGCACAGATCACTCGCGAGCGGCTGGCGGAAGCGCTCCGGCTCACACCTCTTTCGCGCAACGACGTCGATCTAATGCTCTCGGCGCTCTTTGATCAGCGACACACAGCCTTCGACATGCGCCGCTTTCTGCATGGAGAACTGCTGGAGACCCTCTACACCTTGACGGAAGGCAACCCCTTTTTCGTCGAAGAAACGCTCAGCGTCATGATTGCCGCAGGAGACATTTTCTACGTCCAGGGCTACTGGAATCGCCGATCACCGTATGCTGCACGCATTCCGCAAAGCGTTCAGGACGCAGTGCAACAACGAACAAACCGCTTGGGGGAAGCGGCCAAACAGGTGTTGACCCTGGCCGCGGTCGCCGGGCGGCATTTTGATTTTACCCTGCTCCAACAGCTCACTGGGTATGATGAGGCGCAACTTCTGCTGGTCATGAAAGAATTGGTGTCTGCTCAACTCGTGGTCGAAGAATCCACCGAACAGTTCGCGTTTCGACACGCATTGACCCGGCAAGCTATTTACACGCAGCTCCTGGCACGTGAGCGCACCAGAGTGCATCGCATCATTGCCGAGACAATGGAGCAGCTTCCCCATGCTACCCTCGATGCGCATGTGGAGGACGTGGCCTATCATTTTTATCAGGCAAGAGCATGGCAAAAAGTAGTGGCCTATGCGCAGCGTGCCGGAGAAAAGGCATTACGGCTGTACGCGCACCGTGCCGCCATCGACTATTTCACCTGGGCACTGGAGGCGGCTCATCATCTGTCCCTTCCTCCTCCACCTGCGTCGTACCGCGCACGTGGGCAGGCATATGAAACGCTAGGCGAATTTGAACAGGCACAGCATGATTACACCCAGGCATTGGATGCAGCCCGTACGATGAAGGATCGCGTGGCAGAATGGCAAAGTGCAATTGACCTGGGTTTTCTGTGGGCAGGGCACGACTACGCGCAGGCAGAACTATGGTTTCGCCAAGCATTAGTCCTGTCGCAGTCGCTCGATGATCCTGCTCTCCACGCACACAGCCTCAATCGCATCGGCAATTGGCACCTGAACGTGGAGCAGCCACACGAAGCGTTGCGCTACCACCGGGAGGCGCTGACTATTTTTCAACAACTCCATGATTTCCGCGGAATCGCCGAGACGCTAGACCTGCTGGGCATGGCAAGCTATCTTGGTGGCGATCTGATCGGGGGCACGGCTTACCACCAGCAGGCTGTCGCGCTTTTTGGTGAGCTTGGAGATAAGCTTGGTCTGACCTCAAGCCTAGCAACCCTAACGATGCGCGGCCCGAACTATCAAGCCGACACGTTGGTATCAGCTGCGAGTCTATCCGAAGCGTATCAGGATGCCGAACACGCTCTCAAGATTGCACGCGAGATTGGGCATCGCTCAGCTGAAGCGTACGCACTCGTGCAGGAGGGTCTGTGCCTGGGGTCTCAGGGCGAGTACGAGCGTGCATTCGAGGCGACAAGGCAGAGTTTGCAGATTGCAGAGGAGATCGAACATCGTCAATGGCAAACGGCTGCCCACGCTATCCTGGGTGGAATATATTGCGGCCTGCTCGCTTACCCACAGGCACGCGAACACTGCGAGCAAGCATTGGCGCTTGCACACGATAGTGGCTCATTGGTCTGGATGCGTACTGCCACAGGATATCTCGCCCCTATAGTTATCCTGTTGTATGATCTTGCTCAAGCAGAAAAGCTTCTTCACGCCGCACTCAGTCCTGATACTCCCGCTGAAACTATGGCACAGCGCATGGTCTGGTGCGCATCCGTAGAACTGGCGCTTGCACAGGGGCATCCGACCCATGCCCTAGAGATCATTGATCGGTTGATTGCATCCGCTGCACAGGGAGTTGAGGGACAAAGCGGCCTGCGTGTTTTGAAACTGCGCGGCGAAACTCTAGCTGCGTTGCAGCGACCAGTCGAAGCCGAGGCAGCGCTAACAGTAGCGCAAGCTCTGGCCATGGCACTAGGCGCCCGACCCATGCAATGGCGAATTTGTATCACGCTCGGCAACCTTTATCAAACCCAAGGAAAGAAAACAGAGGCAGCACAAGCGTTTGCGACCGCCCGAACGCTGATTGAGGAACTCGCTACTACTATCGCAGATGAACCTCTACATGACAATTTTCTGCAACTGGCGATGGCATTATTACCACATTCCCGTCCACTCTCACCTAAACAGACTGCTAAACAAGCTTACGATGGGTTGACGGCACGCGAACGCGAAATAGCGGCACTCATTGCCCAAGGGAATTTCAATCGCGAGATTGCTGAGGTCCTTGTGCTGAGCGAACGGACCATCGAAACGCACGTGAGTAATATCATGCTCAAGTTGGGCGTCACCTCACGCAAGCAGATCGCAAACTGGGCAATCAAAAGAGGATTGCCCGCGAGCAGGTAAAAACGTGTTCCTCATTTCCTACGTGTCCTTTTCCAGAAATCTCCGTGCTTTCTTCATGCAATCTCCGTACCGTCCACGATGATAATGCAAGATGTTCTGGTTACAATTGTAGCATCAACCGGGGAAACATTTCCGCGCAGAACAGCTTTCACAGGTCACATCTGAGGAAAGGATACGCTCATGAACGCGACAGACATTCTGAAATACGGACAATTCACCGCACTCCAAGCGATTGATGGTTTCCCAGAAGGCGAGTGGGAGACAGAAGGCGCATGTGGCGTCTGGTCGGTCAAGGATATCATCGCCCACCTCGCTTCTTATGAAGAGGTTCTGCGAGATGTCCTGTCTGGGTTTATCGGGAAGTACCCGACATCCCACCTGGACAAGTTTACCGGGCTGGGTGACCAGTTTAATGATACTGAGGTGAAGAGACGCAAAAGGAGAACCGTGAGAGAGGTTCTCGACGAGTTCAATGACGCACATGCGCAGGTGATGTCGCTGATCGAGCAGATTCGTCCAGAAGTGTTCCGCCAAGTGGGCACACTGCCCTGGTATGGCATGGATTATGCCCTAGATGACGTAATTGTCTACATGTACTACGGGCATAAGCGCGAGCACAGCGCTCAGATCGCTGCCTTTCGGGATCGCCTAGCTCGCCTTCAGTAAGGAGACCATCATGTATTGGGTACACCACCCAGCATGAAAATGGTCATTTTCAGAGGAGAAAGAGATCATGCAGGAAGTTACACAGACAGCATCAACTCTTGAGGTAATCAACCAGTTTAATGAAGCATTCAACCGACACGACGTTCAAGCGATGATGGCCCTGATGACAGAGGACTGCATCTTTGAAAACACCTATCCGGCACCAGACGGTGAACGGTTTTCGGGCAAGAGGCAGTTCGCCACTTTTGGGAAGAGTTCTTTCGTTCATCGCCTTATGCCGTGTTCCAGCCTGAGGAGATAATCACACATGAAGATCGTTGCGTCATTCGCTGGCGGTACGATTGGACAAGTACCGACGGTAGTCACGGACATGTACTGGGCGTGGAAGTCCTTCGCGTGCGTAACGGTAAGGTAGCGGAGAAACTTGCCTACGTCAAGGGGTAGAGAGGCATATACGGTGGCTCCCTGGCTCGTTCTTGTATTTTAAGGACGAGCGAACCAAATGGGAAACAAGTTTCTTTCACTCAACCATCAGCAGTAATGAAGAGTAGTTACTACAAGGAGAAACACGATGACAACAACACAAAAGACCTCCGACCTCAATGCCAGTGCATTGAAAGCGAGTTTACGCGGAGAACTCATCCAGTCAAGCGATGCAGGCTACGACGCTGCATGCAAGGTCTACAACGGCATGATCGACAAGCATCCCGCCTTAATTGCGCGTTGCACCGACGTGGCTGATGTCATCATGGCGGTCAACTTTGGCCGTGAAAACGGCCTCCTCGTTTCCATCCGGGGTGGTGGACACAACGCTGGTGGGCTGGGGATATGCGATGATGGCCTCGTCATCGATCTCTCGCTCATCCGCTACACGCACGTCGATCCCCAAGCGGGAACCGTGCGCGTCGGCGGAGGCAGCACCTGGGGCGACGTCGATCACGCCACCCACGCCTTTGGCCTAGCGGTCCCGGCAGGCATCATTTCCACGACCGGAGTGGGCGGACTAACCCTGGGTGGAGGGCTAGGGTATCTGACCCGCACATGTGGCCTCACGATTGACAACCTGATCGAAGCCGATGTCGTGCTGGCCGACGGACGCTTGGTGACAGCCAACGAGCAGCACCATGCGGACCTGTTCTGGGCGTTGCGCGGCGGCGGTGGCAACTTCGGGGTCGTCACCTCGTTCGTGTTCAAAACCCACCCGATTCAGACCGTCTATGCCGGTCCCATGCTATGGGATCTAGACCAGGCACCAGAGGCAATGCAATGGTATCGGGAGTTCATCACGCAAGCACCTGATGACCTCAACGGTTTCTTTGCTTTCCTCATCGTACCCGCTGGACCACCGTTTCCTGAGCATCTCCACAACAGAAACATGTGTGGAGTGGTCTGGTGTTATACCGGGCCGATGGAGAAGGCTGAGGAAACGTTCAAACCGATACGTGCCAAATTCCCGCCAGTCCTGGACTTCGTCGGACCCATTCCCTATCCAATGCTCCAGAGCATGTTCGACGCGCTCTACCCGCCAGGGCTCCAGTGGTATTGGAAAGCAGACTTTGTGAACGAGCTGAGTGACGAGGCCATTCAACTGCACGTGAAGCACGGCTCCCAGGTACCAACTATGTTCTCAACCATGCACCTGTATCCGATCAACGGCGCGGCAAACCGGGTGGGTAAGAATGAGACCGCGTGGAGCTACCGCGAGGCCATCTGGGCAGAAGTGATCGTAGGAGTCGATCCCGACCCTGCCAAGAAGGACCTCATCGTAGATTGGGCCAGGAAGTACTGGGACGACTTGCATCCCCATTCGGCAGGCGGCGCATACGTGAATTTCATGATGGAAGAGGGCGAGGAGCGCGTCAAGGCCAGTTATCGCGACAACTACGAGCGCCTTGCAGCTATCAAGCGCACATACGACCCGACCAATTTCTTTCGCGTCAATCAGAACATCAAGCCTGCCCCATAAGGCTGTCACTAGGTAATGAGGGGCTTCTTCCCCTTTCCATCCAGTAGTACCTCTACTCACTATCACCATTTTGGTAGATAGTTCATGAAGGAGATGTCCAATGGTAGTCTACACACAGATGCGGCATGAGATGAGGCGTGTTTGCATCTTAACCTTGACCGCTTTACTGAGCTTGCTCATCCTGCTCGTACCGATGGTCGTCGCCTCGCCCCGCGCCTTGGCTGCGACGACCTACACCATCACTGACCTCGGTCTGCTCCCAGGAGGGCAGGATAGCTATGCCTACGGCCTCAATGCGAATGGCCAAGTAGTCGGGTATTCAGGCACGACAAGCGGCAAGGCCCACACCTTCATCTGGACCCCGAGTACACCCAACGGCGAGACCGGCGTGATGACCGACCTCGGCACGCTCCCCGGGGGGCTCGACCAGTTACGGCTACGCCATCAACGTCCACGGTGATGTAGCCGGGCAATCGGAAATTTCGGGCGGGGCCACCCATGCCTTCGCATGGAGTAACATGGACAAGGTAATGTACGATCTCTCTACGCTCAACGGCGCAAACAGCTATGGGTATGGCATAAACGATAATGGTCATACAGTTGGAGAGTCGAATCTCGACGCCCAGCATGGTGGGCACCTCCACGCCTTCTGGTGGCCTCTGAGTCACATAATCGATATCGGCACGCTCGGCGGCCCCACTAGCGTCGGCTACGCCATCAACATCACGTGTCAGATAATTGGCCAAGCGGACACTGCCAGTGGACCCAACCATGCCTTCCTCTGGACGCCAACCAACCCATGCAACGGTTCCACCGGCCAGATGGCTGATCTCGGTACACTCGGTGGCTCTAAGAGCTCTGCCCAAGGCCTCAACACAAGCGGCCAAGTGGTCGGGATTGCCTCCTTGGCAAGCGGACAGCAGCACGCCTTCCTCTGGGACCCAAATACGCCCAACGGCTCCACCGGCCAGATGGCTGACCTGGGTACGCTCGGTGGCCAAAACAGCTTGGCCGAGGATATAAACACCACCGGCCAGGTGGTCGGGGCGGCGCTGGATGCGCATCAGGTAGCCCATGCCTTCCTGTGGCCCAGCATCAACGGTCTACTCATCGACCTCAATGGCTACCTCCCCGCCAACTCCGGCTGGGTCCTCGCATATGCGCGGGCCATCAATGACAGTGGGCAGATCGTGGGCGCTGGTACGATGAATGGCCATTACCATGCCTTCCTCTTGACACCCCACCAAGCCTAGCAAGGCTCTATATCAGACTGGCAAGATGTATGAAGATAGAGCCATGAATCATTCCGAAAATTCGGAATGATTCATGGCTCTATTTGTAAATTTTGCAATTGAGGTAAATCCCAGAAACAGCAGCAAGAAGCGAGCATGAAAAGCGTCAATTGCAGAATTGGCGCTTTTTGTACTTTTTTGCCTTCATCATTCTCTTTACAAAATTGGGCTTATAGCCCTTGATTTTCACTCCGAATTCGTGTACTATACTCTACGTACATATATAAATTCAAAAAATATGTACACAGTATGCGCTACAGCTTGATGATACCTACTGCCAATATATGCGTGCTCGGTCGGTTCAGTTCTTCCACGATAGTAATCAAGTGTCATCAAGCGAGACTGAGCACAGCTTATAGAAATAAACGGACATTGGCACAAAAAGCGTATAGGGAGAACATCCAATTTTTGGATCACTATGAGGCATATGAGGTAACAGAAAGGAGTTACTCAATTTTGAGCATACAAAAATAGACGCAGAAGATGTATCCTTATGCCAACGTAAATCCCAACACAATCCTAACCCAACCCAACACACCAACACATTACTTATTTTCTAAGGAGCACCATCATGCAAAAAACATCATTGCGCAAAGTCAAAGCCGCTATCAACTCCATGCCACAAGAGAACGACGCTATCTTGCATTTTTCTTTGCAGGGTTTGTTGCCAGCAGATCATATTCTGGCACTCAATACCGCGATTGGCACACTCTCGCATCTCGCCAGTAGCCAGGACCGTCCCCAGATGATTATGCAGCAACAGTTTACTACGAGCGAGATCAATCTCCTGATGCCGCTACTGGAAGCCTATCCTTACTACTGTCCATATGAAGTTTTGCTCACCAGTTTTAGTATGGGCAAACTCACTGACACCAACATTGCACGTTGCAAAAAACGCCTAGAAGATGCTCAGGACGCAGGTATATGGGAACTGGAGATGCGCCCTGTACGTAATGTACTCTCGCGCACGCGCATGAAAACCCGCGCCTTCGGCATCGATATTTTGTCGATTCTCGAAACTGGTTATATCTTGATGTACAACGCCGAATCCAAAAGACTAGGAGCCTGATGGGAACTCCATCATAACTTCTAAGAGAGAGGGAATACGACTTCCCTCTTTCTTCTTTTTTCCGTTAAGCATGTTTTTGCATCGGTAATGTAAAGGAAAACGTTGAGCCACCCCCCACTCTACTTTCCACCTGTATTTGTCCTCCCTGCTCTTTCATGATCTCAGAGGAGATATAGAGTCCCAGCCCTAGTCCAGAGATGGTTTCCTGCTCTGCCGCACCCACACGGAAGTAGCGTTCAAAGACGTGTGCTTGCTGTTCTCGTGGGATGCCCATACCAAAGTCCTGCACGCTCACCACGACATATTCTTCGTTGGCTGTCGCCCTGATCTGCACCAGCTTGGCCTGGGAAGAATATTTGATGGCGTTCGATAGCAGATTGGTAAGCACCTGCTCGACGCGTGCCCGATCTGCATACACCTGTTGCTGGGCCTGTCCTTCGATCTGCAGTTGGTGTGTCTCGCTCGTGCGCTGCACCTCCTCAACAACGTCACGCACCAGATCATCAATGGCAAATACGCTGCGCTGCAACTGCAGCTTTCCCGCTTCAAGGGCCGTCACATCGAGCGCCACGTTGATCAGATGCGTGAGCGTTCCCAACTGCGCACTCATTTTTCCAAGTAGCCCCGCAGACTGCTCATCTCCCTTCGTGCGAAAGCGCCGCTCAAGCACTTGTGCATAGAGACCAATGCCGGTGATCGGCGTCTTGAGTTCATGGCTGACCGTCCCCAGAAAGGCATCTTTTTGTCTATCCAGCCTCTTGCGCTCGGTGATGTCCTCCATCGCCAGAAGAATGAGTGGCGCCGCCATCCCTTCCAAGGCGAGACGACGGGCATTGAGTAGCATCGTCTTATGACCAATGCTGGGAAAGGTGGCGTCTATCTCGATATTCTGGAAGGACTGATTCCGCGGAAGCATTTCTTCCAACAGCGTGTGCAAACGGGTATTGTCCCATTCCCCACTTCCTAGCTCATAGAGGGAGCGGTGCTCCACTTCCCCCGGTACCGTCTGAAAATACCGATAGAAAGCCGCGTTGGCGCGTACGATGTGTATCTGGGCGTCCAGAATCAGCAATGGTTCGCGCACCGTCTCCACAATCGCGTCGGCATAGTCGCGTGCCGCTTGTAGATGCACATTGTGCAAGGAGAGTTGCTGATTCACCCTCCCCAGTTCTTCATTGCTGGACTGAATCTCTTCCTGAGACGTTTCCAGTTCTTCATTGATGGTCTGCAGTTCTTCATTGCTGGAACGGATCTCTTCATTCGCTATCTGAAGCTCTTCGTTGATCGCCTCGCGCTCCTCGAGCAGGGCTTGCATCTCCGTTCGTGTTGCTACCAGTTCCTGTTCCAGCAAAGTGACTTGACGGTCTTTGAGGTCGCGCTTTGGGGTTATAGAGGCAGTTTCACTTTCCCTAGAAGGGCCTGCCTCCTGAGTCGAGAAATGTCGGGCCGTGTCAGTAAAGATGACCAGATACGTCGGCAGGCCAGAACGTGCCTTGAGCGGATGCACTTCTACGGTGACCTCTTTGACACTGTCACCACTCGTGACCTGCAAGCCTGTTCTGGTCGCAACAGCACCACTCTTTGCTGCCGCATGAATAGCGGCGCGTAATCCCCATCCTAGTTCTGGACGGGCCATCCTCAATAGATTGAAACTCGCCTTACCTGATGCAGGCTCCAGATAGGGGCTGATATGCCCGCGGAACTGCACAATCTCCATATCCGCGTCAATCACCACACTCGCGGGAACGTAATGTGCCAAAAGCACCTGATCCGCCGCTTGCTGCGCGTCTTTCTCCCTATAATCAGTCTCATTGTTCATGGAAGTGTTCTCCTGCTTGTGTTCGCTTGTGGTTCTGCCTTCTCCTGAGATGACAGGCACGATAGGGAAGCGGGCGAGCATGTTCTTCTTCAGATACAATTTATATGTGCGATCAATACTGGAAAAGAGGTTTGCCTCGACGCCGACCGTTTCCAGCATCAACGGTGCTCTGCGGCATCGTATCATATTTGGCTGATGCTGCATCCGGAGCAAAAGTCATGCCGTGTGCTTGCTGAATCGCTGCCAAGCCAAATGTGCCATCAGAAGCGGTCCCTGAGAGGCGCACACCAATGGCATAGCGATGTCGGTCAGCAGCCAACGAGCGCAGAAACGCATTAATGGCGAGGTGTTGACCGCCCGTGAGTACACGGGGGTGTAGAGCGAACCGACCATGCACCAATGTGACGGTTCTATTAGGAATCGTGACGTACACATGATCGGGTTCGACAACCATGCCATCGCGGACCTCACTCACTGGCAGTGTTGTTACCTGAGAAAGCAAATCCGCCAGTAAGCTCTCACGTGTCGGAACGAGATGTTGAATAAAAACGTAGGCCATGCCCGTCGTGGTGGGTAGATGACGAAGCAACTGGATAAATGCCTCTAGTCCACCGGCTGAAGCTCCAATTCCGACAATGGGGAGCGGACGCGCGTGAGACCCCACTTGAAGAACAGATACAACTGGCATGATGTTTCTCCCTATGAGAAGCCTAAAGGAGGAAGCGTGAGGATGAACTTCTCCGTTTCACGTCAAGCGGAGAATGAGTGAAAATATCTCTTCATAAGTATACCATATCTGAAGAGAAAAGGGCGTTCCATACGAATGAAATCACACAATGGTACACAATTGTGTTATAATATCCACACAAAAGGCGCATCACTGATATTTCAATGCATGCTAATCGCGAGACTACGGTAGAGGAGCCATAGGCCATGACCTACTCACACAGAAACATTGCTGAGGAGCAAAAAGAGGCGTGTCAGAAAGCACAACACATAAGGGCTATCTGCGACCAACTCTCTATCACACTTGATCCTATTGACTGGCAAAACGCTGGCATGCGAGCAGGTGTAGCGGTGAATACGATCATGATCTCTGATCTCTTGGATCTCGGTCAACTCGATAGTGATGCCATCCTCCGTCGCGTTCGGACCAAACTGCTCGAACACGCCGCTCTGCAAAGCATGGCCCCTCGACCAGGTCTCAAAACCATCATGTGGAGTCCTCTTGAGGTGCTGCAACCACAAGCTTTTTTGAGCTTGTGGATTCTCACCATGGAGACGTATGAGCGCGTAGCTATTGCTGAATATATCAGAAATGGACAGCGCATCTATGAGCCGTATGAACTCGATGTGCATGATGAACAACAGCTTGCAAAACTCTTCGGCCCAACTCATACTGGTGAGCATCAACGTGGTGAGACGGTGACCGTTGAGGAACGTGAGCGGAAAAGCACTGGCGAGATCGTCTACATTCTTTCACCTGGCAAGGCGCTCACCAACCGTAAGCAGTCCTCACGGGGCGACCAGAGTAATTCGGGAAAAGCGTACGCGAGCGACGTTTCATCAAGATATCTTGTCGATTGCCATGATGGTTTTCCGCATGTGGTCAACCAGTCGCAAATCATTCACGAAACAAGCGATGGTGCAGACCTCGCTGCACTCTAGCGGACCCCGACTCTATTCATCACCAGCATATACCATGCACCAAGAACTGATGGGGTTTTACCCGACAGAGGCCCCGCTAAGCAATGAGGAAAATAGCAGGCTTCAGCGGTACTTCTCCAGAGGAACTCCTTTTGATGCAGCACTGGAGTCGCTGATGGGTCAGTAAGAAGCCGTTTGCTCTGGTAGCGGTATACCAGGGCTTCAAAGGCCCAACGATCACCTGCACAGGCCTGTTCGATCAGCAGGTGATCTGCGAGTTCCAGCGGTTGTACGTGTTGTGTTTTCTGCAGAGACATGCATTGTATCTTTCCAGGCGTAGAGCGAAGGCAGTTCATGATGATCTCCTTGCTGGTTGGTGCTCCTACGGTTCATCGACGCCCATCTGTATCAGCAGATGGTGTAGGTGCCGTAACCCTAGACGCATACGAGATTTCACTGTGCCTAAAGGAATCTGGCGCTCCTGAGCAATCTCCGCGTGCGTCCATCCCTGAAAATAGGCGAAATCGATCACCTCACGTTGCTCTTTGGGAAGTCGTTGCAGCGCGTCGCGTACGTGTGCTCCTTGTATCAACAACCACGTCTCCTGCCACACGTCGGGGACGACCTGGCTCTCATGATGTTCGGCCTCCTCCCAGGTCGCTTCCTGCAGGGCAGTGCGGCGGCGGACAGCCCAGAGATAGTCAATAATACGATGATGCACGATGGTGAAGAGCCAGCTCCTCGCGGCTCCCGCGTGTGGCGTATAGGTGGTCACCTGTCGCCAAACAGCGAAAAACGCCTCCTGAATGAGGTCTTCAGCCACTTGCTGATTCGCAACCATCCGGTAGGCGAGAGAATAGAAGACGCGACCGTAGCGCTGGTAGAGCACCTCCATCGCCCAGACGGCACCGGAAGCAATAGCGGTGAGCAAGTGTTCGTCGCTGAGCTGACCGAGCGGCGAAGCACTCGCTCCTGCCACCTGCCTCTCATGAGTATGACTTTGGCTGAACTGATGCATGGGAACCTCCCCCTAGGATCGTACTTATGCACGACGAGATAGTCTCTCCGAGCACGGGAACAAAAACGTTGTCATCCATGACCTCATCAAAAGCAGCCTCTTGCGCCATTGTCCCTCCTACTATCTTTCGTATCGGAGGTCATCATTCATGCTCGTGAAAGAGGCCATCTTCAAGGACAAAGAAGCCTACAAGGGTGACAGCCGGAAGATCAGGGTTGGCTTTGACCTTTAAGCGATAGAGCGCCAGATCTGTCTGCAAGGGACCCGTGTAGCCCACGCGCAGGGCTTGGCCGCAGACACGATCAGGCGCCTCTATCATGGCAATCAAGAGTTTTCGTGATGAATGCGCCACTGTGCCAGCAGGAGGCACAATAGCGGGTAGATATTTCGGATTCGGGGGGTCATGCAGAGATGTATCCATACGTACGCTCTTTCTCACCAGTAGGTGGAGTCGCGAATGCTTAGAAAGCTTCTAAGCATCAGCACTAGTACGTAGACTAGCGCGAAAAAGTTTCAGCAGACCGATAGAGAATTTGAACGTATACCATGGGGTGAGCATGATGCCTCCAGCATAAGGTGAAGGTGGTGTATCTTGCGTCAATGGGTCACTCATCGCTATATCCTCGTCTGAGGACGTCTGCTCTTGTGAAGAAGGATTCTCTAAAGCTGACAGAGCGGTCTCATCTGTTACCTTGCTTGCAGGTGCCGAGGCATTGCCTAGTTGCGGCTGTACATAGGCTGAGTGAAAGTGAGTGCGTGCGGCTTTCCGTTCACGATGATGTACAATATCCAGGCCCAGACACGTCAGTGTAAAGGCACCCAACAGACCAACGGCGTACATGTCGCCAAGGATCGTGATATTTCCGTTCACCAGCAGTAAGACTGCAATGGGAATGGCAGTTGCCAGGAGAATGGAGTAATGAGGTGTACCACGCAGTATATTGCGCTTCAGGAGAAATGCAGGGAAGAACTGCATACGCGAGAGAGCTATGAAGACGTGGTAGGTTCCAATAATGGCCGTATTGCTGGCAAATATTAGTAAGGCACTCGCACTGATCGCCACTTCTGTCTGCAAGGCGATACCTCCCCAGCGTCCAGCAAGCAGTGAGACGACCTGTGCGGGAAAGCACTCGGTCTGCAAGCACATGCCGCGGCAGCAAAAGAGTTGAAAGCATGGTAAGAGAGGACTGGTCAAACCAATCGTTATCACCACGAGCAACAGTGCCATACTACCGACCTTTTTGCGCGGAGTTTTCATCACAGGCGAAAGTTGCGATATGCTTTCCAGGCCCGAAAAGGCGAGGAACAAACCGGCAAAGCCTACTTGATAGGCTTTGATGCGCTCCGTGTCAAAACTTCTTGGGTCATAACCATCCTCTTTATTCAACCTACGAAAGCAACTTTGGCGTCGGTTCTGGACTGCTTGGCAGATCCGCGGCGGTTTCCTCCACCTTTTCAGTGACATCGTCTTTCGTTCGCTGGAATTGACTGGGATGAGCTTCGCGCCATTCCACCCAGATGGTAATCAGCAGGGCCTGAAGGACCCCTGCGATAGGCGAAGCGAAGAGTGCTCCCACGATCCCAAAGAGTTCGGCCCCAGCGATGAGCGCGGCGAGAGAGACAACAGGATGGAGGCCAATGGTCTTCCCAACGATGCACGGCCCTACCACATCGCTCTCAATCACATGAACTACGATGAAGTAGACCAGCACGATAACGGCGATAACCCACCCCTTGGTCAGGGCAAGGAGGATACAGATTGCACCATAAGGTGAGCTTCATGCCTTATTGTCTTTTGTGTAGAAAGCTCATTGTTCATAGACACGAAAGAAGCTACCATTTTCAAGGACAAAGAGGTCTGAGAGGACATTGCCGAGCAGATACATTGGCGTCGAGGACACACTTTCTCACCAGCAGGTGAAGTTGTGAATGCTGAGAAGCGTTCTAAGCATCAGGATTAGTACGTAGGCCACTACAAAAAAGTTTCAGGTCCTTACTGCGCCCTATTTTGTCAATTAAGAACATTGCAAGGATATATCCTGACGGAGCCATTAATTACCTGTAATTTTTTGTATAAATTCTTTAGCAGAACGCTCCACCATTGCCAGTTTACAGGCAGACGCTCGTTCGAGCACCTGCCGCATCTCCTGCTGAGCTTGCTTCTTCTTGCCCAGCAACAATGTGAGTTGGGCATGGGCCAGTTGACCACGAATCTGCGTTTCAGCTTCCAGACCCGTCATATGTTGAGCCTGTACAATAGTATGTTGGGCCTTCTCTAGCAGATGTGTACGAGTTGACGAAAGTTTCTTTGAGGTCTGTATTGCTTCTGAGAGATAGAGATTGCCAAGCGCAAGCAGCGCACTTCCAATACAGGGAGTATTATGCATGGAGCGCCCAATACGCAAGGCACGAGCAACACACAGCCGCGCCTCTCTGATCTGCTCTTTCCCTCCTTGCTCTTGCAACACAGCAGCCAATTCTACATTCCACCTACTTACATACTCACGATCATTGAAGCCCTCCGCCGCCTTCAACGCACGCCTATAGAGTGTCTCAGCCTGAACAAGATCATGCGCAAAAAAGGCAAGGGCCGCCATATTGTAGTCAATGACAGCGGGCAGTGGTTTATCACCAATCTGTTCCGCAATACTGCGTGAGCGATTAAGGGCGGCTACAGCAAGCTGCTCTTGCGCCATTTTGACGTAGATATGGCCGATATTACAACTCACATGTGCAATCTCGCGCTTCTGATCATACTGTTCATAGCAGTTCTGCGCTGTTTGCAGGTGGCTGAGCGCCTCATCTGGCTGCCCAATACTATCATAGAGGATACCCAAGAAGGCATGGGTACGCCCAAGATCAACGGGATCACCCTGCAACGTACGTGCCGTGCGCGTCATGTGTCTGAGTCTTGCTAGACTCGGCATATCGGCTATGTCAGTAGCAGGAGTATGCTGCCGTGTACTCTCGTATTGTGTAAAGAGGGCCAAGGCTTTGTGTACGGCCGTGCGCGCCTCATCGTACAACCCTTCATGCTGATACAACCCTCCTTGCTGGTAGTACAGCCGTGCCCATGCAGACCCTGTTTCGACTCCGGCAACACGTAATACCTCCATCCCACGTCCACAGCATGCGTGTGCTTGGGAACTATTCCCGATATAACGCCAAAGTCGCCCGATTTCTCCCCAGAGCAAAGCTTGTATCTGTGCTTCATGACGCTGATCTGGAGTAGACACTGACGTTGCCATTGAACCTCGTACCGCTAACACCCGCTCATAGAGACGACGTGCTATGGCAAAATTGCCCAAAATGCTTGTACATTCAGCGAGACGCTCTAGCAAATACGCAAGATGGGGGATATCATCATTGGATGAAACCGTCGGTGTAGGTCGCTGTCTGTTCTCTTCATCTTCCACCAACACAGATGCATCTCTATATGCCACCGCTAATCGATAGTGACGTTCCGCCTCTGGATAGGCTGAGAGAGCGTAGGCACGCTCCGCAGCCAGTTCCGCATAGTAGGCAATGCGCGTTACTTCCGCGTCTCCATGTATAAGGTGATGCGCGATAGTCGCAGCTACTTCGTCCTCGTGACCAATGGCAGTATTCTGTACAATGTCAGCGGCTTGCCGATGCAAACGCGTACGCCGCATTGCTGAAAGATGGTCGTACAGATGGCTCACTAACAAGGGATGCCAGAAATGATACGTGATACGCGCTCCTCCTCCCTCTTCTGTGAGTACCCCTGCTTGGAGCGCTTCATCAAGCAGGTCTAGCACCTGCTCTTCGGTAACGACATCACCTTTGGCCTCCATAGAACAGATGAGGAACAAATCAAAAGAGCCACCGAGTACAGAGGCTTTATCCAGAAGTTGGCGGCACGCACGGCTGAGCCGATTCATACGATGCTCTAGCGCCGCTTCCACCGTGCGCGGCAACTCAGGAGGAATCGTACGTGCAAGCTCTTCCGCGAAGAATGGATTTCCCGCCGCCTGTGTGCGAATATGTGCAACTCTTGTCTCCTCAACATGAGGCAGGTGCGAGACGAGTACCCCAATCTCCCCTTCACTGAGAGGTTGCACACGCACGCTTTTAATGGTATGCTCACGTTGCATATGGTCTATCAGGCGCTGTAATGGATGGGCTGCAATCTCATACTCCCGACACGTCGCTATCAGTAAAATCGGATAGCCGTGAATGTGCCGAGCAATGTACCCCCACATGTCACAACTACTGGCATCAGCCCATTGCATATCGTCGAGTACAATCACCAATGGTGTCTGCTCACTCACGGCGACAAGAAGATCTCGCGCCGCTATGCGCAAACGTAATGGCTCCTGCTCAAGAGCTACGGTCAGCACAGCATGCGCGAATGGTACCGTTTGTAGCTCTGGTAGCAATGTGCTCAATGGCTGTATGGAAGCGGGAAATGCCTCCTCTCGCGTTCGCTGGCCCTCACTCTCCTGCTTGTGGAGCATCTCAAAGAGTACGAGCACTTTACGTAATGTGTCAGTCCACAGGCGATAAGGAATACCACTCTCTTGTGCATACGCACGGCTCCACATGACCATCCAACCACGTTGCTGTGCCACGCGGCTCACCTCTTCGGCGAGCCGTGTTTTCCCAATACCAGCTTCCCCCATCAACACCACACATTGAGGACGACGCAACGTATCCAATGGCAGTGACGGAAAAGTCGCTGGTTGCTGGACCTCTCCCGGCTCGTCATGCGTCACGTGTGGAATTTGTTGTTCCGCATCCAGTAATAAGCGCAACAACATCTCTCGTTCTGCATCACGTCCCACGAGTGGATTCTGATGTGTACGCCCAATTGTAGAGGTAGTGCCATACACCATCTTGCACGCTCCTTGAAATACTAAAATACCTGTGTCTCATTGCCAGCACCAATTGTCGTCCACAATATATACCTTTCAGTGGATGACTATATCATACTATTTCGTGATCGTCTATTCCATCGAAAAATGGAGAAACGGTTAAGAAACCTCAACATCAGGGTTGAGATTTCTTAACCGTTTCTCCATTGACTACACTCATACTAATCGTCTATAGTTACGTCTGTATTTTTTCGGAAAGTGGAGGAAGATAAACAAAATAGATATATGTAAATAGTGTTATCTTCAAGAAAAAGTTCCCTGCGCTCTGGATAGTATAAAGCGCGTTCCCACCCCACAAGAAAGAGTAAGCTGTTTCTCGTACAAATTTTTATAAAGGATGAACAAGACCATGTTCAAAAAGAAAGGGTTCCTCCTGTTTCTTCCACTGCTTTGCCTAGTGTTAGTTGCAAGCATAGCACTAGGTATTGTGTTGACACAACACAAATTGTCACGAGCAAGCGGAACTATATTTCCCCATGTTTTTGGTACCCAGCTTATTGACACTTCTGGTCAACCTTTTGTGTTAAGAGGTGCACAAATAGAAAGTACCTTTGCCTACAATTCTTGGCTTACCAACAATGATGTACTACTAAAGCTCTCCCCCGCTGTTTTTGCTCAAATGAGCGGCGACTAGCATATGAATGCTGTCCGTATACCTCTCTCTAATTGGGTATATGCTAAGTACACAAAACAGTATATGCCCTTGCTCGATCAGGTCGTCGCCATGGCGAATAGTCATGGCCTTTATGTCATTCTTGACCTGCACGATTATATAAAGGACGGCTCTCCCTATGGTACCGGAGCAAATGCGCCAAAGCCAGAATCTGTCGCATTCTGGAAAGCTATAGCCACCCATTATAAGAACAACACTATGGTCATATTTGATCTCTACAACGAGCCACAGTTTCCTGATGCTAATACATGGCTCAATGGCGGAGGGACACAAAAAGGCTCGACAGGGAAAACCGCTCCCATTATTGGCATGCAAGCGCTAGTAAATGCTGTCCGTTCCACGGGCGCACACCAAATCCTGATCATTTCTGGTGTACACGTAGCTGGTACCTTGCGTATCAATGATCCCAACATCATGTATACAGTGCATACCTTTCATAAGGTGGTAGTCGGCACTCCTGCGATCTGGAATGCTGACTGGGGTACTTTCTTAGGGCATTATCCCCTCTATTATGGTGAGTGGGCGTTGTTGCCAAATGGCAGCGCTCCTTATTATTGTATGACTGCGACTCCTGAAAACGCAAGCCAGAAAGTGCTCAACTTCCTAGCATACATGGATCAGAACAAAATGAGTTGGACCGCATGGCAATTTGATAATAATTATCTCATCATAGATCACAAGACATTCACGCCAACTGGTCTTGACTCCCCTACTCAGAATTGGACTTGTCCTAAGCCAGGGGCTCCTATTGGCATGGGTCACGTGTTACAGGGGTATATGGTGACTCATTATAGCATCTCAAAAAGCGCAAAAACCTCATAGAGCACGGTCAAACCATCATTAGGTGGAATATACAGCAGAGATCAGCTAGCTGATCTCTGCTGTATATTCCACCTAGATACCCCTCTTTGCTACAATGTATCTTTCAAACGCCTTTACGCCTTTAGTTGAGGTTGCTCTTGATGAGTAGGTGTGCTATAGTGCAAACGAATAGAACATAATAGACTCACCGTTAGGCAGGTTGTTGCAGTCCTGCAGGTTTAGGAAAGACAAAGAAACTATGCGAGCAGTCCAGAAGGATGTAGCAAACATGCCAGTTGCAGGGAAGGAACGGAACTTAAAGCTGGTGCAAATGAGTACACGCCAGGAAGCAGTACTCAAGAAGCAGTATAATGCGGAAAAACCGTTCTGGCGTCGCCCCTCTTTAGGATACTTACTCTGCATACCCCTGGTAGGCATAACAATACTTAGCACATTATTCCTAATATCCATTATTCCACCACTATACTTTCCTAGCACCCTCATGATTCTACCCGTGCTTTTTAGTGCTCTGATCTGGGGTGTTGGCCCTTCGCTTTTCGCATTAGTCCTGAGTACTCTCGTGATAGATTATTTTTTTGTGCCACCTATCGGACAGGTGCATTTACAAACTTGGGATGATGTACTACAGTTGTTGCCCTTCGTCCTAGCAGGTCTTGTCGTAGCGGTCATTACCGCTCAGCGTGAAAGTGCATGGTTTCATACTCTTATAGCTGAACAAGAATTACACGAACGTGCAGAGCAACTTGAACAAACGAATCACCACCTTGAACAGATCAACCAGCAGCTCAAAGAGGCTAATCAGCTCAAAGACCACTTCATCTCGATTGCCTCACACGAACTCAAAACACCCATCACCACGATTCGCGGGTACGCACAATTGGTACTGCGGCGCCTCTCCAAGCAGCACGACCTTAATCCCGATATGGTGGCAATATCTACAACACTCGAAAAGATCAACAATCAAACGAGTCGCATTACCGCTCTGGTAGACGAATTGCTTGATATGAGTAGCATTCGTACTGGCAAGGCTGAGTTACGCAAGAAAGAATGTGATCTTGTTGACATCTGTCATGATGTCATAGAAGATCAGCGCCTCCTCAGTGGCAGAGACATCAAACTAGCAGTCGAGACTAGCCCTATCACCATGTTTATCGATTGTGATCGTATCGCGCAGGTCATCGTTAATTTAGTGAGCAATGCAAGCAAATACTCTCCCGAAGGCAGTCCTGTAGAGGTTTCTATCACCCATAGCGATGAAACAGCGCAGGTTGCAGTACGCGATTATGGCAAAGGCATCACTAAAAAGCAGCAAGAATATATTTTTGAGAGCTTCTATCGCACTCCAGAAGCACAATCATCCTCAAAATCGGGCCTCGGTCTCGGTCTTGCCATCTCAAAAGAAATCGTAGAGCGACACAATGGGCGTATCTGGTGCGAATCAGAGCCACGCAAAGGTAGCACATTCTATGTGGAAATCCCCCTAAAGTAACTCATCTCACTAACCACAACTAATGAGAGATAAGCCTGTACTGCACCGTCCCATCTGCTTGAATATCAAGATGATACAGTTGCCTACCAGGAAACGCAGCCCGCAACGCCGCGTAATCCGCAGCACTACTTGCCCACGCGTATACCAGATCCCCATGCAACAAAGGATCATTCAGTGGAAAGAGCACAAATTGATAGATGGTGTAGTCACCCGTCACAATCAGCGCGTTATGCAACGATGGATGATAGACCGCATCAAGATGAATACGATAGCCACTTGGCAAGCCAGAGTAATTCTGATGTAATTCAACTTGGCGCGGCAGAAAATAGAGCACATTGCACAGTATGAGCAACAACACCAGCGTCACAGTTGGAATGCTTATTTTTCTTCCCACCTCACGTTTCATATGCCAACGCTGCTCCAATACGCTCACGGTATCAACGCTCCAAGCTGCCAGTGTTACTATACCACGAGCCGTGAGCATGAGCAGAAATGGCAACGTCTCGAAGAGATAACGCGGACCAAGATAGATACCATGATAGAAATAGCCAATATACGCTCCTGCGAGAACAATAATACTTACCAACAAAAACCAATCAGCACCCCTCGCTTTTCGCGTGAGAAATGGTAACGCGAGCAAAGCTAGTGTCAGATAGAAAGGCCAGCCATAGAGATCAATCGCTAGAATCGTCAACAACTCGTCGAGGTTGACGAAACCTGCCGCCAGCGTATGTTGCCCATAGAAACCAACGTCCTGCCCAAAGCCCCAACGATCACCCGCGAAGAACAACGAGCGTGGCGTCACCCAGGGGCTATGCGTTAGAGCGGCATTGAATTCCAAACTCATCACCACAAACACAAGGCCGATTGCCAGAAAACTAAGGCCCGGTCCAAGCCAACGCTGCCAGTTTTGTGGCACCTGCCGCCAAGAGAGGAGCAACAGCCCTGGTACAGTCGTTGCTACAAAGAGAATACCAACCAAATCGCGTGTGAGGTCAGCCATTCCAAAACAGATTGCGGCTAAGGCAAGATTCCACCCCTTCTCGCCCTGAATAAAGCGCAACATTGCCCATAGTCCCCATACCATATAAAAGAGCGCCACTGCGTGGCTGAGATAGCTTGCGGCCAGATAGCTATAAAACGGCGACAAGGCGCCCAGCACAACTGCCAGCGTTGCCACGCGGCGATCATACAAGCGTGCCGCGATCAAACCAATACCAAGTAGAGCCAATGTACCCAACATTGGCTCTATCAACCACGGCACCCCCAGCCAGACACCAGGAACCAGAGTCAAAGCCGTCCCCGGTGCATACTGCGCGAACCACTGCCCCTCAAACTGCACCATAAACGGCCCTGGAAAACGATCTACCGCCTGTGGTATCGGCACTGCAAGATGCCCACCAGCATACATCTTCGCCGCAAACACATACGCACTCGCATCGTAAATATGCGGCTCCCCATGATACTGCACATACGCAATCCACGCCACAAAGCACAACGACCCCGTCAGCATCACGAGAGCTATTGGGTGCATCGCCTGCGTCAAACGAGCAGTGATACGTCCTACATACTCGTAGGGGCGGGGGCGGCGGATGATGGGCGGTGAGGACCCTTGGGTCGCCCCATTTTTAGAAACGCTCGTATCCGTAGGGGCGGGGGTGGCGGATGATGGGCGGTGGGGAATATGATGTGCAAAAATCATCTTTTGACCTAAAATTGGGCGACCCAAGGGTCCCCACCCCACAACCTCTCCACCCCCGCCCCTACGGATACGTACGACATCTCCTCCATTCACAGTCTTGGCCCAAAGAACCCACACACCAACAACCCCAACCTCACATCCAAGCATAACCAGCAACACCACTATTGCCCACAACGTCGTCCTGAGCAGCGTATCCATAACCATCGCAGCAAATGGGAGCACATCTACAGGGAAAAAAGTACTGGCGATAGTCGTAGTAGTGCCAGAGGCAGAGCGTGTAACAGTGATCTTTCGATCATTGCGGTCCAGGGTAATTTGCACAGTTGCGTTATCAGTTGTAGTGAGGACGAGTGACATAGGCGTTTCGGGACGACGCAGCAGCACCTGGATACGTAACGAGACAACAGAAGATGGTGTAGGCAACAATGTTTGAGTAGATGCCGTGCCTAACGAGACAGAGCTACTATTCGCAGGCCAATCATTACTCGTGAGCAAGTTACCGTTGTTGGAGACGCGCAAGTCTGACCAGCGACTGGTCCCATCTAGATTGCGCATCCACGACTGAAAACGGTAGTACGGCGCATTGGCAATCCCCTTGAGGTACGTCGTATCAAGCGTAAAGTTGTTCGTACTATCCGTCCCATCAAGCTGATATTCATGTACAAGTGGGTCATGGAACGCGAACTGCAGTGTAACCGGAACACCAATTAAGCCAAGAGGGAGTGTTTGACTTCCCACATGCAACGTCGCTTTGCCGCCTTGTTCATCTAGCTCAACAGGCAACCCTTGCTGATAACACCACATATCGGCAAGAATGAGTAGCAGGAGCAAAAGCAACAAGAACAGCACTTCTCGCAGCAGCAACATACGCGAAGGTGTTGTTTGCCCTGAGCGTTGCCCTTGTTTTGTCTCGCCACGCTTGTTTACTATCAAAACTTCCTCACTTGCCTTTCGACAAGGCTGTGTTGCAAAAAATTCTGTTCATGGACTTCCATTCTCGTAAGGTTCTCCACAACTGTATCAGATCAGTTTTCTTTTTGCAACACGGTTCGTCGTAGGGGCCCCATTCATGGCGCCCGTCGTGTCCAACGCTCAATGTCCCCGACATGGACCACGCCGCAACGGGCGCCATGAATGGGGTCCTACAACCTCCACATTACCAGCTTTAATAATTAAAGAGCACTATCAAACTCTTTGTGCAGGGGAATCCATTCCAACTACTTCGGTATCGTAGCGAGCCATCAGATCACGCACCTGCACAGGAGTCGGCATACCGGGCGTGGACATCAGGTTACTCAACTCTACAAAGTAGTTGAGATAGCGTGGCGGCGTAAAGGGGTTGAGAAAACGTGCAGCTTCATTACCTATATTTGCGAATGTATGCGCTACACCTATAGGAACCATGACACACGCTCCCGCGTCAGCACGTATCTTCTCTGTACCCACCAGGAACTCCAATGCGCCTTCAAGAACATAGAAACCCTCTTCATGTGAATGATGCACATGGAGTGGAGGCGTTGGAACGTGGGGCGCAACTACGAATTCTGCAATGCCCAAGGTACCACGTGTACGCGTGCCATCCTCCTTGACGATCATACGAATGGGTCCGAGGGAAACAACTTGTCCTTCACTACGCATTATTGGGCCTCTTAGCCCGTCAACCGCTCTCAGGCTATGATCTAGCACAATACATGAAGAAACGCATCGCACCAATGTGGACGGCTCTGCCCAGCCAGATCTATCCTGAATTGGGCAAACTTGAACAGCAAGGGATGCTGACACATTACGTGGTAGAGCAGCAGGACCACCGACCTGATAAAAAGGTCTATGAGATCACGGAGGCGGGACGTAAGGCACTACGCCAGTGGGTAACTGAGCCTACACCAGCGGCATCTATACGAGACGAATTTATCCTGAAAACCTACTCGCTCTGGCTATCTAATCCAGAGGAAGTCATCGAGCACTTCCGCGAACACGAACGGACACATCAAAAACATCTTGCCGAGCACGAAGCAACACTTGCACGCTTGCAGCGAGAATGGGGAACAGCCCTGGAGCAAGCGGATTCCCCTCTTTTCAGCTCATCGCTTGCTCTGCACTATGGCATTGAATACGAGCGTACCTACGTATCCTGGTGTCAATGGGTCATCCTGCAACTCGAAGACCATATTGCCAAAATGAGGACTCTCCCATAAACCCTGGCGCATTATTCTTCTAGGCAACCAGAAAGCTACATTGATAAACATTCGGCGCAATTGTGTACTATCAAAGCATCCTCTTTTGACACGCGACAACGTTGCCTCTTATGAGATATACTACTTGGGAGCTGAAATGCATAATATCAACGCAGATAGTTGAGAGGTAGCCGCATGATTGAAGTGATAAATGATGAGGGTTAAAGAGGGCAAACAAAAACATCTGAACATTTGATGTTCAACTTCGCCTAAATCGCCACCAGCCTCCTCTTTCACTCGTTTTGATGCGATGGCAATTGGCATAGCGAACTTCGCATTTTGCTATTTCGGCTTCTATTCTGGACCAAGAAACAGCAGTACACAATAATCTGGATATATTGGCGAATTTATTACCATTAACATGATCAAATTCAAGGACACGAACATCAGTTTGACCACAATCCACGCAGGAATGGCAGGAAAAATATTCTGCAAGTTTTCTCTGGTTGTCTTCGGCCACAAGAACTTCACGCGTACGAGCACGTTTAAGATACGGTTGTTTGTTATCTCGGTAATGCTGTTTGCTTTTAAGAGATTGGCAATATTTACATCGTGTGTGACGGATACCACGATTTTTAACTTTCCACACAAAATCCTGCTCGGCATCTCGCTCTTGTCCGCAGCCTGTACAAAGCTTTTTCATAAAGCAATCCTCTCCTAAAAAGGGGTATTCAGGCAAGATGCCCAGATACCCGTTCTACAAACTACTCCAGACTGAGTATCCCAATGATAAAACCTGTGCTACGTCGTAATTGCTCTTCAGATAGTCCACTTTCAACTGCTACTTCTGTCAGCATCGCACGGATCACCTCAACCAAGTCCATATCGCCATGTATATGACAATCAGCATAATAGTGGTCGCACGCTTCTTCAAAACCTGCCCGAAAGCCAGGATCGGTAATCTGTACCAGTGGTTTTGTTTGTGCTCCTAGAGTCATACTAGTTCAGTACCTTTCTACCTTCTAGCAGCGCCTCTATCCATCCTGTACAATAGCCAGCGTTGAATGCATCTGTACCATGAACGTCTAAGATGTTCTGAGCAAGAAAGGCATAAACATCCAGGTCAGTGAGCGGCTTGCCCTGGTACTTATCATAATAGGTCAAGTAGCCACTACAGACGCCATCCGTAAACTCTTTGCTTGTCCTCTCTACTTGTTTGTTCTGCGCTACGGGTACTTCAGGTTGTGTTCTTAGCCTAGTAACCATACGTGCGTCTCTCTTTCTGCTACACATTCAATGCCATTCTTTAAGTGACTATGATCTAATGATAACCTATAAAAGTTATTCCGTCAAGGTAGTACATGTGATACAATAAGCAAAATATTTTGAGGTAGCAAACATGATTAAGCTGAGAGTAAAAGAGGAAGCTGAGAAGCAAGGTCTTAACATGGCCCAACTAGCACGAAAAGCCGATATAGACCAGAGGACGTTACGGCGTATTTATCGAGACCCCACACAAGAAATTTCAACGCATGTACTTGATAAGCTTGCTACGGCCTTAGGGGTCTCACCTGCTAGCTTGCTTGAGGGGGTAGATGACAAAGACTAGGTATTTTCAATAGCTTGCAGGATATGCCTGTTCACAAAGTGAAAAAGGAGGCAAAATAAAACATCCCAACATTGATATTGGGATGTTTTTATGGCAGGGGAGACAGGGCTCGAACCTGCAACAACTCGTTTTGGAGACGAGGACTCTACCATTGAGCTACTCCCCTATGGTTGTGACATGATGATAACAGAGCGAGAAGCATTTGTCAAGATCATAACGTGCCTAATTCGCACATATATGTGGGCAATCTTCCCTTTGGATATCGGCGCCAATTGTTCTATGCTGCTGATAGGAAGCGTTCGTAATCGGCAATCTTAATATGATAGTCTTTTCCGACCTGATAAGTAGGAAGTTTCTTTACCCGTCCTTTTTCTTGTGTCGTCTACCTGTCTTGCGTCTCTGTATGAAGTCATCAAGATCTACTCTGGATATCCGATAACCTCTGCCTGTATCAAAAGCATCTAGTTCCCCGTCTCGTATCCATTGCCTCACGGTTTCAGGATGAACCCGTAATTCTTCGGCAACCTCTTCAACTGTTAATTGCTGATTTGGCATGATATTAACTCCTAAGTGGTTTTGTGTATTGTAACATGCTTGCATTTTACAGTGCAAGGTTGTACCTAGATGATAAAGACTTTACTTCCTTGCTAAAGTTTATATATAATTGTCTAAGACTGATAGAAATCAAGGCTTTGAACGAGCACGGAAAGTGAATAGAGACGGTACAAACATCAAACGAGGAGTAGAGCATGAGGGACACATCACAGCAGGGGTTAATTTCTCACACAGCTATTTTAAATCGGCTTGTCCAATTAGGGTTTGAGGTGTTGCTCCCCTGGGCTGATCATCTTGGGTATAATCTTGCTTATTTTGTTACGGAGGAACACCGAAACTTTGGGTTCTTTGTGCATCGAGAAGCACGACAGGTACGCATTCAGTGCAAAACAGGACGGCTAACAAAAGATGGAAACTGCTTTGAGTTCAACACTGTTTCAGTCAACGCTAATCGGCGAGGCGTGAATACCAAGAAACGGTATATAGGGAAGGCCGAGTTTTTCGCAGTGTACTTACCTGATAATGGAAAAGTTTATATGATCTCAGTTGATAAGGCTCCAACGGGTTCTGATATGACGCTTCGTTTCAAAAGTGCAGGGCTTGTGCGAGGCAACCATAAAAGTACTCACGTTGTTCCGTATGAGGAAATAAGCGACCCTCGGTTCAATTGGGCTGAGGACTATGAAATTTAGTGGCACCGGAGAGGGAGAGATTCGAACTCTCGGGAGCTATTCGCCCCACTCACTTAGCAGGCGAGCGCACTAGGCCACTATGCGACCTCTCCATAGAATACTGTCAGAACGCCCTCACACAAACGAGTGGTAAGCATCTCTAACACATGGTATTATACCTGTACTGGATACTCCTGTCAATAGCTGGAATCTTCGAAATTGTCGGCACCGTGAAAAACAGGGCATCCCCTTGTGGATGTCCCATCGACGCAGACTGTAGGAAGAACGCTTCTCTTTTGGTGATACAACTGACACAACTGATACAACTGATACAACTGACACATCGGAACAATTCTGCTGCATCAAGAGCTTGCCTCTAGGGCAATGATCACACGAACATGAGAGGGTCTATCATGAATAGCATGTGGCTACAGGGATACATCTTCTTAGCCTTTCGCATCCACAAGGTGATGCAAGCGACGTACGAGAGTCCATTTGTTGAGGCGTATTATGGACCACCAGCATGGCGGTCGCAAGTAGAAGCCGAACCAGCGTTGGAAGCGGCTGAACTCGTGCGTCAGGTGATGCGCCTTGCTAACGCGTTACCTGTGCAAGGCTTCGCCTCAAACCGAGAGGTCTATCTCGAAAAACATATCAAAGCTATGGAGACGATATGTCGCAAACTCGCTGGCGAAGCCTTTTCGCTGAAAGAAGAGGCGAGATACTGCCTAGATATCCTCCCCACATGGACCCCTGAAAGACAATTTGAGCAGGCACATACCCTTTACGAGACCGTGCTTCCTGAAACGGGGAGTCTTGCGGAACGCTTGCATGCATACCGAACCGTTCTTGCCTTCCCTTCAGATCAAACAGATACGCTGACAGACCTCATCAAGCAAGCATTTGCCGAAGCACGCAAGCGTACCAGCGCATTTCTTGAACTGCCGCAAGGGGAAGTGATTGAGATCGAGTACCGTCCTACATGGGAGCACGATGCTGCTGCTTACTATCAGGGTAACTATCGGACGCACATCATTATGAATGTCTCTGCTACTGCCACGTATATACCACGCCTGTTTGATCACAAAGTGTGCCATGAAGGGTATCCTGGCCATCACGCTGAGTACGTGCTTAAAGATCAGCTGCTTGCTCGGAAAGAAGGCTATATTGAACAAACGATTGTCTTGACCCTGTGTCCACAAAGTGTACTTACAGAAGGTATTGCGATGGTGGCGCACGAAATGATCTTTGCAAAAGGAGAAGCAGAGCTCTGGATTACTGAGCATGTGTATCGATCCCTCCAAAAAGACGTTGATGCAACCGTCCTTCTCCGCTTACGTCAAGCAAGCGAGATGCTTCAAAGCGTCTGGGACAATGCAGCGATCCTCTTAGACGAGGGGCGATCTGAACAAGAAGTCGTGCAGTATTTCAGCACGTACATGCTCCTTACAGAAGAGAGGGCTTCTCAAATGGTTACTCACCTGAAACATCCGGTATGGAGATTGTACATTCTGACCTATACAGGCAGTCAAAATCTGATGCGACCATTGCTGCAAGGATCAGCTCATCGTGCTGTCTTCCGCCGCTTCTTAACAGAACAATTCGTACCTACCCAGTTAGAAAAAATGGAAGAGATATAGTCAGTCTTAGCGATGGTTCCGCAACATCATCGCTACTTATTGGAGGGAGACCCATAATGCGCCTGGATGCCACACCTTATCTTCAACCATACTACAGGCGGCGACTCGTCCACGAGCCTGCCTACCTGACGGTCTCTGACCACACATTCTCTGCGGATGAGGCTTTGAAAAAGTCCTGGATTCCAACTACTTTCCGCGCTTTCTCTCTCCTCGCGTCTACCATGCGCGTGCAGGATGTCTTAATTATCGGCACAGGCATAGGACTCGATGCGCTAGGAACCATTGAAATCTTCGATCCTGCTTCTATCACGGTTACTGACATCTCGGAAGCGGTGCTCGCCGTCGCCAAAGAGAACATCAACACCAATAGAGACCCGCAAGCTACACCCGCTATCCACTTTTATGTAGGCGATATGTTCACATGCGTTCCCGCTGCACAACAATTCGATCTCGTGTTTGAGAACCTTCCCACAGTGCCAGCACCTCCTCATCTAGGGCTGCTTGACGCAGATAACGCAGCGTACTACTTTGATGCACAGGGACGCACGATTCCAACAGAGGTCGAACAGTATCTACTCACATCGCACTACCTATGTCTCCTTGATGCATACAACCGAGTACGGCCCGGAGGTGGCGTGCTCACCAGCGTCGGTGGACGCGTTCCATTGGAACGTGTACTAGACGTACACCGCTTATGTGGATACACTCCTCAACTTGTAGCGTTCGATATGAAAATCCAGGGTCAGCCGCATCGAATGCTACCCAGTCATCGTGCCATCGAAGAAGCGTTCGGCGTCTCCTTCACATTCTACGCCCCTACTGCTCTGGATATTGTCGCAACTCAGCGAAAAGCACCTGGCCTTGAGGGGCAGCACCTTTTCGATGCCGTCAAAGACCAACTGGCAAGCTATGCCATGTCAACTCAAGAAGCCCTAACATACTTCCGTCAAGGAAAAGATGTAATACACCCGATCTTCATGGTCTTTGGACACAGGTAACACACAAGGACGGAAGGCAATGAGAAGACATTGGTATAAGACATATAAGACATTTCTGTAACCTATCATTTACTACATGTTTTTGAAAAGAGTTAGGAGTGGAAAAATGCGCACAGTGTGCGCATTTTTCCACTCCTAACTCTTTTCAAAAACATGTGTCTATTATTACCGTTTCTTCATGCTATACGCGTGCTTCATGTCTTTGTTACGTTCACTTTGATGAGAAGAAAACTAGGAGACGAGAGAAAACCTCTTCACCTATACTTAGCTTACAGTAAGATACAATGTAAAGATGTGCCTTACACTAGAACGAGCTTACAGAGAATGCAGAGAGTACAAAAGAGTAGTACGAGAGGGTTACAACCATGCTCAAGGAACTGCGCGGCATCTATACCATCCATCCCTGGTTGAGATATACCACCTGGTTTGGCCTCATGTGTCTAGCCATCTCTCTCTTATGGCTCTCAGGCGATTTTAGTCACATAGGAAGCTTTCCCGCTCAGGCATGGTTGACTCTCATACATGCAATAACGGCACAGGAATGGCAGAAACAAGGTGCGCGTGGCTTGCTCTTTTTTCTCTCACAAGCTATACTCCTTTTCCTCTGGTTTTTTGCATGGCTCTTACTCTGCTGGGTTTGCCTCAGCTTCATACGCTCTTCCATCGCAAAAATTCCGCGTGATCGTCAGAATGCAGACAATGTAGGGGCCCGATTTATCGCGCCCTCCGCGCCCTCTGTCGTGACTGATGACCATCTTAACGTAACAACCACACCCGCTAGCCAACGTGCTACAGATGACTTTCACGAGCGTAGCACAATGCAAAACCAAGCCCAGCAACCAGCACCCACTATACAGCCAGCGTTATCAACGCACCCAACACAATCGCCACCAGCTTCACACCATCGGCAGTTCACTACACCACAGAGAGCACAGGCTTCCGTCATACCAGCAACACCAACACGACATACCCTACGTGCCTCACAACTCCTACCCCTGACATGGCAGCGTCAACAAGACCTGCAAGATGAGGACAATACACAAGGTAGACTGCATGAGCCACATGAACAGAACAACACCAGCCAGAAGCTTATGGCAAGCCCAGCACGTGTTCCACAGGGATATGTAGCAGTACAAGACATACCCACTTATCCTGGTAATAGACATACGAGGCATACTGACACACATTTATCGCATCCCATTCATTCATATACAGGAATTACAACACGAATAAAGCCACGCTCAGCCTTGCATTTCGATATTGGAGTAGGTTGGGATGCCGGGTTAACCAGGAAACGCAGCCCAAATGAAGATAGCCTAGCAGTACTACAAGGCATTTGCACCTACCAAACACGGCTCGTTCCCTTTGGTATATTCATAGTTGCCGATGGTATGGGGGGGCACGCTTTTGGGCAAGAAGCCAGTCGCATTGCCACACAAAGCATGATGCAGACCGTCGTCCACAAAATCACCCATAGTGAGAATACACATGACGACCGCTTGATAGAACTACTCATTGAGGGAGTTGGTCTAGCAAATCAGCATATCTGCACACGGAGTGAGGAACGCGGCAGAGAGATGGGTACCACTATTACCGCTGTCCTTGTCGTCGAGCAACGCGCCTATATCGTGAATGTCGGTGATAGTCGCACCTACCTTTATCGACAAGATGATGGACTCTCACAGATCACACGTGACCATTCTCTCGTCGCACACCTCGTTACTAACGGGCTGATCACACCCGACGCCGCCTATACACACCCAGAGCGTAATAAAGTCTACCGCAGTGTTGGCAACCCCGCTGGGGTCGAAGTGGATTGGTTTACCGTTGACCTGCACGCAGAAGATCATCTCTTGCTATGCTCGGACGGCCTCTGGGAGATGGTACGTGACCATCACATCGAGCATATTCTACGCCGCCAGAATGACTCTACCACTATGAGTAACGAACTCGTTGCCGCAGCCTTGCACGGTGGTGGCACAGACAATATCAGCGTCATTGTCGTGGGTGTGGGATAAACCTATTTCCATGTTTCCCATTGAGCGTGCATAATGCGCATGGTTGCCAACATGTTGGCAACCATGCGCATTATGCACGCTCACTATTTAATTCTGCTCTCCATCGTCGTAGTGACTCACCTGATAGAACCTCCACTTCCTATCTGGTTTACCCCAAAAAATCTTGTAGCTGGCGGCTGCGACTGGGACGATCCAGTTTTCGTAACGCACGTAACTCTGTCTGGCGTACAGCCTCGTGACTCAACCCTACACGTTTTCCAGTCTCGGCCAAACTATATGCTTGCTCTCCATCGAACCCGTAACGTAATTCTAGTACCCTCCTTTCTCGTAACGTGAGACAGCCAAGCACATCACGAATCTGCTCCTGAAGCGTTTGCCTAATTACCACCCACTCTGGGGAAGACTGCGGACCAGCTTCCAGCATTTCACGTAATGAGATATCCTCTCCTGGGCGTGGCAGATCCAGGCTAATCGTCTCCTGGTTGATATTCAGAAGCGCAGTCACTTGCGGCATACTCATCTCCAAGTGCTCCGCAAGGCTCTCAAGCATTGGCTCCTGCTCCGACTCCGACTGCATACTACGCTGTACACGTTCTACACGCCTCATCTTTTCGAGCTTAGACAGTGGCACACGGATCGCATGCACCTGCTGCGCCACGGCCCGCGTGACATAGTGGCGTATCCAGCATGTGGCGTAGGTACTAAACTTGTAACCCTTGGTATAGTCAAATTTCTCGACAGCGTGGATAAGGCCAAGATTGCCTTCCTGCACTAAATCCATCAAATCGATCCCTAACCCCTTATACTTCCTGGCTATATGCATAACAAGGCGTAGGTTGGCCTCTATCAATTGCTGTTTCGCTTCACGTACCTCTTGTGGCTCCTCGCTTACACGTACCCGCCCACTCTGTGTACGTGTTCCTTTGTGATGCTCAATACATGTAGCAAGGCGTGTCACCTCATCGCTAGAAAGCATATCTACTTGTCCAATTTCATAGCGATAAAAACGCGTCACGTCGCTCAAACACAATACTTCCGGTTGGGCCAAAATAGCATTCGGTGCGGCCCTCTCTTCAGCATCATGCGCCATGGTATGTACCATATTTGTTGTTTGCATATATTGTAGTGTGCTCACTGAAGATACCCCCCTTCATTATGAGAAATTTTCGTTTGTGAGAATGAGTATACGTGCAGAGGGTTTATAGTAACTCCCAGGAGACTTCCGAGTCAGTCAGGGCACTCGAAACACTTCTTTTTGCCTGTTTTTCTGTATTGACGTATACTGATACAATAGCCGAGATATGACGCAGCGAGAAACGGGCGCTATGAATAATAAAGTTACGTATCACCAGCAAGTGAGCTATTGTGGTAAACCACGCTGTAAAAAGTGTCGTGCAGGTATAGGGCATGGTCCATATTGGTACGCCTATAAAACTGTTGATGGACGTACAACGCGTACCTACGTAGGAAAGCAACTTCCACCAGACGTGCAAGCTACCCTCGAAGGGACGCAAGCGGCGCCTTCTCCTCATGCGCTTGAACGTGAGCAAGCCAGTTTGCGCATCTACACGCTAGGCCAATTTCGCTTGGAGCGGCGCACGATCTCCGAGTGGCAAACCGTGACAGAGCCGACATGGCAGCATCAACGTGTTCGTGGCGTGCTTGCTTGCCTAGTGAGTGCTCCAGCACGCAAACTGCCCCGCGAGCAATTAATGGATGCGCTCTGGTCCGACCAGAATCTTGAGATCGCCGCTAGCCGCCTTGATCGCTCTGTACACAGCTTGCGCCAAGTGTTTGAACCTGCACGCACACGCATCGCAACCTCACCATTGCTCTTGACAGAGCGCGACATGCTTCTATTAGCCGAGCAAAACCACGTCTGGATTGACGCCGATGCCTTCGAGCACCTCGTCAAGCGAGCTTCCGCTAGTAGTGACCTCAGCGAAAAAGAACACCTTTTGGAGGAGGCTGCGACTCTCTATGGGGGCGATTTCTTGCCAGAGGTGCATACCCTTGAATGGACGCTCACACGCCGCGACACCCTCCAGCGCAGTTGGATTGGTTTGCTCATCGAACTCGCAGACGCCCGCATTCAGCGTGATGCTCTTACCAGCGCCATTGATCCTCTCGACCGTCTACTCTCACTAGACCCCACCAACGAAGCCGCCGTGCAGCGCCTCATGAAACTTCTGGCACAACTCGATAGGCGCGGCGAGGCGCTACGTACGTACAAACATCTGCACACCGTCTTGCAACAAGAATATAACATCCGACCTTTACCAGAGACGCGCAGCCTCTACGAAGCCATCCGTAGTGGCACCGACATCCCCACAACGACCACTACGGGAACACTAGGGAATACTTCCAGCGCTTCTAGTGATAGAGGACGCACAAGTATCGGCACGCTCTCAGTACAGATCGGTCGTGCTCATCAAAGCCAGTTGGTTGGACGCGAACAAGAACTGCATCAACTCAACAACCTCGCTGTCACCACAGAACGTGTCGCTAAATTTCGGCTGACGGGCCAAAGAAGAAGCTCTAGCCTCCCGCTCGACACACAGCGTCGTCCACAATCAATGTTGCTCATGGGTGAAGTCGGTATCGGCAAAACACGTATCGCGGAAGAGGTGGCTCGCGAGTCCAAGAAACGCGGTTGGGCGGTTGCTTGGAGCCGTGTCTATGCACAAGAAAGCAGTATACCATATCGTCTGTGGACCGATGTACTGCGTAAGACGCTCTCACAATCTGTTGGTTCTGGCTTGGCTTCAGGCACTACTCCTGGGCTTGCCCTACCTACTGCCCTTGTGCATAAAGCAGGCATGTATCAACCGTTAGGTACACTTTTACCAGACATACAAAGCCAATTGCCACACGTCTCATTTCCCTCAGCATTACCACCAGAGCAAGAACAACTACGCCTGTGGGAGGCCGTACTCGGCTTACTCACCACCATCAGTGAGGGCACACCGCTCTTGATTGTCCTCGACGACCTGCAGTGGTCCGATACCAGCAGTTGTGAACTCTTCGCCTATCTCGCACGCCGTATTCATGGCTATCCCATTATCATCATCGGCACCTGCCGCGACAATGAACTACCGCTAGACCACATCTTGCGACCCCTACTCACCGACCTGCAGCGCGAACACGCCGTTGAAACCTTACCGCTCGCACCATTAAGCGATGAGCAAATTGCAACCCTCGTCGCCTATCTGCCACAGCCCATCGTACAACACATCCAGACACGCGCCGCCGGCAACCCCTTCTTCGCCGAAGAACTAGCCCGTGTCCTCCCCACCACCACCGTCGTAGGGACCAGCTTTAGCGCGTCCGCACCCGCGCCCTCCGGAACTGGCGATGAAACTCCCATCCCCCTCCCCGACAGCATCACCGCCGTACTTGACCTGCGCCTCTCACATCTCAGTAACGCTTGTCAACGCTTGCTCAGTAAAGCTGCTGTTCTCGGCGGCTCCTTCGAGTTTCCTACCATTTCCTCCATGGAAGTAAGCAGCACAGTTGATGAAGACACCGTGCTCGATCTATTGGAAGAGGCACTGCAAGCGGGCATGCTCACAGAAGAAGGTACCGGCACGCGCATCACCTATCAATTCTGGCATCCTCTACTCGTCAGTCATCTGTACGAGAGTCTCTCGGCAGCTCGCCGTGCCAGCCAGCATCGCCGTGCGGCAGAAGTGCTACGCCAAGCATACGCCCACCGTGAAGAAGAGGGAGCGGCCACCATCACACACCATCTCGTTCATGGAGGAGCCGACTCACAGCAGATCACCCACTACGCTCGCCTCGCCGGAGATCGCGCCTATAGCCTCTCCGTCTATCCTGATGCCGAAAAACACTACAGAATCGCCCTCGCGCACCTCGGCACACATACCAATGAACTTCCCATGCACGCCTACCTGCTCGAATGCCTCGGCGAATGCACCAGAATACAAGGCAAAGATGAAGAGGCACGCACATTGTATGAGCAAGCACTGCATGTGTGTAATCAGCAGGGCCAACAACACAGCATTGCCTCTATCCAAGAACGGGTACTAGAAGCACAAATCCAAGCTCTATTATGGTGTGAAGTCGCAATGACATGGTATGACATAGGCGATAACACAAAAGCGCGGGAGTATTGCACACGCGGCGAACGTGTCTTACAAGACGCAGAAGTTACAACAGGGCCAGCCTGGGCCAAACTGCGCTACCAACAAAGCTACATTAGCTGGCGTGAGGGCGCTTACGCAGAAGCACAGCGCACCGCAAACGAAGCACTCGCCCTCTTTGAAGACGCCTTGAAACAACCCCAAAATATAGACTCTACCGCCTGCTCCATCGGTATACGACGGACACTACTAGGAGATGCTGTTAACTTAGGGCGTATGTATGTATTACTTGGTATGATTGCAAATGGCGTTGGTCAGAATGTAGAAGCCATTGAGCACTGGAATAAGGCATTAGCTTTATTTGAACCAAATGATCGTTTGCGAGACATAGCAATAGTATGTTGCGATTTGGGTGACGCTTATTTGAAAAAAGCAGAATTTACACAGGCCAAAGCTTCTTTACGTCGCTCGCTCAGCCTTGCTGAAAGAATTGGTGATATCCCACTTATGTCTTTTGCAATTGGAAACATGGGCATACTAGACATACGAATAGGCAACATAGTTGCAGCTGAAGAGGAATTCAAACAGTGCATTTCACTGGTCACCAATATTCATGATCTCGTATCTACTAGCATGTGGGAGAGCTACCTAGCTACTGTCTTATTAGAGCAAAATAGATTCCCTGAAGCTCAAGCAACTCTATGCCATGCATTAAAGACAGGTCACACTATGCGTTTTGCACCTTGTATTGGTCTTGCCCTCATTTCATTAGCAAACATACGTTTGGCTCAAGCCATAACCATAGTCATTGAAAATGAGACTCCTTTTGTGCTACCACAAGAAGTGATACGTATCCTCAACCTTGCTAAAAGGACGTTACAACGAGCGCTCACACTCGAAGGTATAGATGCAGAACATAAAACTGAGGGCCAACTTATCTTAGCACATGTGCATTTACTACTTAATAGCACAGGTAATGCACTCCAGCTAGCAGAGCAAACATTAGAAGAGGCTAGAACATACGGTTTGACTTGGCTCGTTGCCTGTGCACAACGCGTATTAGCGAATATATTAGAGACACAAAATGACAAAAGCAAGACATCTCATTATTACGAACAGGCTCTACGTACATTTCGTAAATATGGTATGCGACTAGAGTACGCTCGCACCCTCCAACAATACGGAGCGACACTCCTTAAATGGCAGTCTATTGATAACCAAGGATACCAACGTGGATTAGCTTGCCTCCATGAAGCACATCAGGTATTTAGCGAGTGCAAGGCATCGTTGGATGAATATATGACTGAGCGTTTGCTTGCTTCTCACGAACAGGTACCCACACCATAACAAAACCCATTACTGTCATTATAGCCAAGAGCGCAATGAATTGTGCTTCAGAGTTATCATAGCCAAGTCAGAGCTGGGCGCAATGAATTGCTGCCCCTACCTCAAAACATATCAGGCACCATCCAAAATTCTTGATATAGCCATCCATCACATCCAATATTGCACTCATCATGACCACTATTTCACCCCCTATCTTTTATCCTTGCACCAAGGAAACATTGGATAAATTTGACGCAAATTGCTCCAAATTCAGGTATAGTTACTCCTAAGAACAAACACACTTTATTACTTCTTGTATCCACTATCAAGGAATTGATATTTACAAGAGCTATTTTTACTAATTGTTGCTGAAAGGATGTATAAGCACATGAGTGTTGCACTTCGCAAACAACAGATCGCACTTCTATTGGCCTTGGCACTATTTACCATCCTCGCTGTCACTTTTGTAGTACTGATGGCAACAGGGCATGGCACTATTTTGCACTTCTTCTCAGATAACGGCCTCGTTTTCCCTCGTCCCTAAAACGCTATGATACGCACTGCCATACATTCACATTCATCATCGCACTGTTGTAGAGCATACAGATAGCTTAGAAAGGATAATGTGCTATGTCACATTATGACTGATAGCCGCGCCAGATCAGTTGTTGATAGCGGCTGATACGAAAAGAGGACTCGCGGGGTGTTGGTCGAGTCCTCTTTTTGTTTGTGTTTTTTTGGCAATCTCCCTTGACACATCTCAGGCGTTATTCTACAATCAGCGCAAGAGAACATATGTGCCAAGGGAAAGACAAATATATGACAGAGCGCATCGGAGTACAGAGTGGCTCACGAGTCGGCCAACACTTAGGCAATTATGTGTTGCTGCAATCCCTTGGCGAGGGCGGCTTTGCCGAGGTCTATCTGGGTGAGCATATTTATCTCAAGACACAAGCCGCCATCAAGATTCTGAAGTTCCAGATTGCCGCCGAAGACCTGCAAGCCTTTCTGACTGAAGCCCAGACCATCGCCCACCTCAAACACCCACATATTGTGCGTGTCCTAGAATTTGGCGTACAAGACCAGCTCCCCTTCTTAGTCATGGAGTATGCACCTAATGGCGCGTTACGCTCGCGGCTCCCAGCGCAACCACTTCCACCAGAACAGGTGATTCCTTACATCACACAAATCGCCTCAGCCTTACACTATGCGCACGAGCAACACATCATTCACCGCGACATCAAACCAGACAACATGCTCATTGGTACCAATGAAGAGATCCTCCTCAGCGATTTCGGCATCGCCAGCAGAGGTAGTGCCAACGGGACATTAGGCGCATTACAAACACAAGATGCCACAGGGACACCCGCGTATATGGCACCTGAACAGTTTCGCGGCAAACCACAACCTGCCAGCGACCAATACGCCCTCGCTATCGTCGCCTACGAATGGCTCTGTGGACGACGCCCCTTCGACGGTGACATGAACACACTCAACTATCAACATACGCATGCCGCACCACCATCGCCACGCAGTATCGTACCCTTGCTCTCACCGGCTCTAGAGCAAGTTCTTCTCAAGGCGCTTGCTAAAGACCCACAGCAACGCTATCCCAGCGTACTCACCTTCGCAGAAGCGCTAGAGCAAGCCACATCTACACTTGTTCCTATGCCCAATACGCACACAGATGAAGCATGCTTTATCTGCACCTTCCTACAAGCAGGTACCTATACAGAAAAACAAGCTCTATGCACAGAAAAACATATTCAAGGACGGATATTCCTGGCGCAAGAGCGCAATATCGAGGGAAAACCTACGCCATATATCATGATCGATCAGGGCACAACACGCTCACGTGTCGCCTTTGCACCGGAGTATTACGGAGAATTTGTGCGTGAACTGCTCGCACAAAGCAATAAAGCTAGTGAGCTAACCTTACACATATATCATCTGCCCACTCCACTCGCAGTTACCGAATATAAAGGCAAACCGCTCTATCACTACGTGGCAAATCCATATACATTAGCGATGTTAGAGCCAGATACCCTACTCAACATTACCGATCTCAGCCAGGCCGATTACTGTTACCGCAAATATTTACTCAATCGTCTGATTGCTTCTCCCCCCTCAGTTGCCACTATACGCGGAAACCTGATTCACAAATGCTTTACCGCCTTATTGAAACAGAGTGACCAACGGCATGTCACAGAACAACATGGACAAACTGCATTAGAAATACTCAACTCCCACTTTGAAACGGCACTATCAGTAAGCAAGATGGACATGGCCCTCGCCAATATATCCGAGGCAGCGATGCGCATTGATGTACAACCGCACCTTGAAAGTCTCGCCACATGGTATGAGCACAACCGTATTAGCTTATGGGGCAGTGACAGTTCCGTACGTGCAGAGACCTTTTTACTCGTACCCGAAATTGGTTTACGTGGTCGGCTTGACCTCTACTGGCAGCAATCAGTCAATCAATCTCTGCTCGAACTCAAAACAGGCGGAGCTTCGGGTATACTCCCTAAAAGCGATCATAGGCAACAGGTGCATGGCTATCAAGCATTACTAGCCGTACGACAAAACCCAACATTGCAAAAAGCAAAGGCAAACCTGCTCTACAGTGGCACACCTGGACAGGCAAGTATGCATGAACTACGACTTGATTATAAAGGATTACAAAAGATCAACAGGATACGTAACATGCTTGTCCTGAGCCATACTACCGGGACTCCGTCAGCACCTCCTGGCGCATCAAAATGCACAAAATGTTCTATGTTACATCAATGCGAACGCGTTTCAACGCTCCTAGACTGGCAACTCCCACAACCCCAACAACCTAATACCGATGTCGTAGGGGCTCGATTTATCGCGCCCGCCTCCCCTGCTGTGGAACTATCTACGCTCCTCATACCCAAAATCATCGACTCACCCGCTGACCGCGAGTTCTTCTCACACTATTATCAACTTTTGCATCTTGAAGGCAGAGCAGGAGAGCAAACGCTTGGGCGACTCTGGAAACGGACCGTCCAAGAACGTGTGGACGAAGGGAAAACCATTCACGAGCTACAAGCAATTGGCGCGGCAACACTAGAGAACGGCGGCTGGTCACAAACCTTCACCTGCAACAACCAATCAGAACTACGCGAAGGCGACGAGATACTACTGAGTAATGGCGACCCCATCAAAGGTGAAGTCGTGACAGGCACCATCACAAAGATCAGCGCAAAACAGGTGACAGTCTGGACTCGTGAGTGCATCGACAAGCCCACCTTACTCGATAGCTACGATAATGACCTCGTCCATGTGCGTACACTACAAAATCTGCTGCGCTGGCTCGATGCCGATCTCCACCTACGCGACCTCGTGGCAGGTCGTGTACGCCCACGGTTTTTGGGTGTCGAAGTTCCTAAACGCGTCGATTTCAATGCAGAGCAGAACGAAGCCGTTGAACGGGCCGTACAGATGCAAGATTATGTGCTCATACAAGGACCACCAGGAACTGGCAAAACCAGCGTGATCGCAGAGATTGTAAAACGCCTCACACAACAAGGGCAACGCGTTCTGTTAGCCGCTTTCACTAATCAAGCCGTTGACAACATGCTCAAACGCCTCATCCACGAGGGCTTTACAGATTTTGTGCGCCTGGGCCACGAACGTAGCGTCAATGACAGTATCGCTCCATACTTGCTACAAAGGCAGGTCGAGCAGCAACTACCCTTACACTCTGAGCAAATATCAGGTCAAGAGACAGATCAAGCGGAACAACATAATCCGGTCTATACCTTGCTACAAACTACACCCGTAGTAGCCTCAACCACCGCTACATGGTCCTCTGACCGCTACTCACCCACAACGGGAGAGACACACTCGACGACACCGCTCCACTTTGACGTTGCCATCATCGACGAAGCCAGCCAATTGACCATCCCCGCGCTACTCGGTGCCCTGCGCTTCGTCAAACGCTTCATCCTGGTCGGCGACGAACAACAACTACCCCCACTCGTTCTCAGCAAAGAAGCTGCCGCACAAGGACTCTCCAACTCACTCTTCAGCTTCCTCAACACACTTCATAATGGCTATATAAACAACCATCCCTTATCAACAAATCCAAGTGTGCGTATTAGCCCCATCGTCAAGCTCAAAACACAGTACCGCATGAACAAATGGATCTCCAATTTCTCTTCCACTGTCTTCTATGAGAGAGCACTGGTCGCTGACAAATCAGTTGCCGACCGTCGGTTAGAGGTAGCTCCTACCGTCATCTCTAAAGTGACGGAGCACATTACCCGTAACATAGAGACACCGCAACAGGAAAACAGTATTCCAGAAGCCGTGTGTATTACGCAGGCTATTGCTCCTGACCATCCCCTCGTTTTTGTAGATGTGCGCGGAGAAGTGGACAAAGGCATCATGAAGACGAGCGATGCCGAAGCCCGCGCTGTGCGTGATATCGTCGCAGGCTTGCTCACACGAGGCGTCAACACACACGATATCGGTGTCATCGCTCCCTACCGTGCCCAAGTCGCCAACATCCGCCGCCACCTGCTGAGCAGCATTCCCGAACAACACTGGGCAGGACTAACACCAGAGACATTACCCACAGTAGATACCGTTGACCGCTTCCAAGGCGGTGAACGCCGTGTCATTCTCATGTCCTTCGCCACCACCAGTGCACCGCAAGGCGAACGCCTCGACTTCCTCACCAACCCCAACCGTCTCAACGTCGCCCTCACCCGCGCCCAACGCAAACTCATTCTGGTTGGTTGTGTGCCAGTGTTGGAGAACCTCAACATATTTGAGCGGTTAGTGAGGTATTGTAGGAGTATGAAGACGGTGATTCCCTACCATATTACTTGACATCCCCCTCCACTTCCTCTACAATCCTTGCATTGACAACAAAATGATCGCCTTCAGATCAGAAGGAATTATTGTGATGGGAAATCGTTTTGAGCGTGAGGGGCAACAGATCGGCGACTACCATTTGCTCAGGGGGTTGGGCAAAGGTGGCTTCGGCGATGTCTATCTCGGTGAACACACCCGTGACCACACGCAAGCAGCCGTCAAAGTCCTGCGTACACAACTAACGCGTAGCGATGAGCTAAAAGAATTCATCAACGAGGCACGCACATTCCGTTTGAAGCACCCCCACATCGTCACCTTGCTCGATTTTGGCATAGGAGACGATGACGTCCCATTTCTCGTGATGGACTATGCACCGCATGGCTCCTTACGTGATCGCCATCCCAAAGGATCACAACTGCCCCTCTCCACCATCGTCCCCTACGTAACCGCCATCGCCTCCGCCTTACAATATGCCCACGATCACCACCTGATTCACCGTGATGTCAAGCCAGAGAACATGCTCATCGGGCCTCATCAAGAAATCTTGCTCAGCGACTTCGGCATTGCAGCAGTAGCCCAGAGCACCCGCGCGCTCGTCACAGACAAAGGCATCGGCGGCACACTGCCATACATGGCTCCCGAACAAATACTCGGCAAACCTCGGCCTGCCAGCGATCAATATGCATTAGGAGTTATTGTCTACGAATGGCTCTGTGGAGTACGCCCCTTCAATGGAACAGTCGTTGAACTGCTCGCAATGCACCAAGGAGCTCCTCTCCCTTCTTTATCCGAGCAGGTTCCCACACTTCCCATCGAGATAGAACAAGTCGTGTTCAAAGCATTGGAAAAAGACCCTAAACAACGTTTTGCCCACGTACAAGAGTTTGCTGTAGCGTTGGAAGAGATTAGCAAGAGAGAAAAAACCAGAGTATCCATAACGCCTATAGTATCTCCAGAGCATTCTTCTCACTTCGTCACATTCCAGACTCCCCATCCGCCTCTCCCCGTTCAGCAGTTAGAAGAACAAGTAAATACTGACGCTCCCGCTTTCGTGGAAGCACATGCCGTTGAAATGACTTCCAGCATCACCTTGCCACCAGATGCCACTCTTCCACCATCGGTCATTTCCCAGACAGTAGCGGCTCCATCACCACAGCAGACACAGTATCCTTTTCCAAGACCGAGAGACACGACGGAGACACGGCAACATACACAGCAAATTAGCACTTCTAGAAAGATCATTCTCTTTCTACTCGTTTTCATACTGCTGATAGGAGCAAGTGCAGGGGTGGTGTACACAACAGGTAGAGTAGCCACAGACAATGCGCAAGCCACCGTCACTGCATGGATACATGCAACAGCTACAACATATGCGCCAACAGTTCTGGCACAAACACATGCGACCGCAACTTTCCAGACACAAAAGGCCGCGATTGACGCATACAACCATGCTGTGGCAACCAACGGCGTCATGTTTGGCTTCAATGCACAGCGCACAAACGCGAACCCTTATGAGGGAATCCTGAGTCCAACAACGGTTTCTGCGCTCATCAAGAAGTGGACTTATCAAACTGGAAGTTCCACCTTTTCCTCGCCCGTCGTCGCCAATGGCGTCGTCTATGTCGGATCTTTTGACCACAATCTCTATGCCTTTCATCTCCCCAACGCACCGGAAGATCAGTAGATTGTTATTCTGGATATGACGTTGTTCACCGTACGGGCGCAATGAATTGCGCCCTCGTCGTCACGACAACATCGGCTATCGTGTGAACGTTGCACACCGTACGGGCGCAATTCATTGCGCCCTCTCTCGTCCTTGCGGGGCGCAATGAATTGCTGCCCCTACCGCGTCCTCCGTGTCAGCGGCCCTATCGTTCTCCCCTGCTCCGAATCTTCGATCAGCGTGGCAAGTCGTTTTAATCTCGTCTCTTCTCTCTTCGCACTGATGACCCACCAGATGGCAGTTCTGCGATACCAGGCCGCTTGCGCTTGAAAGAAGTCCCACGCTTGTGTGTTGGCGCGAAATTGCTGCTCGTATGTGGCATCTAGCTCGGTAGTCTTCTCTTGCTCATAGGCATAAATGGCTGATTTTTCTTCTGTGCGTTCCTCAAATGCTTTGAGACCTGCAGGACGCATACGCCCCAACTCGGTAAGCTCTCCAACACGCTTGATGTTGACAGCACTCCAGGTGCTACGTGGTTTGCGGGGTGTGAAACGAATGCTATAGCTGACATCATCGATACTTTTACGTACACCGTCAATCCAACCAAAGCACAGCGCCTCGTCTACTGCTTCCGGCCACGTAATGCTCGGCTTGCCCGAACTCTTTTTGTAAAATCCAACCAATAGTTCCTGGGTTGTAGCATGATGCTCCTCAAACCATGCGCGGAATGCATCTGGGGTTGCGAAGAAGGTGGGATTCATCGTGACTACTCCTACGAAGATCGTTGCCGTGCGGGAGTAAGAGCAGTGGCCCACCACAGCAACTCGTCCATCATCCCGTTGAACGTTCGGCTCAGGAATTTCGCGCTGACCGATTCAGGCCCATCATCAATGTTGGGCACAAAACCAGGGACTAGAGAAATGCCAATCTGCTCGCGAATAGGGACCATCTTTACCTCGACGAAGACCTGCCGTAGCTGTTCTGCTACACGATATCCCGCTGCGGCACCACCATACGTGACGATAGCGGCGGGCTTGTGAACCCATTGGTGGTACAGGTGATCAATGGCGTTTTTGAGCACGGCTGGGTAGCCGTGGTTGTACTCAGGAGAGATGAAGATAAAGCCCTCTGCACGCTCAACCTGTGCAGCCCACGCTTCGGCTTCGGGCGCGATCTGCCCACGCGAAGGTGAAACTGGAGAGTCAAAGAAAGAAAGCGGCAGATCGCGTAAATCCACGGTCTCAAACGCAACATCAGTACGCGTTGCGAGCTGCTCTGTCAGCCACTTCACTATCTTGTCACCTCTGCGGCCTTGTCGTGTGCTACCAAAAATTACTAGAATGTGTGGTTGTTCACTCACGTGTTTCTCCCCAATAGCTGGAAATATCGCAAAAGAAGGCTTGGGCGCAATGAATTGGGCCCCTACCACTATACTAACAAAGGCATCCCTTGTAGTATAGCATCTGCGGCATGTTTGAGGCTTTGCATAACGGTGAAGGGCTGGTTGGTTTCGTGGCTATGTTCACGCAGGTGTTCCTCTCCCAGGCCAGTTCTGACCAGGATAGGTTGCACACCAGCGGCCTGCCCTGCGAGGATGTCTGTGATACTATCGCCAATGAAGAAGGCGTCGCGCAGGTCGAGCGCTAATTCGTCACGCGCTCGTAATAGCATGCCGGGGCGTGGCTTGCGGCAAAGACATTGTTCATCTTTGCTATGTGGGCAATAATAGATTTTTTCAATGCGTCCACCAACCATCTGCACTTCAGCGAGCATACGCCAATGAATATCATGGACCGTCTCGACTGAGATACGGCCTCGTGCTATTCCTGCCTGATTGGTACACACAATCAGTTGATGGCCTGCGCTCGTCAAAGCGGCAATTGCGGCGCGTGCCCCCGGTATAAAGCGAAATTCGCTCCAACTTTTGACATAATCTGAGCGATTTTCATTGATCACTCCATCTCGATCAAGAAAAATAACTGACACAGTAGCACCCCTTCATTTTTCTATTGCCTTTTACATGTGCCCAGTCCATACCCACTTGACCTGTTCGGATTTCAGAGGTATGGGCGCGATCAATCTGGCCCCTACAGGGAGCGGCCACGACGGACGCGCTCAAGCAGGTCCCTACCGCGTCTTTTCCTGCCCCGTTTGAGGGATTGAAAAAACTACACATCTTGAAGGTCAATCAGGCCCTTTTTCATAGCATAAATGACGATCTGTGAACGATCATAAATGTCGAGTTTACGATAGATATTACTAATATGGTTGCGCACCGTTTTCTCGCTAATCGCAAGCAAACGTGCAATCTCTTTGGCGACCATCCCCTTGGCAACCAGAACCAGAGTTTCCATCTCGCGTATCGTCAAGCTATCATGCTGTTGGGAGTTTTCTCCTTCGCTCTTGTCTGCGTTCGGCTGCTCGATCAAGCGCATCATACGCGTCATCACATCTGGCGCAGTGACCTGCTCACCAGCATAGACTGAACGAATAGCGGCGATCAAACCAGCCGTTGAAGTATCTTTGAGGATATAGCCATTCGCACCCGCTGCCAAGCCTTCCATTACATATCCATCGGTTGTAAAGGTGGTCAGCAAAATTACTTTGATCGTGGGCAGCTCCGCTTTGATACAGCGCACAGCTTCAATACCATCCATATGTGGCATCTTCACATCCATGAGCACAACATCAGGACAGCGTTGGCGACACAACTCTAACGCTTCCAACCCATTGGCTGCAACTCCTATTACATCAAAGCAAGGCTCCGTATCTAACATACCTGCGATACTCTCACGGAATAGGCGTTGATCGTCAACCACAATCAGGCGAATATACTGCTCTGGAAATACACGTAGTGGTGTACGTACAGGAATTGGATCCTTGAGCACAATCGACATACAGATGCTCCTTTCATGAACGTGGCAGAGGTATCTCGACATCGATGCGTGTCCCTTTGCCAAGAGCACTTTCTAAAGAGAGATGTCCTCCAAGCAGTTTAACACGCTCACGCATTCCAAGCAAACCTTGTTGATACCCATCTAATGTAGCCAACTGCGGTGCCATGAGCATCCCAATACCATCATCGCCAATACTAATGTGGAGATAGTTTTCTTGAACAAAGAAAAAGAGCGTGATACGCGCTGCTTGAGCGTGCTTGCAAATATTTGTGAGCGCCTCACGAATAACATGATAGAGATTGGAAGTATGCTCATATGGAAGTGTTATAGGAATATCATCGCATTCATAGATCACTGTATAACCAGCTAAGCATAACTCATCGAGTAAAGAGTGAAGCGCAGAAGACAAATCAAACGTCCCCTGTATACGTGGACGCAAACCACCAAGCGTAGAGCGCATAGAGACCAAACTGCTACGTGCCAGTGCCTGCCACGTCTCCAGTTTCTCAGCCATTTCCTGACTCGTTTCTCCTACAAGAGCCAACCGACGCGTACGAAAATATTCCAAGTCAGCGACAAGTGCAGTTAAGGATTGCACAACACCATCATGCAATTCGCGCGCAATGCGCCTTCGCTCAGCTTCCTGCACAAAACGAGCGCCCAGAGCATCTACCGCTTCTATCGGCTCTCCTGTCTTCATTACCTCTAGCATAATGTAGTGTCCCTTCACATACTGCTGCTTAACACACCTTCTCCATGCTCCTCCTCACAAAGCCTTTTCAGATTATGTTTCATACTAATGTATACACCTTTACTGTTAACCTTCTATTGAGAGAACACTATGAGATAGGTTGAGATTCTTCAATCTAAGCGGAGACTTCTTAACCACACTCTTTTTTTGTTCGTTCATCTACGCGAGAGATATGCTTATGGGTTGCAACACCTCATGGGATATCATATGCTGTAACAGAGAAAATATCCACAGGAGTCTATATGGTGCAGAGCAAGAGCAACATTCTCGTCGTTGGAAGCCTCAATATGGACCAGGTTGTCCGTGTTCCTCGCATACCCATTTTGGGCGAAACTCTGTTAGGTGCTGGCTCCTTGAAATTAGTCCCCGGCGGTAAGGGAGCAAATCAAGCCGTTGCCATAGCACGCCTCGGAGCATCCGTCATAATGGCTGGACGTGTGGGCACCGACCCCTTCGGGGCACAACTTACCCACGCATTACAGAACGATAATGTCGATATCAGCCTCATCAATATAGATCAAGAAGAGGCAAGCGGCGTCGCCTTTATCTTTCTCGCCCCCGATGGAAATAATGCAATTGTGGTTGCTTCGGGAGCAAATATGCGCGTAGGACGTGACCAGCAACAATTTGCACAGATTGTTGCCGCACTGCCAGACGCAAAAGCACTGGTCCTACAGTTGGAAATTCCTCTAGACACCGTGCAAACACTTATCGCGGCAGGACACAACGTAAATATTCCCGTTATACTCAACCTCGCTCCCGCCCAACCGCTCCCCAGAGAGACTCTACAACAACTCTCTGTTCTTGTTATCAACGAGACCGAGGCCAGCCTGCTGAGTGGGCAGCGCGTCGAAAGCCTGGAAGACGCTCGCATCGTCACCCGCGTCTTGCACGATATAGGCATCCCAACTGTTGTTGTCACACTTGGCTCACAAGGTGCCCTGCTCGCAACGCACGAACGCACTGGAGCAACACATATTTTTTATCAAGAGGCACCCAAGGTACAGGTAATTGATACAACCGCTGCAGGAGATTGCTTTGTGGGTGCCCTCACCGTTGCTCTTACCGAAGGACAACTCCCCGCCGAGGCATTACGTTTTGCTGTAACCGCCAGCGCCTTAAAGGTCACCAAATTTGGTGCTCAGTCTGGTTTACCAACGAGGGAGGAAGTACATGCTGCGCTGCATTCTCGACACTGACCCCGGCATTGATGATGCTTTTGCCCTTTTTCTTGCCCTGGCCTCACACGAAGTACAACTAGAGGCCGTCACCACCGTCAGCGGCAATGTGGACGTCGCACAAACCACACATAACGCTCTCACCCTGCTCATACTAGCAGGGCGCACGAACATTCCCGTTGCCCAAGGGAGTCGCTTCCCCCTAGTTCGCCAACCTGTAGACGCAGCGTATGTGCATGGACACAACGGACTCGGCGAGATAGAGTTACCAGCACCCCAGGCTCAATCCGTCAAGCAACACGCTGTAGACTTGATTATTGAAAAAGTCCTGAGTGCGCCAGGGGAGATCACACTGGTACCCATCGGCCCACTCACCAATATCGCCCTCGCCGTACGCCGTGAACCGCGCATCGCACAACTTGTGCGCGAAGTTGTGCTTATGGGTGGTGCTGTGCGCGTTCCCGGCAACGTTACGCCAACTGCCGAATTTAATATTTTTGCGGACCCGCATGCGGCCCAGATCGTTCTACACGCAGGCTGGCCGCTACGTATCGTTAGCCTGGATACCACCATGCAAGTAGGTGTACCACGGGAGCGATTCGCACAGCTTGCACAACGAGGCGGCCCCATAGTCACCGCCATACAATCCATGCTGACCTACTATTACGACGTTTTCGGTGTACAGTACTCCATCCAGAACTTCCACATGCACGACCCACTCTGTCTCGCCGCCGTATTCCAACCCGACCTTATCCACTGGGAATCTGCCTATGTCACCGTCGAACTAGCAGGAACCCACACACTCGGTCAAACAGTCGGCTACTTCGAACGCCCAGGTGCCCCTACGCCAAACGCCCTCGTCTCCACAGGTGTTGACGCAGAGCGCTTCATTCAGATGTTTATGGAACGCGTGGGGAGAATGTAATTTAACGTTTCAGAAAAAATGCATTTTTGACAAGCACGCTACAATGGGATATATTACTAGTAATAAGATAGCGTTATAGGACAATTGTACCGTCGTAGGGGCTACATTCATGGCGCCCCGTCGTCGCAATAGTCAATGTCGCCGAAGCCCCACGACGGGCGCCATGAATGTGGCCCCTACGACAGTACGATAGCCTTGCATAGGCACAAAGGAACTACCAAAAAATGGCACAGATTAATGAAGCGGAAGTGATGGACGCCCTTCACGAATGCTACGATCCTGAGATTCCGGTCAACATCGTTGATCTGGGTCTCGTGTATGGTGTTGAAATTGACGACGCGCAAGAGCACGTCCTCGTCACTATGACACTCACCTCTATGGGTTGTCCTATGGCCGGTGATGTGATGTCTGAAGTGGAGATGCGTGTCTGCCAAGTCGAGAATGTCAAAAGCTGCAAGGTTGAGCTTTCGTTTGACCCTCCCTGGTCCACAGACCGCATGACCGAGGATGCCAAGTGGGAACTCGGCATGGTGTGAAGACAGAAGAAAAAAAGCGGGAAAGGGAAGCATTTACTTTTCCTGCTTTTTTTCTTTCCTATTATCATCTTGGCAGACAGCCAAAACCATGCTATGCTAGCAACGCTTTATTGATACTCTTTTGATTGAGAGGAAATAGTTGAGCATGCAAGCACCGCCTGAGTTACCGCCTGTTCCACCAGAAAACCGTCTCCAACAGAGTGGTTTGTCAAGAACCACAACCATGTTTCTCTTTGTGCTGGCGTTGCTCACGATGGCAAGCGGCGTGAGCCTTCTCTTCTACTCCACTGTGGCTCGCCCAGCGCAACTTCGTGCTCAGACAACCGCAACAGTACAAACACTACTCAAGCAGAACGCACATAGTACCGCCACCGCCAATACTCAAGCCACAGGTACTGCACAAGCATATGCGAATGCAACTGCAACGGCTGTAGCCCAAGCGACCGCCCAGGCACAAGCAACCGCCACCGCGCTACAGAATATCTACATACAAGCAACCAGCAAGACACCAACTCTTAGCGCCCCGCTCACCTCCCAGAATGGCTTCAACTGGAATCTCTACAACACCGATGACGGAGGTGGATGCACATTTACCGGCGGTGCTCTGCACTCAAGTGTCTTTACCAAGGGCTACTACGTACCCTGTCTCGCGCTTAGCGCAACCTATACCAATTTTGCCTTCCAAGTGCAAATGGCTATTCTCAAAGGCGATGCCGGCGGAGTATTATTCCGCGCTAACGATGCTACATCCCAATACTACTTCCTCACAGTAGAAAGCAATGGCTCTTACACATTGTACGTCTCAAAAGATAGGAACCATAACTACACTATCGCTACTGATAGCGCGTCAGCGTTCAAAACGGGCGCAGGACAAATCAATACACTTACAGTCATTGGCAAAGGTAGCCTTATCTACCTTTATATCAACAAACAAAACGTCGGCATGGTCAGTGATAATACCCTTAGCACTGGAGAAATCGGTGTGTTCAGCAGTGATCACAATAATAATACCGATGTAGCCTTTACCAACGCCAGTATCTGGACCTTATAAGAACGTCGTAGGGACCAGCTTCAGCGCGTCCGCCCGGCMCGATTG
>JRHI01000056.1_pt3 | contig 59274 bp, 61 predicted proteins | sample 215371 | NCBI WGS metagenome assembly JRHI01 (sample SAMN02929681, study PRJNA255918) | sediment metagenome | biome: cave system; feature: Ice Cave; material: Sediment; isolation source: sediment from deep within a dark volcanic ice cave with no known source of... ...
CKCYCANWSRCCGGGCCCGGCCCGGTCGGCCACYTCGGCGGGACGCTCGGAGATCATCACCTTGCCGGTGATCTGGCCCTGACCGAACCCGCCCTTGGTTCGGGCTTTGGGCCGGCGCAGAGCCCGACCGCAACGCCAGCAGGTATGCAGCTGTTGGCGCAGCGCGCCGCGGCCCTGCCCGAAAAGGCTCATGTAGATCGTCTCATGCGACACCCGTATCTCCAGGTCGTCGGGGATAGGCACGAGCCAACCATGCCGAGATCTCCTGCGCCGACCAGTACTTGGCCAGCTGGGCCTCCACCACCACCCGAAGCCGTCGACATCCAGCTAGCTTGGCCACCTTGGGCCGCCGGGCTCGTCCGAGGGTTTCCCCTACGCGGGAACCTACGTCGGGGCGGACGCGATTGTTAACGGCGTGTTCGTGAAGCTGGCCACCGAATGGGACGGCTACCTCGTGACGCCTGACTCTATTGTCGTCGACGGGGACCGGGCGATCTCGATCGGAACCTACAGCGGCACGTACAAGGCAACGGGTAGGAGCTTCGTGCCCGGTTCGCTCACGTCTTCGACTTCTCAGGCGACAAGCTCGTTCGGTTCGAGCAGGTCGTCGACAGTGCCAAGGTGCAGGAGGCGCTCTCCACCTAGCTCAGGCCGTCCACGGTGGGCTGCTGTTCGCGGGCCGTCGACCGGTATGCGCCGTTATGCACTCCGGAGCGTGACGCAACCGTGCCGTGCTGGAACGCTCAGACGAGGGGCGGCCGTAGCCGATCCTGCTCGCCACTCTCAGCAAGCTCCACCTCGAGATCGAGCAGGTAGGCGGCCCGTTCGACATCGACGCGGCGGAGCTGGATGTGGCGGCCGATCCGGTAGCCGGGGATCTTGCCGTGGTCGATCATCCGAAGGAGTTGAGGCTCGTCGATGCCGAGTTCGCCGCAGGCCTCAGACGCGCTCAGCCACCTTGCTCGACCCGTCATCGTGAGTAGGTTCGGCAGGTTGGCCGTCCCGGATGAGCGTCTCGTGAGCCTGGCGGCCAGCCCCGCCCGTTACCTGCAGGTCACGGCGAGGAGCCGCAAGCCCGATCCGCTCGTGCTGAACTGCGTGGATTGGCACTACGGATGCAGTGGAGTCGTGCCACGCACACAGGTGCCGTCGGGCCGGCCACCTTGATTGTGAAAGCCGGGAGCGCAATCGACAATTGTCCTCCCGCGCTGCTGGCAGCCAGTTGCGAGACAGAGAGCCAGCAAGGCGACCGTCGCCACCCAGCGCCAACGAGACATGATGAGATCAGACCGTCGCATGTGGAGTGGACGTTCGTCGCCGCACTAAAGTTCCCGACCGCATGCACTCGAACAAGTCGACCGTGCCATCGCCTCCGATCGGGAAGTGCGGCTGATCCAAACTGACCCCACTGCCGTTCTCGGGCTTAAGTGCTGTGGCCAGCCGCTAGCGAGTCGCGACTGTCACTCCTGGGTGCATGGTGTGCCGGCGCGGGCCGTGGACCCGGACCCACTCCGGGCATTTGCATTTGATCCACGTCGCAGATCGCTTGCCGGGCAGGTAACGACCGTCGACCCGTTTGGCGACGATGCCCTCGTGGCCGTGCTGGACGCAGGCGGCGAATAGCGCTTCCCCGCCGTCGCGGTACCAGCGGTTGGTGACCCATGCCGGGCCGGCCAGCTCGAGGCCGTCAAGTAGTTCCTTGCGTTCGGCGAGCGGCCGGCCGGTAACGTCAACGTCCAGCCACAGCACGTCGAAGGCGACGAAGGTCACCGGTAGCGCCTCGGAGGCGGCACGGACCGCGAGGGGCTGTGTGGCGGCCATCCTGCCGCCCAAGGCGTAGAAGTCGACGGCCCCGTTACGGCACACCACCAGTTCGCCGTCGAGGATCGCCTGCCGACCGGCCAACTGTTCGGCGAGCCCGGCCAGTTCCGGCACGCCGACCGTCACGTTGCGCCCTGACCTGGTGCGGACCGTCAGGCCGCCGTCCACGTAGACCAGGGCACGCCAGCCGTCCCACTTCACCTCAAACGACCAGCGAGGCCCGCGCGGCGCAGCGCCGGTGGCGGCGAGCATCGGCGGGATCTGCGGCAAGCGACATCGGCGGATCCCGCCGCACCGAGGACAAGCCACGATCAGAGGGTAGCCCGGCGCGCCTGCTGCCGCCGGGGCTTGGAAGGCTCGGGAACCACACTGATCACGTCCTCAGCAGCGTCGACCGAGGGTGTCCCCACGAAATGGAGCCACCCGAATCGATGTTGATCGGTGTGCGCATTCGGCCGGCGTCGGCATATCGGGGCATTCGGCCAAGGGAGTGGAGCGGGTGACTACCCTTCGAGCGCAAGGAGGACGTCAGAGCATGCGCCGCATCGCCGTGATTGGTGTCCCGAGCAGCGCAGGCGCGCACGCGCCCGGTCAGGAGCGCGCTCCCGAGGCGTTCCGTCACGCCGGACTCCTGGAGCAGTTGGCCGAGCACGGTCTCGAAGTACAGGACCGCGGCGATCTCCCCAGAGTTCGGTGGACTCCCGACCGGGTCAACCCGCGCGCCCAGCACGCCGAGGAAGTCGCCCAGGTGGCCATCGCCGTGTCGGACGCCGTCGCCTCTGCTCTGCCCCATGCCGACGCGCTCTTGGTTCTGGGCGGGGACTGCACGATTGAGGTCGGCGTCGTATCGGGGTTTGTTCGTCACGGCGTGCGGGTCGGGCTCATCTACCTCGATGCCGGCCCAGACCTCAACGTGCCCTCTTCGGTACGACTGGGATTCTTGGACTGGATGGGCACCGCGCATCTGCTCGGCCTACCCGAAGCTACGGAACCGCTCAGCCACATCGGCCCCTGCTACCCGCTCCTCGACCCCGACCAGGTGGTGTTCGTCGGAGCCGTCCGGGATGAACTCACCGAGTGGGAGGAGCGGGTCGTGGCCGACTTGGCTTTGCGCGTGCACTGGGTCGATCAAGTGAAAGGCCGCGGCGTCGAGGCCGCCCGGGCGGCGATTGCCGACATCGCGGCGGACATAGATCGCGTGCTCGTCCATTTCGACCTCGACGTTGTCGACTTCATTGACTTCCCCGCCGCCGACTTCCCGACTATTAACGCCGGCCTGACCTTGAGAGAAGCGCTCGATTGCATTGGGGAGTTAGCTCGGAACCCGAAGTTCGCGGCGCTCACCATCTGTGAGTTCAATCCCGATCACGTGGACGAAGATCATCACCTCGTAAGAACCTTCGTCGCGGATCTCGTGGAGACCCTTCAAACCTCTTGGGCGACTGAGTAAGGACGACTGGCGTGGCAACTGATCGGCCGAAGCCGAACGCGGGTTAGGTCAGCCGGGCGGGCCGTCCTCCTCGTCGAGCTGCCGGATGATCGCATCGAGGCGTGCCTCGATGCGTTCGATCCTCACCTCAATGTCGGCGTCGGTTGTCTTTAAGGCGGAGGCTTTCCTCTCACCAGAGATTCGCCACGCCCCGATCCTGCTCCAGGCCTACGCGTTCGACGACGATCACCGGATACCGAAACATCGGACCAGGCCGGCGTCCGTGAATGCCCAGACTGTCCGGAGCGTGCCTACTGGGGCCGCTGCCTCGACTGCGAATGGCGACACGGATCTGACACGACGTGACACGCGAGTGACACAGAATCCGGGTCAACGCCGGTTAGCGCCGGCCGGCGGCAGTCAGGCAAAAGTGGAGGTCAGACGGGTCGGGAGGACATATGCCCTCCGTCTCCTGGCTGGCCAGAAAGTTTCTGACGTACGATCAGAAATGGCCACGCCGAGGACCAGAAATGGGGAAGATTCACCGTGAAACTCGACCTGCTGTACGAGATCGATGTCCCGAAACCGTGGAACGGAGCCCACCCCTGGGGGCAGCGAGACGCCGAACAGTTGGCCTACCGCGAGGCTTTCGAACAGATCAAGCTGGCCGACAAGTTGGGGTTCCACACCTCGTGGCACGTGGAGCACCACTTCCGGGAAGGCCGATCGCACTCGCCCGCGCCCGAGGTCATCATCGGCGCTCTATCTCAGTGCACCGAGAACCTTCGTCTCGGCTTCGGCGTGACGTTGATGCCCCATGCCTTCACGCCGCCCATGCGCGTTGCCGAGAAGGTGGCGACCGCCGACATCCTCTCGGGCGGTCGGATCGAATGGGGAACCGGGCGGTCGACGCCGATGGAGCAGATCGCCTTCGGTGTCGATCGGGATGCCAGCCGCGAGCAATGGCAAGAGGCGATCGAGGCCGTTGTCGGCATGTGGGAGAGCGAGTACTTCGAATATCACGGCAAGTATCTCGACTTCCCGCGCCGCATGGTGACGCCCAAGCCGGTCCAAGACCCCCATCCCCCTTGCTGGATGGCGGCCACCTCCGATGGCAGCGCGGCGGTGGCCGGGAAGCTCGGCTTGGGACTGCTGAGCTTTTCTATTCTTCAGCCCATCCAGAAGATGGCCAAGCACATCCAGCAGTATCGGGAGGGCGCGGCCAACCCCACCCCCATCACCCGCGTGACGACGAACAAGGTGGCGGCGTACACCCTTGTTCACTGCGCGGAATCGATGGCTGAGTGCGAGGCAAACGGCGTGTGGGACTCGGTGTGGTGGTGGTACAAGAACCTGGCCGAGTTCACCCTGGAATGGGAGATGCCGCACTTCAGCCAGGCCGAGAAGGATGCCGTCTTTCCGCTCCTCAACCAGCAGAAGAGTGGCAAGTTCGATCCGAAGATCTTCAATGACGCAGACATGATCGTGGTCGGCGACCCCAACCAGTGCCTCGAGAAGATGCTGAAATACGCCGGCCTCGGTGTCGATCAGCTCATCTGCTATGTCCAGTTCGGCTACCTATCGCACGAATCGATCATGCGCACGATCGAGCTGCTCGGTAAGGAGATCATTCCCGAGCTGCAGAAGCACGAGGTCGAGACCGAGGTGAAGGTGACGGCCAAGGAGGCAACCGATCCTTCGGACCTCTCGGCTGTCAAGCGGGTCGTGGATTGACGCGAACCGACGACACCGAAGTTCCTGACTACCCGACCCGACTTCGCCTCGACGGCCGCGGTGTCGTTCTCATCGGCGCCGGCCAGGGCATCGGCCGTCAGACCGCGCATGCGCTGCACTCCGTCGGCGCCAAGGTGTTCTGCGTCGACCTCGACGAAGGTCTGGCCGATGACATCGCCAAGGAGGTCGACGGCATCGCCTGGTCGGGGAACGCCATCGACCGAGCCGATGCCGAGCGGCTCTTCGTCGACGCGGCCACATCGCTCGGCCGCATTGACGGCGTAGTCGACATCGTCGGTATGGCCCGATACGCCAGCCTGGTCGACATCGATGATGAGAACTGGAACTGGCACCACGACATCGTCCTGCGGCATGCCTACTTGGCTATGCAACTCGGGGGACGGGCCATGTCGCGGACAGGCGGCGGGGCCATGGTGTTCGTCGCCTCAGTGTCGGGGATCACCAGCGCGCCGCTTCACGCTGCGTACGGCGCGGCCAAGGCGGGTTTGATCGGCCTGGTGAAATCGGCCGCGGTGGAGCTCGGTCCCAGTGGCATCCGCGTGAACGCGGTGGCGCCGGGGGTGGTGTGGACGCCACGAGTGTCCGGATACCTGGGGGAGGACGGCCGGGCAAAGAACACGGCCAATACGCCACTTCGGCGGGTGGCGCTGCCCGCCGATATCGCCAGCGCCATCCTCTTCCTGATGTCGGATCTGGCCGCGTACGTGACTGGGCAGACGCTGGTGGTCGACGGTGGAGTAGGCGCCAAGTTTCCGTATCCGATGGACTTCTGAGTGGACCCAGCCCCCTTCGTTCGCGGGTGTGCTTTTCGTTCCGCGCCGGGAGTGCCGTACCCCAGGGCCGATCCCCGCGACGCCAGCCGTCTGCCGGCCGACACCTGGGCGACCGCGACCATTCCGGCCACCGTGCGCCTGGAGTTCGTTGGAGACGCATCCGAGATCGAGCTCGGCTATGAGACGGCGACCGACGACATGGGCTACCGCGGTGACGGTGCAGGCCGAGCCTTTGAACTGTGGCGAGGAGGCGAAAGGGTCTCGGACGCGCCAGCGGTATTGGGTTCGGGCTCGGTGGTCCTCGGCGCGGGGTCCGCGAACGACGGGCCCGCGACCGTGTATTTGCCCGAGGGGATGAAACCGGTGGTGCGCAGCATCTCGGCGATGGGAGGCAACATCGAGCCGGCGCCAAGCCGGCCCCGGTGGTACGCGTACGGGGACTCCATCCTGGAAGGGTGGGTGGCGTCCGGGCCATCAGGGACATGGCCGGCGATAGCCGCTCGCCAACTCGCGATCGACGTGTACAACTTCGGTTACGCCGGCTCCGCGCGCGGCGAGATCGCCAGCGCCGAGCAGATCGCCACGCGGCCGGCTCCCGCGGTGATCACCGTGACGCATGGAACGAACTGCTGGACGCGAGTTCCGCACAGTGTGGCGATGATGCGGGCGAACACGGCTGCCTTCCTCGACATCATGCGCCAGGCGTTCCCCGAGACCCCCATTGTCGTAGCCAGCCCCGTGCTCCGGCCCGACGCCGAGGTCACACCGAACCGGCTGGGGGCCACGCTCGCCGATCTGCGAGGGGCGATAGAGGACATCACCCGGAGCCGTCTTGATTCTGACCCGCGGCTGACGCTGGTTCCCGGAGAGGGCATCGTGTCCGCGGACGAGCTTCCCGACGGCATCCATCCCGGCGACGAGGGCCACATCGCACTGGCTTCCGTCATCGGGGCAGCCATCGTCTCGGCTCTGGAGGGAGCGACATGATCAAGATGATTTGCCTGCTGCGGCGCAAGGAGGGTATGACACCAGAGGAGTTCCACCGCTACTGGCGCGACCATCACGGTCCGCTCGTTCGGTCGACGCGAAGCGGTAGCTGGGTGCGCCGCTACGAGCAGAACCACCGCCCTCTTTCCTCCTACCGTGACAATGATGATCGGCGGGAATGGGACGGGGTCACTGAGCAGTGGTTCGACTCGGTTGATGACTTCTACGCCTCGCTTCAGGAAGACGACTTCCGGGTGATCGACGAGGACACCCGCCGATTTCTCGATGTTGACGCCCTCCAGTTCGTGCTGACGGAAGAAGCCGAGGAGGTACCGGGATGGACGGGTTCGACCTGAAGGGCAGAGTGGCTTTCGTCACTGGTGCCGGCAGCGGGATCGGCCGGGCCTCCGCAGAGATCCTGGCCGGGGCGGGCGCGAGCGTGGTGTGCGCCGACATCGACGTTGCCGGCGCGGAGGCGACGGCTGCGGCCATCGGTACCGCGGCCTCGGCGATCTCCCTCAATGTGACCGGACGGGCCGAGATTGAAGCGGCCGTGAGTGCAGCGGCGTCGGCCCACGGTCGTCTTGACATCATGTGCAATATCGCCGGGATCATCCAGCAGAGCCTGGTCGTCGACACCACGGAGGAGGATCTCGACGGGCTCTTCGCCGTCAATTTGAAGGGAGTGTTGTTCGGGTGCCAGGCGGCGGCCCGGATCATGAGCGAGCAGGGCTCGGGCAGCATCATCAACATGGCGTCCGCCGCGGTTGACGTTCCCGCACCGGGCCTGGTTTGTTATGGCATGGCCAAGGCGGCCGTTGTCCAACTCACCCGGACACTGGCCATGGAGGTCGCCAGCCGGGGCGTGCGCGTGAACGCCGTTGCCCCCGGCTACGTCCTCACCGCCATGACGGCGCGCCACTTCCGGAACCCCGACGGGACGATTGACGAGGAGAGAATGCGGTCGGTTATCGACCCGATCCGCAAGAGAAATCCGTTGGGCCGCATCGGAGAACCGCAGGACATTGGCTGGGCCGTCCTGTACCTCGCCTCCGACGCGTCGCGGTACATGACCGGCCAGATCCTGCGTCCAAACGGCGGGAGCGCGATGCCGTGGTGATCGGCCAGTGAGGCTCGGCCTGATCCCGACCTACCGCTCATCGGTGGTCGCCAACCCGGACTACGCCATAGGTGTCGCCACCGCGGCGGAAACCCTGGGGGTCGAGTCGATCTGGGCGGTTGAGCACGTGGTCGTACCGGCTGACTATTCGTCGCGCTATCCCTACGCCGCCGACGGCCGGATGCCTCTGACGGGCGAACACGCCATTCCCGATCCCCTGGACTGGTTGGCCTTCGTCGCCGGCGTCACTTCCACACTGCAGCTTGGGACGGCCATGTTGATACTGCCGGAGCATCACCCGGTCGAACTGGCCAAGCGCCTGGCGACCATCGATACCCTTTCCCAAGGCCGTCTTCTCCTCGGCGTGGGGGTCGGCTGGATGCGGGAGGAGGCTGAAGCCCTCTGCACCCGATTTGAGGATCGGGGGGCCCGGACCGACGAGTACATCGCCGTGATGCGGACCCTGTGGTCGGAGGATGTGGCCAGTTTTTCGGGTGACCACGTCTCGTTTCACCGGGTGCGGTGCGTTCCCAAGCCGGTCCGGGCAGGCGGCGTGCCGATCCTCGTCGGTGGGCACTCTCCGGCGGCGGCGCGACGGGCCGGACGGTTGGGAGACGGGTTCTTTCCGCTGGGTGTGTCGGTCGACGACCTAACCGGCCTGCTCAAGACGATGGGAGAGGCCGCCCGGCAAGCGGGGCGAGATCCGGCCGCCATTGAATTGACGACCCATGCGCCCCGCAACGCGGAGACCGCCAAGCGCTTGGCCGACCTCGGCGTGTCCCGATTCATCGTCTCGGCCGGCGGTGACGGGGACCTGGCGGGAGTGCGCAAACTTTTGGAGGACGCGACCGACAAACTCCTGGCCTGGTCCGTATGATGGCCCGCAAGTTTCGTAAGGCGGTCCGAGCAATCTGAACGGGGGCAATCCGTGGCGAAGTCCCTTGGGTCGATAAGGGCTGGCGGTCGGGTGGTGTCGGCGGTGGCCGGCACCCTCGTGATGGCGTCGTTGTTCGTGGGGGCCGGCGCCGCCCACCGCGGTGCAGCCTCAAGCGCGGGAGCGTTGTCGTCGCTGCCGGTGTACGACTCATCATTCGGCTATGTCGGTCACGCCGGGCTGTACGGCTACGGCATGGGATTCGACGCTACCGATCACACGGTGTTGGTGGGCGATATCTGGAACTACCGCGTCTCCCGATTCGATGAGAATGGCAACTTCCTAAAAGTCGTTTCGCACGTCGCCCAACGAGGCGCGACGGGAGGCATCGGGGCGCCCTTTGGGGTGGGTTCTGACCCCGCCGGCAATGTCTGGGTGGCGGATCAGTCCAACTCCCGGATCGTGGAGTTCGCGCACGATGGGACCTGGCTGCAGACCATCGGCAGCGGCGGCGGCCCCAACCCCGGGGAAAACTATCCGGTTGGGTGCGGCAATGGATCTACGACGATCCCCACCCACCTGGTGGTCGACCCCACCAACGGCGACATCTATGTCTCAGATCCGCGATGCAGAAATGTCTACGTCTTCAACAGCACGGGCGGCTTTCTGCGCCAGTTCACCTGGAACATCGGCGGCACGACCCCGATACCCCGCGGCATCGGCATGGACACGGCCGGCAACGTCTATGTCGCCGAGTTCCAGACCAAGCTGGTCTACGTCTTCGACAAGGCCGGCAACCAGCTCCGAGCGTTCAGTCCGTCCTCGCCTGATCCCAACGACATGTCCGACGCGCGCGGCATTGCCGTGGACAACGTGAACAAGCGAGTGTACGTGGTCGGCGCGCAGAACAACGATGTGGTGGTCTTCAACCTCGACGGTTCGTATGTCGCGACCTGGCACCAGCCGAGCCCCACGACGCTGTTCAGCTCCATCCGGTTCGTGACCACCGACGAGACGGGCAACGTCTATGTATCCGACCTGTACGGCTACAAGGTGTGGAAGTTCAACTCCAGCGGGATCCAGCAGCCCTGGGTGCAACCGGCCGCGCCTCCACCCAACGGTGGCTGGAACCAGCTGAACGGTGTAGCCGTGGACCCGGCCAACGGAAACCTGTACGGCGTCGACACGTTCGGCAACCGGGTGCAGCGCTTCACCACGGGCCCCGGGATGTCCTGCACATCGACGGTTAACTGCCCGGCCTTCCAGGCCGTGTTTGGCGAGCGCGGGCCACTCAGGCCCAATTCTCCGAACCTCGACTATCCCCATGAGATTGCCGTCGGCACCCAGAACGACCTCTGGATGGACGGGCAGAACGTCCTCTTGCATTTCGACGTTAACGGCAACTTCATCGGAAGTTTGGGCATTCACGGCACCGGACTGAGCCAGTTCAAGAACGGCCCACAGGGCATCCAGGTGGCCCCATTCGGTTCGACCAGGTCGGCCATCTATACCGTTGACGCCGGGAACTGTCGTATTCAGATCTTCGACTACTCGGGGAACTTGCTGTCCTTCATGGGCGGGTGCGGGTCCGGCACTGACCTGATGCAGGCGCCGCGTCAGCTGGCCGTAGATGCCGCGAACCACCATGTGTACGTCGCCGATACGGGCAACTCCCGCATCGTTGAATGGGACACGAACACACAGCACATCATCGCCACATACACGGGACCCCTCGCCAGTCAGACTCTGAACCAGCCCCGCGGTGTGGCGTTGGATCCGGCCGGGTCCTGGCTGTATATCAGCGACTCAACCAACAATCGGGTGATCCGCGTCCATCCCAACCTCGACCCGGCGAGTGGACAGATGGTCTCAACCGGGGCGGATACTCCGAAAGGCAGTTTCAGCGGGCCCGAATGGTTGACGTTCAGTGGCTGCGACGGCCGGCTGTTCATCAGCGACAACAACCAAACCATCTACGCCTACACCTTCGGTAGCACACCGTGTCCCACCACGTCCCCGCCTCCACCGCCGCCTGGGCAGCCGGGGCAGCCTGGTTCACCAGGCTCTCCGTCGTCGGGGCTCGGCTACTCACTGGTGGCGTCAGACGGCGGGGTGTTCGCATTCGGCGATGCCTCCTTCCATGGTTCCACGGGGGCCATGCATCTGAATCAGCCGGTTGTGGGGATGGCGTCCACGCCCAGCGGCAACGGCTATTGGTTGGTGGCGTCCGACGGTGGGATCTTCGCGTTCGGAGATGCCGCGTTCCTGGGGTCGACGGGAGCGATGCATCTGAACAAGCCCATTGTGGGGATGGCGGCCACTCCGACCGGGCGGGGCTACTGGTTGGTGGCGTCGGACGGTGGGATCTTCGCGTTCGGTGACGCCGCGTTCCTGGGGTCGACGGGAGCGATGCATCTGAACAAGCCGATCGTAGGGATGGCAGCCACTCCGACCGGGCGGGGCTATTGGTTGGTGGCGTCGGACGGTGGGATTTTCACGTTTGGTGATGCCGCATTCCTGGGGTCGACAGGGGCCATGCATCTGAACAAGCCGATCGTCGGCATGAAAGCCTCGCCCACCGGGAGCGGCTATTGGTTGGTAGCGTCCGACGGCGGCATCTTCACGTTTGGCGACGCCGGCTTCTTCGGTTCGACGGGCGCCCAGGCACTGAACAAGCCCATCGTCGGTATCGCCAAGTAGTCCAGATTCGCGCAAAGTTTCGCGACGAATACAACCCCTCTGCGAAGAAGGCGTGCCCTGCACCCTTTACGGTGTGGCGAGCACGCGCGATAGCTGACAGACTCAGCCCGAAACAGACCCGGGGGTCTTTTGCGGGGCGCGCTGCGGGCGCGTGGTTGATCCCTTGAATCGAAGGCGGAGGGCGGCAGTGTTGCCGCGGAATCGTTGCTTGATGTCGGCAATTGCGTGTTCAGCGACGTGAGGAAGCCGAGACGATGTCCAACGGAGGGTGGTTGTGAGCGTGATGCACGCGGGTCAAGTTCCTGGGCGGGCATCTCGCCGTCAACGCCGTACTCGAACAACTCTCGGAGTATGCGGGGCGGCCGGCCTGGCGCTGGCCGCAAGCATCCTGGTCGGGCGGTCGAGTGCCAGTGTGGCCCGTCCGAGCAGTTCGACACCGGCCGTCGTCGGGTCGACCAATGTGGCGCCCAGCACCGGGGGAGCCATGCGGACCTGGGTAGCCGCCAACATGGCGCCGGGCATGAACGTCAATGCCGCCCAAGCCGTGCAGATCGCCCAGCAGTACAACGTCATCGTGGCCAACCAGGGAACATTTGACCCCTTTGTAGGGGCGATGAAGGCCGCCAATCCGACCCTGTTCCTCTACGCCTATCTGAACGGAACGTATTCGCAGCCCGGAACGTCGTACCCGTCGAGCTGGTACTCCCAGGATGCCCACGGCGGCAAGGTGGTCTCCGCCGGATTCGGGAACTTCCTCATGGATCCCACCAACCCCGGATGGATCGGCGACCGGATGACCACCTGTCAATCCGAGCTCGCCGCCAGTCACTACGACGGATGCTTTCTCGACATGCTCGGTCCGGCCACCATGTTCAGTGGCTATGTGAACGCGCTGCCCATCAATCGGTCGACAGGGCAGGCATGGACGACGCACGATTGGCTCAACGCGACGAGCGGGTTGGCCGCCCAGGTCAAGGCCGCCACCGGACGTCCCGTCATCGGCAACGGGCTGGCGAGCGGCATTGCCTTCTTCGATCCGGCGGCGCCGACATCGGTCCTGCTCGGCGGCATCGACGGCGCGTCAGCGGAGATCTGGATGCGCAATGCCAGTCTGCCGGTCAGCGCCTTTCCGAATGTCGCGGATTGGAAAATGAATGTGAACATGCTGTCCGCCACCGGCGGGTCCGTGCTGACGATCACCAAGACCTGGGCCGGTGGGACCGCCGCACAAAAGGCCGCGTGGCATAAGTTCGCCCTCGCCTCGTTCCTCCTCGGGACCAATGGCATCGATTTCTTCTCGTTCTCGAGCGACAACACCGCGGCCGGGATCGTCGGCACCACCCCCTGGGACCACGTCGACATCGGCATGCCACTCGGACCCTACGGTCCGATCGGCGGCGCCTATGGGCGCGCCTTCACCAAGGGGGTAGCTGTCGTCAATCCAGGATCGACGACAGTGAACGTGCCCCTGGGCGGGAGCTTCACCGACCTCAGCAACACGGCCCGGACTGTGGTCACGCTGCCTCCGCACACCGGTGAGGTCCTCACCGGCGGCTCGGCCACGCCCGCCGGTCTGCCCGTCACCGCCGGCTACGGATACCGGCTGGCTGGTGCCGATGGGTCCGTGCTCTCGTACGGCGCGGACACGTTCATGGGCGCGGCGAACAGCCTACGGCTGTCCCGGCCGGTCGTCGGATCGGCCGCGACGCCGACCACGCGTGGCTACTGGTTGGTGGGGTCGGACGGCGGGATCTTCAACTACGGCGATGCCGCCTTCTACGGCTCGGCGGGTGCGTTGCGGCTGAATCGGCCCATCGTCGGCATGGCCGCCACGCCGACCGGTCATGGCTATTGGCTGGTGGCCTCGGATGGCGGGATTTTCAACTTTGGCGACGCCGCCTTCTACGGCGCGGCGGGTGCGTTGCGGCTGAATCGGCCGATCGTCGGCATGGCGGCTACGCCGACCGGGCATGGCTATTGGCTGGTGGGCTCGGATGGCGGGATTTTCAACTTTGGCGACGCCGCCTTCCATGGTTCGACAGGGGCCATGGTGCTGAACCGGCCCATTGTGGGGATCACTTCCTCGGCCAGCGGCTTGGGCTACTGGCTGGTGGCCTCGGATGGGGGGATCTTCAACTTCGGAGATGCCGCCTTCTACGGCTCCGCCGGTGCCACCCCGTTAACCGCCCCGATCGTCGGCGTGAGCCGCTAACCGGTCGCCCGTCTGGTCCATCCGCGGGCCTTGGCCAGACCTTCGCCAGGCGCTCCGGGACCGCAGAAATAGGTACAGCGGCCCACGATACGGCCCAAACCGTGCGTCATACTGAACCGGTGAAGAGGGAGTCCGAAGTACCGCTGTTCTGGTTTCTGGGGACATTGCTGCCTGTGACGATGGCGTGGATGGGCGTCGGCGTGGCGTTTGTGCTCACCCTCGCCGTCATGGTCGAGATCTTCTGCCGCCGTGAGGTGCGGGCTCGCCTGCGCACCCTCGACGTGTACCTGCCCCCGCCATCGCCGTGGCAGCTTTCCGCCGGTCTGGTTCGGTACAGCTTCCCCTACGGCAACCCCGGCGGGTCGGAACAGTCGGCGGCAGCCGGCGACCGCTCGCTGATCACGACGCCCCCTCGCCGTAGTCGGCGGTACGATCTCGCCGTGCCGCACGGGTAGCGGCTTCTCGATCCGACACAGGCCGCTCCGGAATCCGAGCGACCGTATCCGAGGGAGCCGTTCGTGATGGAGGTCGTCACTTGGCTCGAGGCGATCGGGAGCAGCTCACCCGGCTCGTCAACGCCCATATTGGGGCGGTGATGCCCGGCTCGAGGCCGGCCTGCACCACTACCAGCGGTACGGGCTCGCGACCGTGAACCGGACCCGCCGAGGCTGGCAACGCCGTCCGTAGCGCGGTCGCACCGGGGCCCGGTGGGCGCGCCCGCTAGCCTCGATTGACCATGGCGACCGCAGATTCGCTGCCAACCGGTTCAGATCCGCCGCCCACCACACCAAACCGGCATCGGCTGCTGGACGACACCTTCAAGATCAGCATCATCCTCAAAGGGCTTGATGGGGTGCTCGAGGCGATCGGTGGCGTCCTCCTTCTGGTCATCGCCCCGGCAAGCATCAACCGGCTCATCATCCACCTGACTCAGCACGAACTGTCTCGGCATGACATCATCGCCCGCCGCCTCGTGCACGTCGGCGCCAACCTCCACAAGACCCAGCTCTTCGGAGCGCTCTATCTGCTCTCGCACGGCGTGGCCAAGATCGTGCTCGTGGCGGGTCTGCTTCGCCGTCAGGCGTGGGCCTACCCGGCGACCTTCATCTTCCTGGGCGCCTTCATCATCTACCAGATCTACCGGATGTTCTACGGGCTGACGGTCGGACTCGTCCTGCTCACCGCCTTCGACCTGTTCGTCCTCTGGTTGGTCTGGCGCGAGTACCAGGTCCACCGAATCAAGAAGTGGGCCAGGCCAACTGACATCGCCCCCGGCACATAGCCGCTCCAAATAGAACCCGTTTCACTTCACCGGCAGTTTTGTGACAACGTGTCAGGTATGGAGTTCGGGATCTTCATTCAGGGATATTTGCCCGGGGCGAACGCGCACAGCCCTGAGCGGGAGCACGAGATGTTCCTGCGGGAGGTCGAGCTCGTGCAGGCCGCCGACCGGCACAACTGGAAGTACGCCTGGTTCTCGGAGCACCACGCCCTGCCGGAGTACAGCCACCTGTCGTCGAGCGAGGTGATGATGGGTTATCTGGCCTGTGCCACCGAACGGATCCATCTGGGTTCGGGCATCTTCAACCTCAGCCCTCGGGTCAACCACCCAGTCCGCAACGCCGAGCGAGTGGCCATGCTCGACCATCTCAGCGAAGGCCGTTTCGAATTCGGCACCGGTCGAGGGGCCGGCTCCCACGAGGTGGCGACGTTCGCCATCACCGACACGTCCTCGACCAGAGCGGAGTGGGACGAGGTCATCTGGCAGTTGCCGGAGATGTGGGAGCGGTCCGACTACACGTTCGTCGGAGACCACTTCCGTGTCGACACCCCGCACAACATCTTGCCGAAGCCGTATCGGGGCGTGCATCCGCCCATCTGGGTGGCGTGCGGCAACCCGCCCACTTTTGAAAAGGCGGGGAGGCACGGGATCGGCGCCCTCGGCTTCAACTTCTCGCCGATCCACGAGATGAAGCCGATGATTGACGCCTACAAGACGGGCATCGCCGAGTGCGAGAAACCGGTGGGCCGCTACATCAACGACAATGTCATGCTCACCAACGCCGTGTTGTGCTTCGACGACGGCGATCGAGCCAAAGACATCGCCACCCGCCGGAACCGGGGCTACCTCTACTCCCTTGTGTGTCTCTATCACGACACCTTCCCCAAGCCCCCGGGGGCGCCGGTGTAGCCTGAGCCGCCGATTCGCCTTGACCGCCCGACTGTCGACATGGCCACCAGCATCGGGGCCATGCTCTGTGGCAGCCCGGACGAGGTCTGCGAGCAAGTTGACGCCTACCGGCGAACGGGTGTGGACCAGGTTGTCTTTGGGTTTCCCAACGACCTCGCTCACGGTGAAGCGCTCGAATGCATCGAGGTGTTCGGGAGCAAGGTGATCCCGGAGTTCGACCAGGATCCCGTACATCGCACGACCCAGATGCGGGCCGCTGCCCTGCCGGTCTAGCTATCCGGGCAGCAGCTTGGCCAGCAGCCCCGTCACCGTGTTGTTGAGGTCGTAGTCGGAGTCGGACGGGATCAGCTCGAACTGCTTCATGAGCCGGCCCAGACGCAGCATGACCACTCCGAAGCGGAAGGCGGCGAAGACCTCGTAATAGCCGACATGCTCGCCGCTGCGCCCGGTCAGCGCCTCCCACTCCGCGACCGTCTCGTCCCAGCGGGGGAAGCCGGCCAAGCGAGGCATGCCCAGGCCCTCGCTGTGGTGTCGGTCCAGGAAATTGAACCACGCCAGGTCCTGGACCGGGTCTCCCGGCGTCACCATCTCCCAGTCCAAGACCGCCCGGCAGGTGAAGTCGTCGAAGATCATGTTGCCTATACGAGAATCACCCCAGCAGAGGGCGTCGCCTTGCGGGGGAGGGGGCGGACGGTTGGCCTCCAGCCAGGCCAGTGCTCCCTCCACGAGTGGGAAGGATGTGCCCTGGGCGGCCCAGGCCAGATACTCCTTGTAGTAGGTCAGTTGCTGGTCGAGGCCCGTGGCGCCGCGAGCCGGCTTGTCAACGAAGCCGAACCCGAGCGCCCGCCAGTCGAGGTTGTGGATCCGGGCCATGACTCTCAGGCCATCGCGCCACAGCCGACCCTGGTCCTCGGGAGCGGCGTCGTGGGGCCAACCGCCCATCGTGTAGGGCGGGTTGTCGCATGGAACCTCGCCAGCCACCTTGCCCATAACGATGAAGGGCGCGCCCAGGACGGCCGTGTCTGGCTCAAACCACAGGACGGGCGGAACCGGAATGTCGGTCTTCTCGGACACCAACTGCATGACGCGATATTGGGTGTCGAACTCCGCCTCCAGGAAGACGGTGTGGTCGGTGGGCTGGACGCGGATCACGTAGCCGTCGTCGTGTGAGGCCCCGGTGGCATCGGTCCAGTGCGCGTCGAAGATCAGCGTCTCGTTGGAGAAACCGGAAAAGGCGGGGCCGCCGATCTCCGACAAGCTGAGCTCGCCGGCGGGCCTCAGCTTCCCGGTCAGCCAGTCGGCGAGGTTCTTGCGGGTGACCTCCATCTCGCGCTGCTGGGGGATGGGCACGGACCCCAGGGTAGCCAGACAGAGCGGTAGTCTGACGGAGCGTCAGTTCGGACGGTAAGGGGAGTACACGTGCGCGGCGACCTGGAGTGGGGCAGCATCCCGGGGCTGGTGCGGATATCGGCCGAGCGGTTCCCCGACCTGGAGGCGCTCGTCGATGGTGACCAACGGCTCACCTTCCGCCAGCTTGCACTCGCGGTCAGCGAATCGTGTCGGGCGGCCATGGCCGCCGGGATCGAACCCGGCGACCGGGCTGCCATCTGGGCGCCGAACATCGGCGAGTGGGTCATCGCCGCTCTCGGACTGCTCACCGCTGGAGCGGTGCTCGTGCCGCTCAACACCCGATTCAAAGGCCGGGAGGCCGTCGACATCCTCAGCAGGAGCCGAGCGAGCGCCCTGTTCTGCGTCAACGGGTTCCTCGGCAACGATTACGTAGCCACGCTGCGGGCGGCGGTGGCCGACGTCGGTCTACCCGACTTGAACCAGATCGTCGTCCTGCGCGGCGATGCGCCCGAGGGCACGACGGCATGGAACGACTACCTGGCCGCCGCCAGCACGGTCACGCCGGACGCGGCTGCCGGGCGATCCGCCGCCGTCTCCAGCGACGATATGTCGGACATCATCTTCACGTCCGGGACGACGGGAAAGCCCAAAGGGGCGATGGTCACGCATGGTCAGACGCTCCGGGTATTCGCTTCGTGGAGCGAAGTCGTCGGCCTGACGTCCGGAGATCGCTATCTCATCGTCAACCCTTTCTTTCACACCTTCGGGTACAAGGCGGGCATCGTGGCCGCGCTGATGCGGGGAGCGACGATCGTGCCGCAACCGGTGTTCGACGTTGGCAGCGTCCTCCAGCGCGTCGCGGACGAACGGATCTCGATGCTGCCCGGACCGCCGACGCTGTTTCAGTCGATCCTGAATCATCCTGACCGTGACCGCTACGACCTCTCGTCGCTGCGCCTGGCCGTAACCGGCGCGGCCGTGGTGCCGGTCGAGATGATTCGGCGCATGCGCGAAGAGCTCACCTTTAAGACGATCATCACCGGATACGGGCTTACGGAGTCGACGGGCACGGCCGCCATGTGCCGGCACGATGACGACCCCGAGACGATCGCCTTCTCCAGCGGACGGGCGATCGACGACACTGAACTGCGGGTGGTCGATGACACTGGAGCCGAGGTCCCACGGGGCCAGCCAGGCGAGATCGTCACCCGCGGCTACCACGTGATGAAGGGCTATCTGGACGACGACGCGGCCACGGCCGAAGCCATCGACACCGAGGGCTGGCTTCACACGGGTGACATCGGCGTGATGGACCAGCGCGGCTACATCCGCATCACTGATCGCAAGAAGGACATGTACATCGTCGGCGGCTTCAACGCCTATCCGGCGGAGATTGAGGGCGTCCTCCTCACTCATGCGTCGGTCGGCCAGGCGGCCGTCGTCGGAATCCCCGACGAGCGGCTAGGCGAAGTCGGGATGGCGTTCATTGTCCCGAGGACCGGATGCACCGTGGACGCCGAGCGGCTCATCGGCTGGTGCCGCGGCGAAATGGCGAATTTCAAGGTCCCCCGGCGGGTGGCAGTGGTGGACGAGTTGCCGCTCAACGCCAGCGGCAAGGTCCTCAAGTACGAGCTACGAAAGCGAGCCCAGCGTCAGCCGGCTGCCGAGTAGGCCCGCGGGCGGGCCCCGGCGCGCCTCAGCCGCCCAGCCGACCTGGGGCCGTCGCGCCGAACTGGCGAACAAATCAGTGCGTCCGACGCATCGATTGTCAGCCGGTTCGCCAAAAGGGCCCGCCGCTGCCGCCGCCCCACGGCCGCCGCGTCGGCCCGCCGCTGCCGCCGCCGCGCTGCCGCCGCCCCGCAGGGTTCGGTGTACGCACCTTCGTCGCTGGTGGGAGACTTGGGGCATGCCGATGCGAGAGGATTGCCGTCACTTCCAGAGCCGCACCTATGACGGCGGCGAGGTGGCCCGCATGTGCGTGCTCAACCTGGCGCCGGAGGCGCCGTGGAAGTGTCCCGACGATTGCCCGAAGTACGAGCGGGACATCATCGACTCGTCGTTCACGACCGGTTCGCTGGTGCGGCCGCCGGTGGAGGAGGAGCCGGACGATCCGCCCGAGGAGATCAGTGCCCTGCTCGACGAGGCCGACGCCATCGTGACCGCGGCCGGGCCGGAGATCGTGGCTCAGGTCGAGGCCGAACGGGAAGGTCAAAAGCGGTGGCAGTTCTGGCGGAGGAGGCGTCGCGACGACGGCGGTGACGGGGAGATTCACCTGAGCAATAGGTGATTCAGGGCTGCAGCCTCGGCAGAACCTTGGACCCGAACAGCTCGAGGCTCTCCCATCCCAGGTCGGGATCCATGCCGCCCATGAGCGGGTGGAAGACCAATGCCCCTCGTCCGCCCAACTCCGCGGCGAGCGCCACGCATTCGTCGGGGGTCACCACCCGGTATACGCCGGAAGCTCGCACATCCTCGACGGTCTCCGCCGTGATGTGGACCTGTGACCGCTGGCCGGGCGTCTGCCACGCATGGTAGGTCTGAGCGTCATACAGGGCGTGTCTACCGATGCGGCTCCAGTCCCGCTCGGGATCCTCGCTGACATGGACGAACCCGGGACCCTTGGGCAGCAGCACCCACCCGTCTTCGAACCCGACCTCGGCACACGCGGCGCGGTACAGCTCAGCCAAGGCCGGGTCACCGATGGCTGGCATGAACGGCAGCCCCAGCCGAGCCGCCCGTTTGGCCGCCACCTCGGTGGAACCCCCGATCAGGATCAGCGGGTGCGGCTGGGTGGCCGGCCGGGGCGTAACCCGCACCGTCCGGCCCTGCCACGTGAACGGCTCGCCGGTCCATGCCTGGCGCATGACGCCGATGTACTCCTCCAGGACCTTGCCCCGGCCGGCCCGCTCGACGCCGGCCATCTCGAATTCCTCCTGGCGGTAGCCGAGGCCCGCCACGACCGCGAGCCGACCGCCACTGGCCAGGTCCAGGACGGCGATCTCCTCGGCCAGCCGAATCGGATCGTGAAGCGGGATCAAGAGGGCGGAGACGCTGACCATGACGCTCTGCGTCCGGCCCAGCACGGCGCCGGCCATGGCCAAGGGCGCGGGCAGGTATCCGTCATCTACGCCGTGGTGTTCGGAGAGCACGACGGACGTGAACCCGTGCTGGTCGGCCCACGCCGACTGTTCGAGGCTGGCCGTGTATTGCTGGGCATGGGTGACCTCGGCAAAGGACGGCACACGCAGGTCGAAGCGGATGGTGAAGGAAGCCATGATCTGACATAGTGTCAGAACACGTTCTAAAAATCACGTTGGCCACAGGCCCGTGCCCGGCCACCGAACGGGCCGCGAAAGAACGCAGGGAAAGCAAGTACAGCAAGGGAGGAGCCATGTCCACCAGAACCAGCACTTACCGGCTCCTGATCGACGGCTCCTGGGTGGACGGCGAAGGCGGCAACTACCCGGTCATCAACCCGGCGACTGAGGAAGTGGTCGCCGACGCGCCGGAGGCATCAGAACACGACGCGCTAGCGGCGGCTGCCGCCGCCCGGCGGGCGCATCCGGCATGGGCGCGGACCAGCCGTCAGGAACGGTCCGCGCTGCTCCAGGCGGTGGCCGACCGCGTCCGCGCGGAGGCGGCAAACCTCCTCCCCCTCATCATCGCGGAAACGGGCGCGACGTTGTCCGTCGGCTCCGCCCTCCAGGTGCCGATGGTGGCGAACCGCTTCGAGCGCTACGCCAGAGGCGCGCTGACCGACCTGACCATGGCGCTGCCTCCGAGCGTCATGGAGGCCACGCCGCTGGCCCCCGGCGGGCTCATGGGCGCGGTGGCCCTACGTCATCCGGTTGGCGTGGTGGAATGCATCGCCCCTTACAACTTCCCGATGACCAGCATGGCCGGCAAGGTCGCCCCCGCCCTCGCCACCGGCAACACGGTGATCATGAAGCCGGCCCCTCAGGATCCGCTGGCCGTCATCGAACTGGCCCGCATCATGCACGAGGTGGGGTTCCCGCCGGGCGTCGTGAACGTGATCTCGGCCAGCAGCCCGAAGCCGGCCGAAGCGCTGGTCCAGAGCCCCGATGTCGACATGGTCAGCTTCACGGGCAGCACAATGATCGGCCAGCGCATCTACGAGGCGGGGGCGCGGACCATGAAGCGGCTCCTCATGGAGCTGGGCGGCAAGGGCGCCTGCCTCGTGTTCGATGATGCCGACGTAGCCAAGACGGTGGCGACCCTGGCCAGCGTGTGGGCCTTTCATTCCGGTCAGATCTGCACCGCGCCCACTCGGGCCATTGTGCAGCGCAAGGTCTACGACCAACTTGTCTCCGCCCTGGCCCAGGTTGCCCCGACGCTGAGAGTCGGCGATCCCACCCGCGCCGAGACCATCGTGGGGCCGGTGATCACCGCCCAGCACCGCGAGCGGATCGAGGCGTATGTGGCCAGCGGCCGCGCCGACGGAGCCGAGGTGCTGGCCGGGGGAGAGCGCCCCGACCATCCGGAGACCAAAGTCGGCTTCTACGTCGCGCCGACGCTGCTGGCCGGCTGCCGCAACGACATGAAGGTGGCCCGGGAGGAGATCTTCGGGCCGGTACTCGTCGTGATCCCCTTCGACGACGAGGACGAAGGCGTGGCCATCGCCAACGACAGCGACTACGGCCTCTACGACTACATCTATTCCGCGGACACCGCGAGGGCCTATCGCGTGGCGCAGGAGTTACGGTGCGGCCATGTCGGGATCAACACCGCGCAACGCAATCATGAGGCGCCGTTCGGGGGCTTCAAGATGAGCGGCATCGGCCGTGACAACGGCGATTTCGGACTGCACGCGTACACCGAAGTCCAGAGCATCATCTGGCCCGGCTGAGCGAGACCAGAGGGAGACACACATGCGGGGCATCGTATTCACCGGCGAGAAGGCGGAGGTCACCGACGGCCTCGAGGTGCGCGCGCCGGGACCGCTGGAGGTCAAGGTCCGCATGGTCGCGGCCGGCGTCTGTCATAGCGACGTCAGCGTGATCGACGGCACCATCCCGTGGCCTAAACCGGCCGTGCTCGGCCATGAGGGGGCGGGCATCGTGGAAGAGGTCGGGGCCGAAGTCAAGGACGTGAAGCCCGGCGACCACGTCGTCTGCACCACCCTGGCCAACTGCGGGATGTGCACGCACTGCAGCTCCGGCCATCCGACGTGGTGCCGGCGCAGCATGGGCAACATGGGTCAGCCGTTCACGTTGCACGGTCAGCCGGCGTGGAACTTCGCGGCTTCGTCGTATTTCGCCGAGTACACGGTCGTCTCCGCCATCCAGGTGGTCAAGATCCCCGACGACGTGCCCCTCACGTCGGCCTGCTTGATCGGCTGCGGTGTGGTCACGGGCGTGGGGGCCGTACTGAACCGAGCCAAGGTGACCTATAAAGAGACGGCCGTCGTCTTCGGGGTAGGCGGTGTCGGCCTCAACGTCATCCAGGCCCTTCGCATCGCCCGCGCCTCGCGAATCATCGCCATCGATACGGTGCCATCGAAGGAGGCTCTGGCGAGACAGTTCGGTGCGACGGACTTCATCGATGCCAGCAACCGCGACACGGACGTGGTGGGCGCGGTGCGCGACCTGCTGCCTTTCTCCACCCAGAAGAAGGTCGGCACCATGAATGCCGGCGGTGTCAACTGGGCGTTCGACTGTGTCGGCCATCCCGCCCTTATCCGTCAGGGTCTCGAGATGCTCGACTGGGGTGGCAACGTCGTCATCATCGGTGTTCCGCCTCCGACGACCGAGGTGCAGCTTCCGATATGGCTGTTCAATCATGTCGATCGCGGCGTGATGGGCTGCCGGTACGGATCGATCCGTCCCCATCACGACATACCGGTGCTGGTCGAGCTCTACCGGTCGGGTCAGCTGATGCTGGATGAGCTGGTGTCCGAGACCTATCCGTTGGAGGAGTTCCACACCGTCGTCGAGGACATGCACGAGGGCCGGCTGGCCCGCGGCGTCCTGACGTTCTGAGCGGAACCAGATGCCGCTGCCCCCCGAGATTGAGGCTGTCGCCGCCGAGGTCAGCAACTGGGGACGTTGGGGTGACGACGATGAGATCGGCACGCTAAACTTGATCGACAGTGCCGCGGTGCGGCGCGGGGCGGCCGCGGTTAAGACGGGCAAGCGCTTCAGTCTGGCTCTGCCTCTGCATGCGGATGGGATCCAGCTGGGATTTGTACCGGGCCGCATCAACCCGCTGCGGACCATGATCATGCTGAACGCCACGCCGCCCGGCGAGAAGACCGAACTGCGGGCGAACGACGACGTGGTCGTGATGGCGCTGCAAGCTGCCACCCATTGGGACGGCCTGGCCCACGTCAGCTTTGACGGTCACATCTACAACGGCTACCCGGCATCGTCGGTCACTGCGGAATCGGGTGCGTCCCGATGTGGCATCGAGAAGGTCAGGACGGTCGTGACGCGAGGAATTCTGCTCGATGTGGCGAGGGGGAAAGGGTTGGAGCGCCTGGAGCCGGGCTACCCCATCGGCCCGGATGATCTCGACATCGCCCTCCGTCTCACCGGGCTCGAGGTGGAATCCGGCGACATCGTCCTGGTCCGGACCGGCCAGATGGCGTTCCTGCGTCAGGTCCGGCCGGACAAGCTGGCGTACACGTGGCCGTCGCCCGGGTTGACTGTCGCGACCGCACCGTGGATGCGCGTTCGCGATGTGGCCGCGGTGGCCACCGATACGCTCACCTTCGAGGTGTATCCGCCCGAGGACGACCGGATGATGTTGCCGGTCCACTTCCTGCATCTGGTGATGATGGGCCTCACGCAGGGCCAGAACTGGATGCTCGACGACCTGGCCGATGACTGCGCGGCCGACGGCGTATATGAGTTCCTGCTGGAGGCGTCACCTCAACCGTTTGTCGGTGGGGTCGGCACGCCGGTCAACCCGGTCGCCGTTAAGTAGCCGGTCTCACTCCGTCCAGCTACCCCTCCCGGTCACCAGGTCGTAGCCCGTGGTGCAGGGAAAGCCGTTGTTGCCGCGGCGGATGTCGCGGAACAAGATGTTCGCTCCGTAGACGTAGCTCTGGTTAACGAGCTGCCCGGTGCCGGCGGCACGGGCCGCGATCATCGGCGTCGACAGGCTGGTGCCGGCGAGCACCAACCATCCGCTGTGGCCATTGATCGGCTCGGTGGTGTACACGGCCGCGCCGGTGGCAGGATCGCCGAGCAGGGAGAGGTCCGGGCTGGCCCGCTTCCCGGCACAGCTCACGTTCGGGTACTGGGGGTATGCGGGCTGGACGGCGGACGCGGTCATGACGAAACTGCACCCGCCGCCGCTGCCCGACCAGCCCGTCTCGGACTTCAACTTGCCGCCGGCCTTGAAACGCAACGTCGTCCCGCCCACCGCCACGACCGACGGGGACATGGCGGGGTAGATCCCAGGCGCGCCGGTGTCGCCCGACCCGAAGAAGAAGCTGACCCCCGGCGCCTCCACTTGGCTGAAGTGGTGCTCGAATATGCCTTCGGCCGACCCCGCTTCACATTCCTGCCCATCTGCTCGCATATTCCGCGAATCTGGTCCGATTCAGGGCCGTTCCCGCTGTTACCATCCCGTGGATATGACGCGATATCAGATCCTTACGACTGGTCAGTTCTCGCCGAAAGGCGGCGGCTGACATGGGCCGACTCTCCGGGAAAGTGATCGCCGTCACCGGCGCAGCGTCGGGCATCGGCCAAGCCACCGCCCTGCGCCTTGCCTCGGAGGGGGCCACCGTGGCCTGCCTCGACATTGCCGCGGACGAGGCCGGCAAGACGGCGGCCGCCATCGAGGAGGCCGGAGGCATCGCGCGCGCCTACCGAGTAGACATCGCGGACGAGGAGTCGGTCGCAGGAACGGTCGCTGCGCTGCTCGCCGATCTGGGCGGCCTGGATGTGCTCTGCAACATCGCCGGCATCGGCAACTTCGCCCATTCCCATGAGGTGCCGGTCGCCGAGTGGGACCGCATCCTGGGTGTCAACTTGACCGGGACGTTTCTGATGTGCCGGGCCTCGCTGCCGGCGTTGCTGGAAAGCCGAGGCACGATCATCAACACCGCCTCGACGGCGGGCATCATCGGCCAGCCCTATAGCGCCGCGTACTGCGCCAGCAAGGGAGGCGTCATCATGCTCACCAAGGCCCTGGCCTACGAGTACATCGAGCGCGGCGTGCGAGTAAACGCGGTCGCGCCTGGCGGTGTGGAAACGCCGCTGATGAGCAGCTTCGGTTTGCCCGAGGGGTCGTCGAAAAAGCTCTTCTACAAGATCCAGACCCCGATGGGGTTCTGCCGCCCGGAAGAGGTGGCGGGCGTGTTCGCTTTCTTGGCGTCTGACGAGTCCCGATATATGACCGGCTCGATCGTCACCATCGATGGGGGCATGACCAGCTAGTTGCGGTCAGCCCGCCTTCACCGGGTTTGACGGGGCCGATGGCGGTCCTGACCCGTTGATGTTGGTGGCGACGACGATAAAGGTGTAGGTGACGCCCCGGGTCAGTCCGGTGACCGTCGCCGACGTTGTTGTCCCGCTGACCCTTACCTGGAGGCCGCCGGGCGAGGACGTGACGGTATAGCCCGTGATCTGGCTGCCACCATTGGAGCCCGGCGCGGTCCAGTTGACCTTGGCGCTGTGCCCCGGAGCTCGCGAGGCGCTGACATTGGTCGGCGCATCAGGATTGGCTGGTCGCAGTCGGCGTGACGGGGGCGGAGGGGGGTAGAGGTGGGCCCGGTGCCGATGTTGTTGGTCGCCGTGACGGTGAACGTGTAGGCCGTACCGTTGGTGAGGCCCGTGACGGTGGCGGTGGTGACCGGCGGCGTTCCATTCACGACTCTGCTGGCTGGGCCCGGAGATGCGGTAACCATGTAGCTGGTGATCTGGCCGCCGCCGTCATTGGGAGCCGTCCAACTGACGGTGGCCTGGCTGTCACCGCCGGTGGCCGTGACATTCGCCGGCGCGCCTGGCGCGCTTGGCGATCCGACCGATCGGCCCCATGCGGTCGCGACCGAGGCCGGATCGGTGACGATCACGCCGGGGTCAGCGGCCAAGGCCTGGTCCAAGGCGCCAAAGTAGGAGTGGGCGCAGTACTCCTCCGGAATGCTCGTCCAGCGGTCATCGGGGTTGGCCGGTGAGCAGTCCCAGGTGTCTGCCCCAGCACTGCTCGCGCCACTAACCAGACGGTACATCTGCACCGCGTTCCAATGACCAGAGGTCGGCGAGAATGCTTGCACCAGGGTCGTGTACCGGTCGGAACGCCTGTTGTTCTTGACCGGCACGGTGTAACAGGGCAACGCCGCGTCATTGCACTGGCCGCCGATGACCGACATGGTCTGCTGGAACCAGGGCGGGCCGGTTGTTGAAAACGAGTTCGAGCCCGGTGCCGCGGCCGTGTGCGAGCTGTATTGGCGCCCGAAATCGAAACAGGTCTGCGTCACGTTGGTTTGCACGGTCGTCGTGTTGTGCCCGTTGCCGGCGTAGGCGAACAGCCCGTTGGACCCGATCATTCCGTGGTTGGTAAACGCGGGCAGTGATCCGCAGATGTCCGCCTGCTGCTGGGAGGGGGAGAGCTGAGTTACGTCTGTCTCCGTCAAACCCTGGCTCACAAACCGCCATCCGTCGTTGGCTTGCAGATTGCTCAGGTCTGCCCACGAAGCCTGCTGGTCGACGCCCTGGCACAGCCGGGTGGTTTCGGCAAGGCGATCGAGCACGACCGTGGCCGAACCGGTCAGCCCTCTGGTCTTCAGCGCGCCGGCGATGTCCTGGAGCGTCACGGCACCGGGCGTGGGCGTACAGGTGCTGTCCGTGGACACCCATTGGGCGCGCCCGAAGAGAAGCGTGAGATAGGCCGCGGTAGGGCCATTTACGGTGGCACGCGGCCCGGTGGCGCGTGTTATCGCGGCACGCGCCGGCACCGCCGCCGCACCCACGGTGGCGGCCACAAACAGAAGGCCGAAGCGCGACCAGTTGCGAGCGTTCGGCCTGTTCGCCATGGCGAATCCCCCGCCTTCAGGGTGTCACGACGGCCGCTCTTGTCAAGGACCGTACCGATCTTGCCGAACGGGCTAGAAGTTCTCCATCACCCCGGCCGGGAACGTGACTGGCAGGTGTTTGATGCCGTTGATGAAATTGGAGCGGAGGCGCTGAGGTGGTCCCGACATCTCCATCTCGGGGATGCGCCGCAACAGCTCTTCGAACATCACCCGAATCTCGAGGCGGGCCAGGTTGGCGCCGAGGCAGAAATGAGGGCCACCTCCGCCGAAGGCGACATGGTCGTTGGGCTGGCGGGTGATGTCGAAGCGGTAAGGGTCGTCGAACACGGCCTCGTCGCGGTTGGCGCTGATGTAGTAGATGACGACCTTGTCACCCTCCGCGATCGTCCGGTCCCCAATCGTGGTCTCCCGCGTCGCGGTGCGGCGGAACTGCATGACCGGCGTGCCCCAGCGGAGCATCTCTTCGACCGTGCTGCCGAGCAGGTCGGGGTTGGAGAGCAGCTTGGCCCGCTGGTCAGGGTGCTCCATCAGGGCCAGCATGCCGTGGGCGATGAGGTTGCGGGTGGTCTCATTGCCGGCGACCGACAGCAAGAGGAAGAACAGGTCGAGCTCCAGCTCGGACAGCTTGTCCCCATCCAGCTCGGCCGCGATCAGCACGCTGGTCAGGTCGTCGCGCGGATCCACGCGGCGCTCGGCGACCAGGCCGTTGAAATAGACGTAGAGCTCGGCGGCCGCTTCGAACGCGACTTCGGCCGAACCCTGGTACTCGGTGTCCTCGGAGCCGATCAGGCGGTTGCTCCAATCGAAGACCAGGTGGCGCTCCTCCTGGGGCACGCCGAGGAGCTCGGCGATGATCTGCAGCGGCAGCTCGGCCGCCACTTCGGTGACGAAGTCACATTCGCCCCGCTCGATGACCTGGTCAATGATGCGGTTGGCGAGGACGCGCGCCTGGTCCTCCAGCCGGCCGACCATGCGCGGCGTGAATCCCTTGTTCACCAGGAGCCGGTAACGGGTGTGCATGGGCGGATCCATGTTCAGCATCATCAGCCGCTGCTGGGCCAGCTGTTCGTCTTCCTGATCCAGGATGAGTGCGCCCGAATGGGCCGAGGAGAACAGGGTGTTGTCCTTGTTGATGCGTGCCACGTCCGCGTAACGCGTCACCGCCCAGAAATCCGCCCCCGTGCTCCCGCCGGAGTGCCGGTGCACGGGAGCCTCATGCCGCAGGAAAGCTAGCGCCTCGTGCGGAACGCCGGGCACGAACGTGTCGGGATCGCTGAGATCGATATCCGTGAGTTTCAACGCCCGACCTCCAGTTTTGGAACCCTTTCTACTTCGTATCTGATCTAGCGTCAGATCGGCATGGACGTCAACCTGCTCGACCGGTCGTTCTACGCGGGGGACCCCTATCCGGCCTACGCCTGGCTGCGCGCCCACGACCCCGTGCATTGGGACCCTGTGAGCGCACTATGGGGGCTGGCCCTGCACGAGGACGTGGTGTGGGCGGAAACCCATTCGGCGCTGCTGTCGAGCGCCCGCGGGTCCCGGCCGAAGTCCGTTCCCAACCCGTCGATGATCGATTCTGACGATCCTCTCCACGCACGGCGGCGCCGGCTCGTCTACAAGGGGTTCACGCCCAAGCAGGTCAGTAGCCACGAGGACCACCTCCGCTCGGTCGTGAACGACCTCATCGACGCCGTTATCGAGAAGGGGGAGTGCGACTTCGTCGCCGATCTGGCCGCGCCCCTGCCGATGATCGTCATCGCCGAGATGCTCGGAGTCCCCGCCGCTGATCGTCACCTGCTCCAGCACTGGTCGGACGTGCTGATTTCCGGCTCCGACGGTCCGCAGAACGTGACCGATGCCGTCCTCCAGACGGCCGCCGACTACTACCAGTACGCCACCGGAATCATCGACGACCGCAGAGCCTGTCCCCGGGACGATCTCATAAGCATCCTGGTCCACGCCGATATGGCGGGTGAGCGGCTCTCCCAGGAGGAGCTGTTCGGCGAATCGTTGCTGTTGCTCATCGGCGGCAACGAGACGACCCGCAACGTCATCTCCGGCGGTATCGAAGCCTTGTTGGCCTGCCCCGACCAGCTCGAGCGGCTCAGGGCGGATCCCTCCGCCGTTCCGGCGGCCGTAGAGGAGTGTCTGAGGTGGGTGAGCCCGATCATCAACATGGCCCGGACCGCGACCGAGGATGTCGAGCTGCGGGGCCGGACCATCCGCGCCGGTGACCAGGTTCTGCTGATGTACGCATCGGCCAACCGGGACGCCACGGTGTTCGCCGATCCGGAGCGATTCGACGCCTTCCGCCACCCCAATCCTCATGTCGCCTTCGGTTTCGGGAACCACTACTGCCTGGGCGCCAGCCTGGCCCGGCTGGAGGTCAAGGTGATGTTCGAGGCCGTGCTCGGCCGGCTGGGCGATCTGCGCCTGGTCGCGGGCACGACGGTAGGGCGGACCCCTTCCTCGTTCATTCGCGGCATCCCCTCGATGCTGGTGGAGTTCGCGCCCGGCGCCAGACTAGAGTAGAACCGGTTTCACTCTGGCAGGCCGGCGGGCGTCCCGCCCCGTCCGTCGAGGCGATGAGGATTGGAGCAACGGGACATGGAGATCGCCTACACGGCCGAGCAGGAAGCCCTGCGCCAGGAGCTGCGGGCCTACTACCAGGCGTTGTTGACACCGGAGATCGAAGAGGAGCTCGGCCGCTCGCGCGGCGTCGGCCCGTTAGTCCGCGAGCTGGTGGCGAAGATGGGCGCCGACGGATGGCTCGGGATCGGCTGGCCGAAGGAGTGGGGCGGTCAGGGCCGTTCGGCGATCGAGCAATTCATCTTCTTCGACGAGTCGATGCGATCGGGCGCACCGGTGCCAATGCTGACCATCAACACGGTCGGACCGACGATCATGCACTTCGGGACCCAGGAGCAGAAGGAGTTCTTTCTCCCCAAGATCCTGCGCGGCGAGATCTTCTTCGCCATCGGCTACACCGAGCCCGGGGCGGGCACCGATCTGGCCGCCCTCAAGACCCGCGCCGTGCGCGACGGCGACGAGTACGTGATCAACGGCCAGAAGATCTTCACCAGTCTGGCCAGCGACGCCGACTACATCTGGCTGGCCACCCGCACCAACCCCGAGGCCAAGAAGCACAAGGGCATCTCCATGTTCATCGTCCCGCGGGAGACGGCGGGCGTGAAGGTGGTGCCGATGCATCTGCTCGGCGACCACGACATCAACACCACCTTCTACGAAGATGTCCGGGTCCCGGCCGCCAATCTGGTGGGCGGCGAAAACGAGGGCTGGACCCTGATCACCAACCAGCTCAACCACGAACGGGTCACCCTGTGCTCGCCCGGTGTCCTGGAGCGCACGCTGGCCGAGGTTCGGGGTTGGGCGCAGCAGACCAAGTTGGCGGACGGACGCCGGGTGGCCGACCAGGAGTGGGTCCAACTCACCCTGGCCAAGGTGCACGCCAAACTGGAGTTCCTCAAGCTCATCAACTGGAAGGTGGCGTGGACGGCCACCCAGGGCAAGCTCGACGTAGCCGACGCGTCGAGCATCAAGGTGTTCGGCACCGAGTTCTACCTCGAGGCCTTCCGCATGCTGTTCGAGGTGATCGGCCAGGCCGGCTATCTGCGCACCGGCTCGCCCGAAGCCATCCTGGGAGCCCGGCTGGAGAAGCTGTACCGAAGCATGGTGATCCTGACCTTCGGCGGCGGCACCAACGAGATCCAACGCGACCTGATCGCCATGTTTGGCCTGGGCTTGCCCCGGGCCATGCGCTAGAGCCTGGAGCCATCTGTGGACTTCTCCCTTTCCGAAGAACATCAGGCCGTCGCCGACCTCGCCCGGCAGATCCTGGAAGGCCAGGAGACGGCCGAACGGTTGAAGGAGGTCGAGGCCGGGACCGACCTGATCGACCGGCGGACCTACGCCGAGCTGGCCAAAGCCAACCTTCTCGGCGTGGCGCTCCCTGATGCGGTCGGCGGCAGCGGCCTCGGTTTCGCGGCCGCGTGCGTCATCCTCGAACAGATCGGCCGCACCGTGGCGCCGGTGCCCTTCCTGCCGACGGTCGTGCTCGGGGCGCTACCGGTGGCGGAGTTCGGTACCGATGAGCAGAAAAAGCGGCTGCTGGCCCCGGCCATTTCCGGCCAGTTGATCCTCACCGCCGCATTGGTCGAGTCGGGCACCGAGCCCGACCAGCCGGCGACGACGGCCACCCCGCTCGCAGATGGGAGCTGGCGGCTCGATGGCACCAAGATCTGCGTTCCGGCCGGGGCGGCGGCCGGCTGCATCCTGGTCACCGCCCGGACCAACGACCCACGCGCCGAGGATGGTGGCGACACCATCGGTGTCTTCCTCCTCGATCCAGCCAGCTCGGGCGTCACGCTGACGCCACTGGACACCACCAATCACCAGCCGGAGTCTCGGCTCGAGATGGCGGGCGCGGTGGTCGCCGCGGGTGATGTGCTCGGCGACCCGTATGCGGGTCGTCCCATCGTCACGTGGATGCTCGAGCGGGCCACGACCGCGCTTTGTGCGGTGGCAGCCGGCGTCTGCGAGGTGGCTTTGCGGACCACGGCCGAATACACCAAGACGCGTGAACAGTTCGAGCGCCCGATCGCCAGTTTCCAAGCGGTCGGCCAGCGGGTGGCCGACGCCTATATCGATGCCGAAGCGGTGAGGTTGACGGCCTGGCAGGCGGCATGGCGGCTCGACACCGGCATGCCGTCGGCGGCCGAGGTGGCCGTCGCCAAGTACTGGGCATCCGAGGGAGGCCAGCGGGTAGTCCACGCCGGCCAGCACCTGCATGGCGGTATCGGCGTCGATCGCGACTACCCGCTTCATCGCTACTTCCTCTGGGCCAAGCACGTCGAACTGACCCTCGGTGGCGCCACCCGTCAGCTGCTTCGCCTCGGCGCCATGCTGGCCGCCGAACCGGTGTAGGAGGGAGAGGTGTCGCTGTCCGAGTCTCTCCCCCGCGCCACTCTGACCCGAAGCCAGGCCGCCCGCCGGGCTCGCGTCATTGCCGCCGCCATGGCGCTGGCGGGGGAGGGCGGATACGAGGCCGTACAGATGCGGGATGTGGCGTCGACCGCCCAGGTCGCCCTCGGCACCATCTACCGCTACTTCTCATCGAAGGACCACGTGCTGGCCGCCACCCTGGTCGAGTGGACGCGCGACTTGCAACGGCGGCTGACACAGCGCCCGCCCCGCGGCGAGACGCCCGCCGACCGAGTAGTGGACATCTTGCATCGGGCGACACGGAGCATCGAGCGCAACCCGAAGCTGACAGCCGCCTTGATCACCGCGGTGTCCGCGCCCGACCCGGCGATCACGGAATGCCAGGCCGAGATCAGCGACATCATGGTCGACATGCTCTCGGCGGCGATGGTCGGGGTGGACCCGGAACTCAGGGCCGGCGTGTGCCGGGTGCTGTCCCACGTGTGGTTCTCAAGTCTGCTCGGCTGGGTCAACGGCTGGGGGAACGGCATCGATGTCGGCGAGGAACTGGAGGTGGCCGCCCGCCTGCTGCTCCGCGGCGAATTGGACGGATGAGTGGGCTCTGCGAAGGGCGGGTAGCGGTCATCACGGGCGCCGGTCGCGGCATTGGTCGAAGTCACGCCCTGGAGTTCGCCCGCCAGGGCGCCAAGGTGATCGTCAACGATCTCGGCGCCAACATCGACGGCAGCGGGTCGTCGGACGGGCCCGCCGGTGAAGTGGTCGACGCCATTCGGGCTGATGGCGGTGAGGCCTTGGTCAACGGTGACGACGTGGCGTCGTGGGACGGTGCCTCCCGGCTCATCGCCGCCGCGTTGGACACCTATGGCCGGCTCGACATTTTGGTGTGCAATGCCGGGATTCTTCGCGACCGCATGATCGTGAGCATGGCCGAGGACGACTGGGACGCAGTCATGCGGGTCCATCTGAAGGGATTGTTCTGCCCGGTGCGCCACGCGGTGACGTATTGGCGCGAGCAGGTGAAGGCGCGGCATGACGTAGATGCCCGCATCGTGACCACATCTTCGGGCGCGGGCCTGTATGGAAGCGTCGGACAGGCCAACTATTCAGCGGCCAAGGCCGGCATCGCCGCGTTCACCATCGTGGCCGCCGCCGAGCTGGCCCGGTACGGAGTCACCGCCAACGCCATCGCTCCCGCCGCACGGAGCCGGATGACCGAAGGTGCGTTCCCGGAGATGATGGCCGCGCCTGCCGCCGGCTTTGACTCCATGGACGCCGACAACATCGCGCCACTGGTCGTGTGGTTGGGGAGCGTCGAGTCGAAGGAGGTATCCGGGCGGGTGTTCGAGGTGCAGGGCGGCCAGATCAGCGTAGCCAGTGGTTGGGGAAAGGGTCCCGCCGTGGACAAGGGGGAGCGCTGGGATCCGGCCGAGCTCGGGCCGGTCGTACGCGAGCTGCTGGCCCTGGCCGCGGTGTCCGTGCCCGTGTTCGGCGTCCAGTAACGGAGGTGGCGGTGTACGTACTTGTGTCCCGGAGCGGTCCGAGCCTAGAGGAAGCCGAGGACCTGGCCCGCTTCCATCTCACCATCGAGCCGGATGTGGATGACCCGGCGACGGCGCTCGGCCAGTGGGGCATCGTCGAAGGCGACCATGCCTGGGTGCAGGTGGACGCGTTGCGACGGGCGGCGGCCGGACGGGTCGGTGCCCGCTGGGACGCCGACTTCACCGGGATGCTGACGTACGCAGCGGAAAAGAGATGGCTGTCCGAGGACGGCTTAGCCATCCGGGCTCACATCCAACGCGTTACTACCGCCTGAACTCGGGGATGACGTACTTCCCCAACAGCTCGATCGACTGCATGACTTTCTCATGGGGGATCTTGTAAGGGTTCACCAGGCACAGCAGCAGGTCGCATCCGGCCGCTTCGTACCGCTTGGCGGCGGCGATGCACTCGTCGGGGTCGCCCACCACCGACGATCCACTCTCGTGCAGGAACTCGAAGCTAATCAGATCGAGAGCACCGCTGCGCTGGTGTTCCAGGATGGGAGCGGCATAGCTGAACGTCCCGAGATCCTGGCCCTCCAGCATCTCCGCGACCGATGCGATGAGGGCGGCGCCGTGCGCGACGTACCAGGAGAACGACTCCCTGGCCACCTCATAGGCCTCGTCCTTGGTCGGCGCACAATGGACCATGGTGAAGGTGGCCGCCCGGTCGTTCACGAATTTGCCGGCCGGTTGTTTGCAGGCGGCCAAACCGTCGCGGTAGAGCTGGATCCTCTTGATCAGGTCCTCGGGTGGCACGCCGACCGTGAATGAGCACAGACCGATACCCTGCTCACCGATGGCGCGATGACCCTCCGGGCTGCTGGTCGCGCCCCAGATGGGAGGGTGAGGCTGCTGGAGAGGCTTCGGGAGCACGCGGCGCTTGGGCATGCGCCAGTACGTTCCTTCGAATTCATACTCGTCGTTCGTCCACGCTCCCACGATGTGGTGCAGGGCCTCCTGCCACATGGCGCGGGTCTCGTGAGGGTTGATGCCGAAACCCTCCAATTCCGCTCGGGTGGAGGAGCGTCCGGTACCGAACTCGACGCGCCCATCCGAGATCAGGTCGAGGACGGCCACCGACTCGGCGGTGCGAATGGGATGGTTGTACGGCTGGGGCAGAAGCCGCACTCCGTACCCGATGCGGAGGTTCTTGGTCTGCGCGGCGATGGCGCCGTACAACACCTCCGGATTCGAGCAGTGCGAGTACTCCTCCAGGAAGTGGTGCTCGACTGTCCAAAAGCTGTGGAAGCCGACACGGTCGCCGAGGACCGCCTGTGCGATCGTGTTTTTGTACGCCTGATACTCGCTCTCGGGCGTCCAGGGCCGGGCCACGGGGATCTCGTAGAACAGCGCGAACTCCATGCCGCCAGGCCTCCCACGGACTAGAACAGGTTTCAGCGAGCATAGGCCGGGAAGGATTGTCCATGACGGCACGGTTGGCGGGCAGGGTGGCGCTGGTCACGGGCGCGGCATCGGGAATCGGAGCCGCATGCGCATCGCGGTTCGCGGCTGAAGGGGCCACGGTGGTGGGCGCCGATATCACCTCGGGTCCCGACGTGGAACGGGTTGACGTCAGCGTCGGCGATGACGTCGCTGCGCTGGTGGCCAGCATCATGGACACCCACGGGCGCCTCGACATTGTCCTGAACGCGGCCGGGGTGGCGGGCGGAGGCGCCGTCCATCTCATCGACGAAACGGAGTGGGAGCGGATCATCGACGTAAACCTGAAGGGCACCTATCTCGTCGGCCGCCACGCCGTCGGCCCGATGATGGCGCAGCGATCCGGGAGCATCATCAATATTGCCAGCGTCGAGGGACTCGAAGGCGCTGAGGGCGGAAGCGCCTACAACGCCTCCAAGGGCGGGGTGGTACTGCTTACCAAAAACATGGCTATGGACTATGGACGCCTGGGCATCCGGGTCAACTGCATCTGCCCTGGGTTCATCGAGACACCGATGATGGCCGCGGTGATGGAGCTCGAGCTGATGGCCCAGGTGCGCGACCGATGGCGCGACCAGCACGCCCTCGGACGCTTCGGCAAGGCCACCGAGATCGCATCGGCGGCCGCGTTCCTGGCCTCCGATGACGCCAGTTTTGTCAGCGGTCACGCCCTGGTGGTCGATGGCGGGTTCACGGCCGGCAAGCGCCTTGGGCTCACCGAGCTGATGGGCCTGGTCTGAGCCGGAACTAGAACCGATTTCAATTCTGGGACTATTCTGGCTGCGTGCATCTCGATTACACGCCAGAACAGCAGGCTCTGCGCAAGGAGCTCCGGGCCTACTTCGCTGACCTGCTGTCGGAAGAGGTCCTCGGCGGGTTGGGCGAACCGGGGGAGGGCAGTCCCCGTTTTCGCGAGGTCGTGTGCCGGATGGGCCGGGACGGGTGGCTGGGCATCGGCTGGCCCAAGGCATACGGCGGTCAAGGTCGGTCGGCCAAGGAGCAGTTCATCTTCTTCGACGAGGTCCAGCGGGCCGGGGCGCCCTTTCCCTTCGTCACCCTGAACACGGTCGGCCCGACGATCATGCGCTACGGCACGGACGAGCAGAAGGCGTACTTCCTGCCCGGCATCCTCTCCGGGGATGTGAACTTCGCCATCGGCTACACGGAGCCGGAGGCGGGCACGGACCTCGCGTCGTTGCGAACCCGGGCCGTGCGTGACGGCGACGAGTATGTCGTCAACGGCAGCAAGGTGTTCACCAGCGGAGCCAATCAAGCCGATTTCATCTGGCTGGCCTGCCGCACCGATCTGGATGCACCGAAGCACAAGGGGATCTCGATTCTCGCGGTGCCGACGGCGACGCCCGGCTTCGAATGGACGCCTATCGTGACGGTCGGGTCGGTCGTCACGACGGCCACCTTCTACACTGATGTACGAGTCCCGGTGGCCAACCGCATCGGCCCCGAGAACGAGGGATGGCGCATGATCACCACCCAGCTGAACCACGAGCGGGTCGGCCTTGCGGCCATGGGTGGTCTGGCCGACCGGCTATGGGGCGAGGTCGAAGAGTGGGCACGGGTCACGCCCGGTCCTGACGGCGGACGGGTGATCGACATTCCCTGGGTGCAGATGGACTTGGCTCGCTCGTACGCCCGCATGGAACCTATGAAGCTGCTCAACTGGCGCATGGCCAGCACCCTCGACGAGGGTCAACTCGGCGCGGCGGATTCGTCGGCGGTGAAGGTCTATGGCACCGAGTGCCTCATCGACGTCTACCGGACGCTGCTCGGGATCCTGGGCCCGGTTGGCTACCTGCGCGAGGGCTCTCCGGGTGCGGCGCTCCAGGGCAGGCTGGAACGAGCGGGGCGGGCGGCCCAGATCAACACCTTCGGGGGCGGCGTGAACGAGGTTCAGCGCGAGATCGTCGCCGCCGCCGGCCTGGGCATGGTTCGCCAGGCTCGATGAACTCCGACCTTCTGGCTGAGCTGCGGGCATACGAGGGTCGCCAGGTGAGCGCGGGCGAGCAAGGCCCCGACCCCGTGAACCAGCCCATGATCCGCCACTGGTGTGACGCCGTCGGTGATGCCAACCCCGTCTACACCGATCCGGCCGCAGCCGCGTCGTCCGTTCACGGTGGGATCGTGGCGCCACCCACCATGGTCCAGGCATGGATCATGCGCGGGGTAAAGCCCCGGCCGGCCACCGGCGGCTCTGCCCAGGACGAGCTCATGCGGCTCCTAGACGCCCACGGGTTCACGTCCGTCGTGGCGACCAATTGCGAGCAGGAATACCTCCGCGACGTGAGGCTGGGTGACCACCTGTCGGTGTCCAGCGTCATCGAGTCTGTGTCCGAGGAGAAGCACACGGCGCTGGGCCCCGGGCACTTCGTGACCACCCGGCAGACCTTCACCGACCAGCGCGGCGAAGTCGTGGCGACCATGTTCTTCCGGATCCTGAAGTTCCGTCCGAGCGTGGTCAAAGCAGATCCCCGACCGCTGCGGCCGCGACCGGCGGTGACCGAGGACAACGCCTGGTGGTTTGACGCCTGCCGCGCGCACAATCTGCTTATCCAACGCTGCATGTCCTGCGGGACACTGCGGCATCCGCCCGAGCCAATGTGCGCCCGATGCCGGTCGATGGAGTGGGACACGGTCGAGGCCAGTGGGCGCGGGACCGTGTACAGCTTCGTCGTGAACCACTATCCGCAAGTGCCGGCGTTCGACTACCCGTTGGTCGTTGGGTTGATTCAACTGGATGAGGGGACCCGCCTCGTGGCGGACGTCGTGGGCATCGATGCGGCCGACGTGACGGTCGGCATACCCGTCGAGGTCGCCTTCGCCGACCATGACGAGGAGTTGTCGTTGCCCGAGTTTTCTCCCCGAAAGGCGTGACATGGACTTCTCCCTGAACACCGAGCAGCAGGCCGTGCGCGACCTGGCTGCCCAGATCTTCCAGGGTCATGCCTTGACGGAGCGGGTCAAGGAAGTGGAGAGCTCGGCCGATCGCGTCGACCGGCTGCTCTGGTCGGAACTGGCCAAGGCCAACCTGCTCGGCATCGCGCTGCCGGACGACGCCGGCGGCAGCGCGCTCGGACTTATCGAGATCTGCCTCCTGCTCGAGCAGCAGGGCCGCCGGGTGGCGCCCGTCCCGCTGTGGCCAACTCTCGTGCTCGGTGCCTTGCCCGTCGCCCGCTTCGGCACGGCGGAGCAGCGTGCCGCCTGGCTGCCCGGGGTGGTCGCTGGCGAGATCTTTCTCACGGCTGCCCTCGAGGATGCGACGGCCGTGGTCGCCGACGATGTCGCCGGTGATTGGCGCCTCACGGGAACGAAGTTGAGCGTTCCCGGCGCCCACGTCGCTTCCCGGGTGCTCGTTCCGGCCGGTGATCGGGTGTTCCTCGTGGATCCGGCCGGGCCGGGAGTGGAGTGCCAACGGGCGGAGGCGACCAACCGCGAGATCGTCAGCCATCTCCACTTCGACGGTGCTCCTGGCGAAGCGTTGGGGGCTCCGGGGGAGGTGCTGGCGTGGTTGACGCCACGGGCCCTGGTCGGGTTGTGCGCCATTCAGGTGGGCGTGACGGAGGAAGCGCTGGAGTTAGCCGCCTCGTATTCGTCCGGGCGGATCCAGTTCGGGCGGCCCCTGTCCACCTTCCAGGGCACGGCCCTGAAGGCGGCCGATGCGTACATCGACACCGAGGCCATCCGGGTGACGATGTGGCAAGCGGCGTGGCGTCTGGCGGAGGGTCATCCGGCCGATCGCGACGTCGAGGTGGCCAAGTGGTGGGCATCCGAAGCGGGCCAACGGGTCGTGCACATCACCCAGCACCTTCACGGCGGTATGGGCGCCGACGTCGAGTATCCGATCCACCGCTACTTCCTGTGGGGCAAGCAGATCGAGGCGACCCTGGGGGGTGCCAGCCGCCACCTGGCCGATCTCGGTGCGCTGCTTGGGGCGGCGCGGCCGTGACCGTGAAGCGCCTGCGTGCTGACGAGGTCAATGTCGGGGACGAGCTGCCGGCCCTCGAGGTGCCCCTGTCGCGGACCGTGATCGTCGCCACCGCCATTGCCTCGCGCGACTACCAGGACGTGCACCACGATCCGACGCTGGCCCAACAGCGCGGGTCCAAGGACATCTTCATGAACATCCTGGCGACGAACGGCTTCGTCGGCCGGTTCATCACCGACTGGGCCGGGCCGGACGCGACCATCCGCAAGGTCGCCATTCGCCTCGGTGCCCCCAACTACCCGGGGGACACGATGACGATGACCGGCGAGGTCACCGCCAAAGACAACGGCACGGTGGTCGTAGCCGTGCGCGGCGCCAACCGCCTGGGCGATCACGTGACCGGCACCGTGACGGTCACCCTGCCGTGAGCCGCGACGGAGCCAACGGCCTGAAGGACAAAGCCGCCGTCGCCGGTATCGGTGCCACCGAATTCTCCAAGAAGTCGGGCCGCAGCGAGATGCGCCTGGCCGTGGAGGCCGTAGCCGCCGCCGTCGCCGATGCCGGACTTTCTCCGGAGGACGTCGACGGCATGGTGACCTTCACCGCCGACACAAACCCGGAGATCGAGATCGCCCGGAACCTTGGCATCCCCGGCCTCCGTTTCTTCAGCCGAATCCACCATGGCGGCGGAGCGGGCGGGGGGTGCATCCAGCAAGCGGCCATGGCCGTCGCCACCGGTGCGGCCGACGTCGTCGTGTGCTACCGGGCGTTCAACGAGCGGTCGGGACATCGCTTCGGCGCCGGCGTCCAGGGCCGTTCGCCGCTCGCCAATGCGGAGTCGGCCCACTTCAGCTGGTACGCCCCGTTCGGGTTGCTCACGCCCGCCCAATGGGTGGCCATGTTCGCCCGGCGGATCATGCACACCTTCGGTGTGACCAGCGAGGACTTCGGGCGGGTGGCGGTGGCCGATCGCAAGCACGCCGCCACCAACCCCGCCGCGTTCTTCTACGGTCAGCCCATCACGCTGGCGGAGCACCAGAGCTCACGTTGGATTGTCGAGCCCCTCCATCTGCTCGATTGCTGCCAGGAGTCCGACGGTGGTCAGGCCATTCTCGTCACGTCCCTGGAGCGGGCTCGTGACCTGGCCAAACCCCCCGCCGTCATCCGGGCAGCGGCGCAGGGCGCTGGCCCCGATCAGCACATGATGACCAGCTACTACCGCGATGACATCACCGGCCTGCCGGAGATGGGGCTGGTGGCGCGGCAGTTGTGGGCTACGGCCGGCATCGGTCCGCAAGACATCCAGACCGCGGTTCTCTACGACCACTTCACGCCGTTCGTCTTGCCGCAGCTCGAGGAGTTCGGGTTCTGCGGTCGGGGGGAGGCCAAGGACTTCATTCGCGATGGGGCCATCGAGCTCGGCGGACGGCTGCCGATCAACACCAATGGCGGCCAGTTGGGAGAGGCTTACATCCACGGGATGAACGGCATCGCCGAGGGGGTCAGGCAGGTGCGCGGGACCTCGGTGAACCAGGTGCCCGGCGTCGAGCATGTCTTGGTGACCGCCGGTACGGGCGTCCCCACCAGCGCCATCATTCTCGGGGTGGACCGCTAACTTAACGAACCGTTGACTCCCTGGAGGACCGCGATCCGGTCCTGCGCGTGGCGATCGGCCAGGCGACGGATGGCCGATTCATACGCCTGGTGGGCGACCGGCTTGCGCTTGTTCCAGTCCATGGCGTTCCACCCCATCACGTCGAGGTCGGCGCGGGTGGGCTGGAAGGTGAGCACCGGCGTGCCGAGCCGGCGCACCGCCCGTACCTCGGCGGCCAGCCGGAATGTGATCGCGGCCCGCAGGGCCGACCGCCCGTCGATCATGCGTTCCGCCGCGGACATCGGGCTGCTCACGATGACCAGGTCGAGTCCCCGGCCGGCCAGAAGGTCGAGGTTGGTGGGCGAGTGGGCGCCCCCGTCGACATAGCGGACCCCATCGAAGGTGACGGGCGCGAAGAAGCCGGGAATGGCGCAGGACGCCTGCACAGCGGTGCCGATATCGATCGGCGGCGAACCCTCCTTCCCGAAGACCGTGAGCTGCCCCCTGTCGAGGCGCACCGCGCAGATCCACAGCAGGCCGTCCGGCCATCGCCGTCTGTCATACATGGCCCGGATGGCGTCGCCGATGCCGTCCGTGGGTATCCGGCCGGCGGGCAGCGCGGCCGCGGCGATGGCGCCGGGACGAGCCCGCCAGGGCGCGGCGGCGGCGCGGATCAGGGCAGCCGGGCTGGCCGGCACCCGCGATGGCCCTCGAGTTTGGCGGCGCGGCGGTGGGGCGGGGGGCGGCACGGCGGCGAGAAGCCGCTGCCCAGCGGCCGACAGTGGCGTCTCCGTGGCTCGGGCCATGAGGTCATGCACAGACACGCCGCGCCGCACCATGGCGCCAACACCGGAGCCGGCCGAGGTCCCCACCACCATGTCGGCGGTGCCCGGATCCCATGCGGTGCTGTCGGCGATCGCCGCCAGCACGCCGGCATGCCAGGCCTGGCCAACCACTCCACCAGCTCCCAGCACCAGGCCGACACTTACCACGCCAACGTCCTACCACCTAACCTGGCCAGCTGTGAGCTCCGATCCGCAGCTGGTGGCGATCGACGGTCGTCGACTGGGCCTGCGGGCGCAGCAGACTCGGCGCCGTCTGCTCGACGCCACCGGGGAGCTGCTCGGCAGCGCTGGCATTCTCGACCTGAAAGTGGTCGATGTAGCCCGCAAGGTCGGGACCTCTCCGGCCACCTTTTATCAGTACTTCCAGAACGTGGAAGAAGCGGTGCTGGCCCTCTCGGAGGAGGTCGGCGACGAGCTTCATCAGCTGGCCCCGATTCTCGAGCGGCCATGGCAGGGAGCGAAGAGCCTCGACCTGTCCCGGGCCCTAGTCGACGGCTTTATCACCTACTGGGATGACAACCGGCCGGTCCTTCGCGCCAGGAACCTGGCCGCCCAGGAGGGCGACCAGAGGTTCCGCGCCGTGCGCATCCGGACCTTGTCGATGATCACCGACCGCCTGACGGATCTCATCGCGCAAAGCCAAGCGGCCGGCCGGAGCTCCATGGACATCACGCCGTATGCCGCCGCCAGCGCGCTGGTCGCCATGATGGAGCGGATGGGTGACTTCCACATCGAGCTCGAGCCCCGGGGGGTGAGCCGCGACGCCATGGTCGAGACGGTCGCCCGCATCGTTCACCAGACGGTAATGGGCCGGAGGTCCTGACTCGCCCGCCCCTGCCGCGCCGGCCGCCCTGATAATGTGACGATCCGTCAGATCCGGCTGGGAAGGGACCCTCAACGTGACGGAGCTCCCCAAGATCGTCAGTGTGGACGACCACGTGGTTGAGCCACCGCATCTTTGGGCGGCCTGGCTACCGGCGAGGTATCGGGACCGCGGCCCGCGGGTCGAGCGCAGAGGCATCGGGTCCATGGAGCACATCGGTGGCGGCTCCTATCGCCAGACTTTCGACCCCGATGGCCCAAAGGCCGACTGCTGGATCTACGAGGACCTCGTCTACATCAACAAGCGGCACGTGGCGGCGGTGGGCTTCGACCGAGACCTCATGTCCATGTCGCCGATCACCTACGACGAGATGCGGCCGGGGTGTTACGAGCCGAAGGCCAGAGTGGCGGACATGGAAATGAACTGGGTGGAGGCGTCGCTCTCGTTTCCCACCTTCCCGCGGTTTTGTGGCCAGACCTTCCTGGACGCCAAGGATCGCGAGCTGGCTGAGGCGTGCGTTGTTGCCTACAACGACTGGATGATCGACGAGTGGTGCGGCGACAGCGATGGTCGCCTGGTTCCGCTGTGCCTGATTCCTCTCTGGGATGCGGAGCTGGCCTCCGCGGAGGTGCGGCGCAATGCGGCCAGAGGCTGTCGAGCAGTGTGCTTCAGCGAGATTCCTCCCCACCTCGGTCTGCCGAGCATCCACTCCGGCTACTGGGATCCCTTCTTCGTCGCCTGCCAGGACACCGGTACGACCGTCTGCATGCACATTGGCTCGTCGTCGAAGATGCCGGCCACATCGGCCGACGCGCCGCCGGCGGTGGCGGCCACTCTGAGCTTCAACAACTCGATGGCCTCGCTCAGCGATTTCCTCTTCTCGGGTGTGCTGGTTCGGTTCCCGCGGTTGAAGCTGGCTTACTCGGAAGGTCAGATCGGGTGGCTGCCGTACTTGCTGGAGCGGGCCGACGACGTGTGGCGTGACCACCGAGCCTGGGGCGGCGTGAAGGACCTCGTTCCCGAACCGCCGTCGACGTACTACTACCGGCAGGTATTCGGCTGTTTCTTCAAGGACCGCCACGGAGTGGACTCCCTCGCGCAGTGCGGCGAAGACAACATCACGTTCGAGACCGACTACCCGCACACCGACTCGACCTGGCCCAACACCAAGCAGGTAGCCGAAGGCTTCATGGAAGGTCTCCCCGACAAGGTGGTGCACAAGATCATGCGGGGCAACGCCATCCGCATGCTCGAACTGGATCTGATCTGAGCGCCGGTGCGATGTGCCGCTAGGCGGGTCCGCCGAAGCCCGGCACGGTGCTCTTCCGGTCGCCGAAGAGTTGACCCCGTGCCGCGATCAGTTCGTCGACCGGCCACGCGCCCTCATGGTGGACCGAGGCCACGATCCCGAAGCCGCGGACCAGGTGGACGTCGCCGCCGACAACGATGAAGACCTGCCCGTTGATATCCGAAGCGGCATCCGACGCGAGCCACGCGACCGTGCGGGACACGTTTTCGGGGGCCATGCGGTCGAAGCCCTCCTCCGGCGGCGCGAACATCGGCATGGACTCGGTCATCTGGGTCCGGGCCCGCGGCGCGATCACGTTGGCGGTGACGCCGTAGCGCTCGTATTCGCGCGCGAAGACGAGGGTGAGGGTAATGATGCCGCCTTTGGCGGCCGCGTAGTTGGCCTGGCCAACACTGCCGAACAGGCCGGCTTCGCTGGTCGTGTTGATGATCCGACGTCCGATCGTGGCACCGGCCTTTGACTGCTCCCGCCAGTACACCCCGGCGTGGCGAGAAAGGCAGAAATGGCCCTTCAGGTGCACGTCGATCACGAGGTCCCAGTCCTCCTCGTCCATGTTGAAGCTCATCTTGTCCCGGAGGATGCCGGCGTTGTTCACCACGATGTGGAGGTCGCCGTAGGTGTCCACCGCCTGTGTGACGAGGTCGGCCGAAGCCTTCCAGTCCGAGACACTTGCATGGTTGGCGACGGCCCGGCCACCGCCGGCTTTGATCTCCTCCGCCACCTGATCCGCTGCGTCGCCGAGGTCGTTGACCACGACGGCGGCGCCATGGCCGGCGAGGGTCAGGGCGTGGGCGCGGCCAAGCCCCTGGCCCGCCCCGCTGACGATTGCCACTTTCCCGTCTAGGAGCGGGGTTTCAGGCACGGACGGCCGTCCCTTCGCCGCACTGCTGTCGGCGCTGCCGGGCGGTGGAGTGCTCGGGGTCCTTGTCGAACTGCGGGATCACGTGCTTCCCGAACGTCTCGCACGCTTCGACGGCGACGTCTATCGGCATGGTGGTCGACAGCATCCCGAACACCATCTGATCGGCGCCGATGGCCTCGTAACCCTGCACGGCTCGCGCACACTCCTCCGGCGTGCCGATGGTGAGGATTCCCTTCTCGATGCCCGCCTCGAGCGATTCCGGGGTGGGCTCCGGGATGAGAGCCGGCCATTCCGGGATGCCGGGCGGCCGGGGGAAGGTGTCGAGATACCGGAAAACCAGGCTGTTCTGATAGCCGATCGTGATGTTCTGGGCGATGTCACGCGCCCGTTGGCCGTCCTCGAGGCACAGCATCTGGCTGGTGACCATCACGTTATTGTTGACGTACTCGCCGACCGGTTCGGCCTTTTCGATCTCCCGTTTGTAGGTCTCGATCAGAGGCGCCAGCGACTTGGGTGAACCGGTGGTGAAGCACAGCACGCCGAGGCCCATGCGCGCCGCCTTCTCGAACGTGCTGGGGCTCCCGGCCGCCACCCACATTGGAGGGTGGGGGAGAGTGAACGGCTTGGGCAGGATGTTGCGAGGCGGCATCGAGAAAAAGCGGCCCTCGAAGCTGTAGTCGGTTTCCCGCCACATGCGTCGGAACTGCACGACCACCTCGTCGAACATGTCCTTGGTGATCTCCGGATCCTCGATCCCGAACCCGCGTTGCTCCGTGGTCGAAGAGCCACGTCCCATGCCGAACTCGAAACGGCCGCCGGAGAGATGATCGAGAATGGCGACCCGCTCGGCGACGCGAGCGGGATGGTTGACGGGTGGGGTGATGTTGAAGATCCCCGTGCCAACGTGAATTCGGGTCGTCACCGCCGCGCAGTAAGCCAGGAACGACTCGTTCGCGGAGAGGTGCGAGTACTCATCGAGGAAGTGGTGCTCGGTCGCCCAGGTGTATTTGAAGCCGGATCGATCCGCCGCCTTGACCCACTCCACTTCATCCATGAGGCGGTTGTGCTCGGCGTTGTCGGGGTCCTGATCTCGCAACTGATGGGGGAGGTACAGGCTGTTGAAAATCCCGAATTCCATGCCGGACACGGTAGTCCGTCGGCGCCGAAATTGAAACACGATTCAATTTCGTCCGGTGGCCCCGGCTAGCATCTGCAGCCGTGGCCATGCCTCTCGACGTGGGGATCGTCGACCTGTTGATCGACGTCCCCGCCGGCGATCTCGGGGAGATGCCGCATCGCTATCTGTTCAAGCAACGGCCGGAGGTGGCGGGGGGAGATCCCATCGCGGTCTTGTTGACGGAGATGGACCGCCACGGTGTCGAGCGCGGCATGATCCCTGTCGGCCCGACCCGCGACGATCTGCGGGCTCGAGCTATCCGGGAGCACCCGGACCGGCTCTTTGGCTCCGCCGAGGCCGACCCGACCACCGGCACCGATGGGGTCGAACGGCTGAGACGACTTCATCACGAGGCCGGCATCAAGGCGGTCACCTCATTCCCTGCGGGGTATCACGTCCCGATCGACGACCCGCGGTACTTCCCCCTCTACGAGGCGTGCATCGAGCTGGACATCCCGATCTGCGTGTGCGCCGGCGTGCCCGGTCCGCGCCTGCCCCTGGCTCCGCAGAAGGTGGAGCGCATCGACGAGGTGTGCTGGCGGTACCCGGAGCTGCGGTTCGTGACCCGGCATGGATGTGAGCCGTGGACGGCGCTGGCAGTGAAGCTGCTGCTGAAGTGGCCGAACCTCTTCTACTCGACCAGCGCCTTCGCGCCGAAGCACTACCCCAAGGAAATTATCGAGTTCGCCAACACCCGCGGCGCGGACAAAGTGATGTATGCCGGGTACTTTCCCATGGGCCTGTCTCTCGACCGAATCTTCGAGGAGATGCCGGCCGTGCCGTTCCGCGACGAGGTGTGGCCGAGGTTTTTGCGCGAGAACGCGATGAGGGTCTTCGCCCTGTGAACATCTCGTTGGGTCTCCCGACGCACCGAGTCGACCAGGCGCAGGAGTTTCTGACCGCGGGCGCGATCACCGAGATGGCGAGAGAAGCGGAGGCGGCTGGTTTCGATGCCGTCTTCGTGACCGACCACCCGTTCCCTGGGGACGCGTGGCTGGCCCACGGCGGGCACCACACCCTCGATCCCTGGGTAGCGCTAACGGTGGCCGCGGCCGCAACGACGACTCTCCGGCTGCAGACCAATCTGCTCATCGCCGCGTACCGCAACCCCTTCCTCACCGCCAAGGCCGCATCCAGTCTCGACGTGGTCTCCGGCGGCCGTCTGATCCTCGGGATCGGAGCTGGCTACCTGGAACCTGAGTTCGAGGCTCTCGGCATCGCCTTCGACGAGCGCAACGACCTGACCGACGAGGCCATCGGCGCCATGCGGGAGGCGTGGACGGGCCGATCGGTGGCCATCGCCGGGAGAGGTTTCAACGTTCCCGGCAACACCATGCTTCCCGTGCCCGTCCATCATCCGCATCCACCCATCTGGGTCGGGGGGAACAGCCGGCGAGCAATCCGCCGGGCGGTCGAGCTGGCCGACGGATGGGTGCCGATGCCGAATCCAGCCCGTTCGGCCGCTCGCCGGCGCACGCCCGCCCTGGAAACGCTCGAAGATCTCGTCGAAATGGTGACCTTCGCCCGGGAGCACGCCGCGGCCGTGGGTCGGCGCGCCCCGCTCGAGATCGTGTTCATGCCGCTTGGCCTCGACATGCTCTCGGCCGGTGGGTTCGATGGTCCGGCCGTGGTCGACCACCTCGCCGTATTGGCGACGGCGGGCGTCACGTATGCGTGCGTGTCGCTCGCCGGCGAGTCACGGGCGGACTTTCTTGCCAACGTCGAGCGGTTCGGCGCCGCCGTCCTGGGTACACATTGAGCGTGCTTCGCACTCGTCATCTGTCCCTCGGGACGGTGGTTGGATCGTCATTGGCCTGGTAGTGGCGGCTAACCATCATTTTCTTGACCATCTCGACACTACGTCTCGGATCGGCTCGGCCATTCTCGCCGTCATCGTCTGGCCGCTCGTCCTCATCCACGTCCACCTCGCCATCTGACCCGGTGTGGGCGGGTTGATCCGCCTCCGCCAGGCTGACGACGCCCCCCGGCCCGACGCCCCCTGGACCGTCGCCCCCCGGACAAAGGGTTCATTCTTCCTCTGGCGCCCGCCGCGGCGTCTGTCGCCCGTAGCGGACCAGAAATGGTCGTCCGGGTTCGGCCAGACTCCGTCACGGGCGCCAGAAGGCGATTTGTCCCTAGCCGACCCGGCCGACCCCGCCGACAGGAGCCAGGGCGCAGGCCCCGGGCGGGCCAACGAGCGGAGCCCTACCCTGGGTGCGGTGCGTGACCGTCGGCGACCTCCCAACCTGTCGGGCATTCTGCCGGGCGAGGCGCTTGGCTTCCCGATTCCCGGTTGGTGGCCGGGCCGCCACAAAGGGCTGTCGCCCGATGAGGCGTCCGTGGCGGAGTTCAGCGTGGCGGCGTGGAGGTTCTGTGCGGCGGTCGAAGCCCTCATGGCCAGCAACGGCAGCGAACGGTCGGAGCTGATTGCCCTCCATCCCACATTGGCCACGCTCTACGCCACCGCCGCCAACCTGCCCGACGTCGGCGAGAACGAGGACGTCTCAATCCCCTTCCTTCCCTACGGTGAACGTGACGACGTCCTTCGCCGGCTCGCCCGGCGGGTCGGACGCTTCGACGACTACCGGGAGGTCTTCGATCCGTGGGGTGAGCAGGAGCCGGACCGGGGCAGCCTGGCCGACGACCTGTCCGACGTCTACGCAGGAGTCAAGCCGGCGCTTGTTCGGCTCGGCCAGGCGGGACGGGTGGAAGCGACCGTGTGGGGTCTGCGGTTCGGCTTTTTCTCGCATTGGGGTGAGCACCTGGTCGGCGCCCTGCGTGCGCTGTACTTCCTCGCTCGGGAGGATGACGGCGAGGAGTCATGAAGAAGACGAGGCGCACCGTGGCCTACGTCTTGCTCGTACTGATCGGTGTGGTCACGCCCATCGGATATGGGGTCGCAGACCGGATGGCCAACGGTGAGCCAAAACCATCGTTGTCGACCGGATGGGTGGCGCTGGTCGCCAGCCTGACGCTTCAGAAGCCCGGCGGACAAGGCGAGTTGGACAGTGCCTGGCTCTTCGTTGACACCCTGGACTCGTCTGGTGTCGGACTGCGACCAGCGGATACCAGCTACACCGTGCTGCTGTGCGGAAAAGGACTTGTCCACGTCGGACTGCTTCTGAATGGTGGCGCCATGTTGGTCGCCGCCAAGGCACCGGTCGTACCGGTCGTCAATCCTCCCGCGCCACCGACTCAGTGGTCGAGCGTTCTGACGCTCATGACCGTCGCGGTCGGAGTCGGAGGCGGAATCTTGGCGACCATTCTCATCAGCGGCCTTCTCGCCCTCGCTGAACACGAGCACCTCGTGAAGCCGCGGCGCCGACGGCGGCGTTGACCGACGAGAAGACGCCGCCACCCAGTGGGGCGGATAGCGTGAGCACATGACGGATGACGGACTTCTGGTATTTGCCGGAAGCGCCAGCCAACGGCTTGGACAGGAGATAGGGGAGTACCTCGGTCAGGGGCTGGCGGAGAGCGAGGTCATTCGTTTCTCGGAGGGCAATCTCTTCGTGCGGGTGCTGGTGAACGTCCGAGGTCGTCACGCCTTCATCGTCCAAGGAACGGCCTTCCCGGCGAACGACAACTTCATGGAGCTGTTGTTCTGGATCGACGCCCTGAAGCGAGCGAGCGCAGCGTCCGTCACCGCCGTCATTCCCTATTTCAGCTACGCCAAGGGCGACAAGAAGGATGAGCCGAGGGTCTCGATTCGCGCCCGGGTGTGCGCGGATGCCATCGAGGCGGCGGGCGCGGACCGCGTCGTCACGATGGATCTGCACGCCCCTCAGGTCCAGGGTTTCTTCAAAATCCCGGTGGATGATCTGTACGCCATGCCGGTGCTTTCCGACACCGTCGCATCGAAAGCGTTGCCGGATCTGGTCGTCGTCGCACCAGACGCCGGATACGCCAAGAAGGCGCGCGCCTGGGCGACCCGGTTGGGGTGTCCACTGGCCATCGCCGACAAGCGGCGGGTCGATCACCGCGAGCAGGCGGAAGTCATGGAGATCATGGGCGAGGTGGCGGGCAGGACGGCGTTGGTGGTCGATGACTTCACCATCTCCGGCGGCACGTTGGTGGAGGCGGCCCACAAGCTCGTCGATCGAGGTGCCGTCCGGGTGCTGGCCGCGGTGTCCCACGGATTGCTGGCGGGAGATGCCATGGCCAGGGTGGACGACAGTCCGATCGAACGACTCATCATTACCAACACGGTCGAGACACAGCCGGTCGACTTCTGCGCCAAGATCGAGTGCGTCTCGGTCGCTCCCTTGTTCGCCGAAGCCATCAAGCGGATTTACAACCGAGAGAGCATCAGCATTCTCTTCGAATAGTCCCCGGGCGGTAAACGCTCTGACGCACTCGTGCGTGTGTCGGATGGGGGGGCCGATGAGATGCTGGCGGTGGTGGCGGACACGGCGGGCGACGGCGCGAGTTCGACGGACCGTTTCGAGGACTTCTACCGTCGCGAGTATCTCGGGTGTGTCGACCGGGCCCGGGCCCTGACGGGTGACTGGGCCCAAGCCCAGACGTGGTGCAGGAAGCCATGATCGTCGCCTTAGGCCGTTGGAGATAGGGTTCGGTGGCTTCGACCGTCCGGGCGCCTTCGGTCGCCGTGTGGTGCTCAACCGGTGCCGCTCGCTCGGTCGTCGGCGCCTTGCCGAAGGACGGGCGCTCGCTCGGCTCGCCAGCCGTCCTGACCCCGTTAGCGACCTTCCCGTTGACGCCAGCCGATTTTGGGCTGAGGTCGGAGGCTTCCCCGTCGCCAGCGGGACTGTGTGGCGTTGGCCTACGTGGACGGGTTCTCAACGGCGGAGATCGCCGAGGTGGTCGGTTGCGCGAGCCGACGGTGCGGGTCCACGTTCATCGAGGCCGGCTGACCCTGGCGACGCGACTACAGGTGGAAGGAGAGGAATCGCGAGCATCGACGAGCAAGGTCGCCGGGCGACGGCGGCGCTGCGCGAGCATCGCCCTTCCGTCGAGATTCCCGATCTGTCCGGCATCGCCGGCATCGTCCATCGACGCCGGGCCCGCCGCCGCATCGCTTCACTGGCCGGGGCCGCGGTGCTGGCCACGTCGTTGCTGGTGTGGCAGGTTCAGCGGCCCTCGAGTCACGGCACGCCAGTCAACGTCGGCGGGCCGAGGACCACTATTTCGCCGTCACCGACGACGACGTCATCGACGCAACTCTTGCCGACCACGATCCCCCTGGTGCCGCTCGCCGGCGGGAAGCCGTTCGTGTTCCACAACATCACGTTCCGGATCCCGGGCGACTGGCAGGCGTTTGAGACAGCGGGGACCGCGTATCTCGGGTGGATTGGGGCCAGCGGTCCCGATTTGATGTTCCTCCGGGTCCAGGTCGGATACACAGGGTCAATCGATGACGTGGCGCCGAAGACCGGCGTGGGTCGTTCCGATTGGAATCCTCCGGCGACCACGGTGGTCCTGGCGGAGTCACGCGTTCGTTCTGTGGGCGCCACGACGGCGCAATACCGCATGTGGCGCATTCACTGCGACGCTCACGGGGCCCGGAAACCACAACTCTCCGGCTCCGATAGACCAGCAGCTCCGGGCCTAGTTGGTCCCCGCCTCCCACATCCTGATTGTCGAACAGGTCCCACCATTCAAACGTCCTGCCCGACCTGTCCGATTCCGGATACCACCCTGGCCGTCGTAACCAACGCCCTGGTCCACTGAGTCCCTTCGGCCGACCTCGTGACCCGCACCGGAGCTGGCGGCACGACCGCAGGTTCGCCGCGATCGGGCCGTGCCAGGCGGCGTCAGGTTGGCGCACCCTCCCACCGCGCCACCACATGGTCGGCGGTGGTGCGCGTCGCGAGCAGGGCGAGCGTATGGCGGATCACGTCGGACGAATACGACGCGGGCACGCCCGCCACGCAGTCCGTAGGGAGGACGACGTGATAACCGAGGTTTACGGCCTCGATGGCGAGGCCGAGGAYGCCGAGGTTCACCGAGACCCCGGTGGCGACGACGGTGGTGATCCCCAGGTTACGCAGGGTCACGTCCAGAGACGTGGCGGTAAACGGCGATATGCCATGCGACCGGGGGGAGAGCAGGTCGGCGGCGTCGGGGCCGAGCTCGGGGATCACCTCGGCCTCGGGCGACCCGGCGATGAGGTGAGCGGGATTGCGCATCATGACGGCGAGCATCGGGCAGTTGGCGGCCGAGCCGGCGCGATCCGCCCGAAACTCGGCGGTGCAGTGGACGACCCGGACCTGACTTCTGCGGGCGGCTCGGACCAGACGTGAGGTGGCGGGGATCACCCCGGATGCGGCCACCTCCGCGGCGAGCTCCGGGACCGAGGCCAGATCACCGACCACGCCCCGCTGGAGTTCCATGGTGAGGACGGCCGTGTGCGAGGGCTCGACGAGCGTGGCCAGATCCAGCGGCATCAGGCGACGGCCCCGCCGTCGACCGGCAGGGCCGCCCCGACGACAAACGAGGCTGCATCGCTGCACAACCACACGACGGCCTCGGCGATCTCTTCCGGCGTGGCCAAACGGCGCATGGGGGAGACCGACGCCATCAGCTTCTCCATACCGGGATCTCGGCCCATGAACTCCTCCAGCATCGGGGTCCGGGTGCTGCCGGGACAGACGGCGTTGATCCTGACCCCCGCCCTTGCATACTCGGCGGCCGCCGCCTTGGTGAGGCCGATCACGCCGTGCTTGCTGGCTACGTAGGCGGGGAGACCCGGGAACGCCTTGAGCCCGGCGCCCGACGAGGTGTTGACGATCGCACCGCCCTGGACGAGCACATGGGGCAGCTCGAACTTCATGCATAGGAAGACACTGCGGAGATTGACGGCGATGACCCGATCCCAGTCCTCGACGGCGAAATCGGCGGTGAAGCCACTTGGGCCGTTGATACCGGCGTTGTTATGGGCGAAGTCCAGCCGGCCGTAGGCCGACGCGGCGTCGGCCATCGTCGCGGCCACCTGGTCGGGCTGGGTGACATCGCATTGCACAGGGCGCGACTCTCCTCCGTCTCGGGCGATGAGTCGCACCGTCTCCTCGGCGCCGGCCATGTCCATGTCGACCACCGTGACCCGAGCCCCGCCCCGGGCGAAGGCGAGGGCCGAGGCCCTGCCGATGCCGGAGCCGCCCCCCGTCACCACGGCCGCTTTCCCGCCGAAATCCTGCGATGCGATGGTCATCCGGCGCAATCTAACGACCCGTCATGCCTGAACACGTCAACGGTCACCAACCGTTACCAAACAGGCTGGTCGGCGGGGGTGGAGACACCTACCGCAACCGTCCGACAGCAAGCACTACCAAGCAGTTGTAGGGACGGGAGTAGGGACAGATAACGGCCCCGGCGGTGCGAGTGACACCCCGGGGCCTGGCCACCACCTAGCGAGAGGCAGTGACGATGACAGAGACTATCCACCAGCCGACAATGAGCCCGTACGGCGCCCTGGCCGTCATCGAGGCGACGAGCACCACTCTCGCCGGCCTCGATGCCATCGCCGAAGAGGCGTACGGCTACGCCACCCACACCAAAGCCGAGTCGACGATGAGGGCGTACCAGTCCGATTGGCGGCACTTCTCCACTTGGTGCGCGGATCACGCCCTGGAGTCCCTCCCCGCCGAGCCAAGGACCGTGGCGCTGTACTTGACCGACATGGCCCGGTGGGCGAAGGCGGCGACGATCCAACGCCGGGTCAGCTCGATCAGCCAGGCCCACAAGGAAGCCGGCCACGACAGCCCGACCGCCGAGCGGATAGTCCGGGTCACACACGCGGGGATCCGCCGGGCGATCGGGACGGCGAGCCACGGCAAGACGCCGATCCTCATTGCGGATGTGCGCCGTATGGTCGACAGCCTGCCCGACAACCTGAAGGGCATCCGCGACCGGGCGCTGCTCCTGGTGGGCTTCGCCGGCGCCTTCCGGCGCTCGGAGCTGGTCGCCTTGGACGTCGCCGACGTCGACGACACGTCAGACGGGCTGGTGGTCACGATCAGGCGCTCCAAGACGGATCAGGAGGGCGCCGGAAGGAAGCTGGGCGTCCCGTACGGCTCCCAGCCGGCCACCTGCCCGGTACGGGCGCTCAGGGCGTGGCTGGAAGCCTCAGGGATCGGCGACGGTCCGATCTTTGTGCCCGTCGACCGTAACAGCCGGCAGAGCACCAAGCGGCTGTCAGGCCGGGCGGTCGGCGAGGTCGTCAAGGAGTGCTGCGCCCGCGTCGGGCTCGACCCGACCAAGTACGCCGGGCACAGTCTGCGCTCCGGGCTCGCCACCTCGGCGGCGGCCGCCGGCGCCAGCGAACGATCGATCATGAACCAGACCGGGCACAAGAGCCTGCCGATGGTGCGCCGCTACATCCGCGACGGCTCGCTTTTCCGAGAAAACGCCGCCGGGGTGGTCGGGCTATGACTGGCCGCCGCGAAGAGTCCGATCTCAGCGAGGGCGACGACCTGACCGACGACGAACTGAAGGTCCTCCGCCTGCTGGACATATCGGCGGGAAGCGTGCGACTCGACCGGGCCAGGGCGCTTCGGGCAACAGCCGCTTCGCGCTGATCCGCCCCGCCGTGCGCTCAACACGAGCCGCGACGAGGTCGCGGACCCCGTCATAGTTGCGGACCGGCTCTTTGCGCACCGCCGGCGCGACATCGGGCGTCGCACGGGTCAGTGCCCGCTTGATCGTCTTGGGGTCACAGCCGCAGATCGCGGCCCCTCCCCGATACGTGCCGACCTCTCGGAAGGAGATGGTCATGGCCATTCGGTTCCTCGCTGACTTCAATGGAGCTCCCCTGGTCGGTGCGGTGTGGGCTGGCGCCAACACCGTCACCGCCAGGGGACGCGTTCAGTGGATCCTCAACGAGGGGCGAGGACTTATGCATAGCCCCCAGCGGGGACATCTCCGTGGCCACACGCGAGGCCTTTCTCATGGCACGGACATCGGCTAAGTTTTAAGTGTTTGCTTTTGACGGGGGGACTTAATGCGTCGCTTGCTAGCCGTGGTCGGAACTGTTCTGGTCGTGTTCCTGATGGGTACAGGAATCGTGTCGGCTGCGGTCGTGGTGCACCAGGTCAGCGGTACGGACTTGATCCAGTCGGTGGCGTGTGAGACGTCGACGGTGTGTGTGGCGGTCGGCTCCGCCAATGGCGGTTCGCAAGGCACCGTGACGGTAGTGACGAACGGAATGCCGGGCACAACCACGCTGGTTTGGTCGTCGGGCTTACTTTATGGGGTGGCCTGTTGGAGTTCGACACAGTGCGTCGCCGTGGGCAGAATGGCCGCAAGCAGCGGGGCGCAGGGTGCGGTGGTCCCGATCAACAGCGGCGTTCCGGGTATGGCCATCCCGGTGTCGGCGGCCAGTGATTTCTTCGGTGTGGCCTGTCTGCCACGTCCGTCGACGACCTGCTTTGCAGTCGGACAGAATTCGGCGTTCACCCAGGGCCTGGTGGTGAAGATGGTACAAGGCGTGCCGAGCACCACCAGCTCGGCCGTCTCCGGAGCAGCGTACCTCGCCGCCGTCAGCTGCCCGAGTACCACTACCTGCTTCATCGCCGGGAAGAGCTCGTCGGGAACCCAGGGCGCGATCGTAAAACTCGTCAGCGGCGTCCCGGGCACAGCGAACCAGGTTTCGGCGGCGGCCCAGCTGCTCGGCATCGGCTGCACCAGCAGCACCCTCTGCTACGCCGTCGGCCCGAACGCCGCCCAAACGCAGGGGGTGGTGGTAACGGTCAGCAACGGTACGCCGGGCAGCACCACCCATCCGTTCTCCGCCGGGACCCTCGAACACATCGCCTGCCTGATAGGTGGCAAGTGCCTAGCTAGCGGCTCGTCATTGTCCGCGCCGCAGGGGCTGTTGAGCACCGTGACCGGTGGGGTGCCGGGAATAGCCCAGTTCGTTAGCGCAGCAAACGACCTGTTCGCCGGCACCTGCGTAAGCGCCAGTAACTGCGTGATCGGCGGAGCGGCATCCAACTTCACCCAAGGGCTGATCGTCGATTCGCCGGTGTAACTGACCTGAGTGCGGCCGGGCGACGCACGGCCACTGGGGAGCCTGACGCCGGCTTTCCCGGCGACGACGAGCAGCAGCGTCCCCTGCGGGCGGACGGTGAGACGGTGCGGCCTCCGAGAGCGTGGCTGAGTAGATGTTTTCGACCAGCAGCTCATGATGCGGCGCACCTCTCGGCGAGGTGTCGACGCGTCGGCCTCGACCCGACAAAACGCGGGGCACTCGTTGCGCTCCATGCTGGCCACCTCGGTGGCGTCCGCTGGCGGCAGCGAGCGCAGCATCATGAACCAGAGGGGCCACAAGAGGCTTCCGATGGTCCGCCGCTACATCCGCGACGGCCTCTTCCGCGAGAACGCGGCCGGGGTGGTCGGGCTGTGACTGACCGCCGAGACACTTCCATGCCCGCCGGTATCGTGAGACCAGCGGGCGGCAGGCCCGCTCAGCAGGCCCGTTCAGGAGCCCCCCCCCGGGGGGCGGGGCTCCTGCTCGTCAGACCCGACCGCACCCGTAGAGTTGTGGGCGTGGCAGGCGACACAGCCAACGAGGATGCCGATTCGAACGGGAACCATCGCGCCGCGCTGGCGGTCGCCCTCGCCGAGGAGGTCGGCAAGTTGATGGGCCGCATCGCCCGGCAGGCACGCGCCCTTCACGGCACCGAAGCGGCCATGGCCGAATCAAGGTCCGAGCTGCACGGCAACATGCGCGAGGCCGCCGAGCTGGGCGTGTCCAACAAAGCCCTTGCCACCAGCTACAGCCTGTCGAGGGTGCGCCAGGTGCTCGCCTCCGAAGAACCCGACACCGGGTTGGACGAAGTCGGGTAGCGCTGGCAGGTGCGGGGCTTTCTTCACGTTCTACGCTGAGCGGGTGGGTAGGGCTCCGAGACTGACCTTGGGGTGATCGACCCGACCGAGCCCACCAGGCCGCCGATCAAACCGGCTCACCGAACATGGATCTCCTGTCTTATCGCACCGCGCCTGGACACCGAGTGCGTGTGCTCCTGTACTCGCATCGACCAGGCGGACTGCCCTCAGCTCTACTCGCCTTAGCCGCGGTGTCGTAAGCACCGGGTCCACCGTTGGTTTGCTGCGATTGTGTGTCGGCGGTCAGCAGAAATCGCGCGGGCGCGGCCAACGACGACCTCGCCGCGGCTCGCACTCTGCGTGACCGCCCGTGGCCCGGTTTGGCAAATGGGCGAGGGCCGGAACGCCGACTGTGTCGCAGTCTGAGACACGTCGGCGCAACGCCGCGACGGTTCGATCGTTGTTCGGGGCGCCCATCGAAAGGCGCAGCCGCACCCTGTGCTCGCGCCAGTTTCTGCGCCCGGTCCGGCACTTCGGGGGGCCGGGGAATCAGGGACCTGGCCTCAAGCGGTGAGGGACGTCAGTGGCCGCGTCGAACTCGGACCGCTCCAGCATCCCAATTCGTCGCGCCGGAGCGCGGCATCTTGGCTCGACGTGACGCATCCATGGCCCGCTTCTCGTTGAAGATGCACGTGGTGGCGGGTCGGCCAACCTCGTCGCCTGGTGCTCGACGCATCAATAGCGTGCGGAGCGATCGGCGCGAAGCTGAACCTGCACAGAGGGAGCTGCGGTGACACCTGCGGATAGCTGCGATGGTGGGGGCAAGATGTGCGGGGCGCAACGCGGATCGGTTGCGGTCAGGGTCACCATGGCGTGGGTACCGACTCCGACGACGCTTTTGAGCTCGAGCGTTCCGCTCATGGCCTCGGTAAGGCGTCGAGCGAGCACCAAGCCGAGCCCGGCGCCACCTTCGCGGCCGGCGTCGGCGCCGAGGCGGTCGAACGGCACGAACAGTCGAGCCAGAAGCTCGTCGGGAATCCCAGGGCCTTGATCGACTACATGGATACGGGCGCAGGGGTCTCCGGCTTCAATGTCGACTCGGATATGGCCGTTCGGTGGTGAGAACCGGACGGCGTTTGACACGAGGTTAAGGATTACCTGCTGGAGACGACGCCGATCGGCGCGGACCGCCACCGACGGTCCACTGCGCTCGACCTCGATGTCGCGCTGGGCTGCCAGGGGCTCTATCAGGTCGAGCGACGCAACGATCACCTCGCGGGCGTCGAGGTCTTCCAGCTCGATCGGCATGGCGTCCGCTTCGACGCGTGCCAGGTCGAGGACGTCGTCGACGATCGACAGGATGTGTGTCGCGGCGGCCGCGATCCGTTCGAGCGCGACGCGGCGTTGATCCGGGGATAGGTCGAGAGTCTGCAGGTTCTCGGTGAACCCGGTGATCGACTGCAGCGGCGTCCGGAGCTCGTGGCTAAGCGCCGTGACGAACTGCGACTTGGCGTGGTTGGCGCGCTCGGCGGTCTGACGGGCGAGGTCGGCCTCGTGTCGTGCCTCTCGTTCCCTCGACGCCCGGTCGTGCTCGACGGCGAGCGAGGTCAGGTGTGTGAAGCGGCGAACCAGCTCCTCGTCTCGCTCGTCGGGCTTGTGGGGCGTCTGGCTGTAGACGGCGAAGGTCCCGATGACCTGGGTTCGGGATCGGATCGGAGTCGACCAGCAGGCGCGCAACCCGTGGCGTGCGGCGAGGTCCCGGAAGCGCTCCCAGCGAGGGTCGGTCGAGACGTCCACGGCGATCACCGGTTCGCCGAAGTGAGCCGCTGCTCCGCACGAGCCTGCGAGTGGCCCGGGGACCAGGCCGTCGATGGCGGTGGAGTACTCGGTTGGAAGCGTGGGTGCCGACCCGTGGCGGAGCGTCCCGGCATCGTCTAGCAATAGGATCGAGCATCGGCTCGCAGGCATCAGCTCTTCGAGCGCGAGTACGATGCAGTCGAGCACATCGGGAAGTGACGCTCCCGATGTGAGTCGCTCCATCACGGCCGTCTGATGGTCGAGGACCGCAGTCACCTCGTCGCCGGAGAGCACGTTCAGCCCTCCCACCGGTAACCGACCGAGCGCACCGTCCGCAGCCGTCGGGGATGACGCGGATCGTCTTCGATCTTTTGTCGGAGCCGGTAGACGTGCTCGGTGACAGTCGCCTCGGTCTGCCACCCCAGGTGGCTCGACCAGACCGCCGTGAGCAGCTCCGATCGAGTGCAGACGCGGTGCGGATGGTCGACGAAGTACGCGAGCAGATCGAACTCTTTGGCCACGAGATCGATGAGTTCGCCATCAATCCAGACGTGTCGCGACTCTCGGTCGATCTCCACGCCGGAGCCGGTGGGCTCAAACGGTGTGGTGTCGTGGCCTGAGTGGGTGGTGCGGCGCAACACCGATCGAGCACGCGCTGCGAGCTCCCCGGGTGAGAAGGGCTTCACCAGGTAGTCGTCGGCGCCGAGGTCGAGTCCGACGATGCGGTCGGTTTCGCCGTCTCGGCCCGAGAGCACGATGATCGGTAGGCGGTACCCCCCGGCGCGTTCCTCGCTCGCTCGCAGGCGCCTAAGGATGTCGAGACCCCCGATGCCCGGGAGCGACAGGTCGAGGACGACCAGCGATGGGGGCGAGGACTGGATCGCTTCCAGGGCAGAGACTCCGTCGTCGACGGCGACCACGTCGAATCCATCAGCCTCCAGCGCCCACGTCACGCCCGTTCGCACTCCTTCGTCGTCGTCG
>JRHI01000268.1_pt1 | contig 59175 bp, 56 predicted proteins | sample 215371 | NCBI WGS metagenome assembly JRHI01 (sample SAMN02929681, study PRJNA255918) | sediment metagenome | biome: cave system; feature: Ice Cave; material: Sediment; isolation source: sediment from deep within a dark volcanic ice cave with no known source of... ...
CACTCGTACCATCCGTCGGCGGGTAGCAGGCAGCGCCGCCTGGCCACCGCATCGCGGAACGCCGGCTTGCCGGCTGCGGTCTCGGCCCGCGCATTGATCAGGCGGGACCCGACCGCCGGGTCCTTGGCCCAATGCGGCACCAGCCCCCAGCGCATCACCCGGACGCTGCGCACGGTGCGATCCGGATTGGGAGCTCCCTGCAGATCGCGTGGATGCCGGGTCACCACCGACAACACCGGTGTGGTGGGCGCGACATTGTAGTGAGGCCCTGGCGCCGCGCCATCGGTTGCATCTACAGCGTCGAACTCGTCGGCCAGCGTCGCGGGATCCCTGGTCGAGGCGTACCTACCGCACATGGAGTCATCGTGGCACGACCACCACACAAGCCGGGTACGCAATGATGACACCATGACGACCGCCACCCTGCCGTGGGCCGCGCCGCTGGCGCGCGGACCGGTGCGAGCCACCGTCACCGTGCCTGGATCGAAGTCGATCACCAACCGGGCGCTGCTGCTGGCCGCGCTGGCCGGCACCGGCGGCACCATCCGGGGGGCGCTACGCAGCCGGGACACCGATCTCATGGTCGGCGCGCTGCGCGCCATAGGAGTGCCGGTGACCTGCCACCGCGACGAGCTTGTCGTGCCGGTCCACAGCGGGCTGCGCGGCGGAGCCACCGTGGACTGCGGGCTGGCCGGCACCGTGATGCGCTTCGTACCGCCGCTCGCCGCGCTGGCCCAGGGCCCAGTTCGCTTCGACGGCGACGAGCAGGCCCGGCGGCGACCGATGAGCGCGGTGCTGGGCGCTTTGCGCACGCTGGGGTGCCGGATCGACGGGGACGCAATGCCGTTCGTGCTGTACGGGGTGCCTGGGCGACCCGGCGGCGAGGTGCGGATCGACGCGTCAGGTTCCTCGCAGTTCGTCTCTGGATTGCTGCTCTCCGCCGCCGGGTACCAGGGGGGCGTCACGGTCCGTCACGACGGCCCACCCGTCCCGTCCGGACCGCATATCGAGATGACCGTGCAGATGCTCGCCGACCGGGGAGTCGAGGTGGACACCGACGGCGCGACGTGGTGGGCGGTGCAATCGGGCCCGATCGCGGGCGGCGACCATGACGTCGAACCGGACCTGTCCAACGCGGCGGTGTTCCTGGCGGCGGCCGCGGTGACCGGTGGGCAGGTCACCGTACCGGGCTGGCCCGGGCGCACCACCCAGGCCGGTGACGCGATCCGCCCGTTGCTGGCCGAGATGAGCTGCGAGGTGAACTTCCACGAGCGCGGGCTTACCGTCTCGGGTCCCGATCAGCTCACGGGCGTGGACGCCGACCTGCACGACATCGGAGAGCTCACCCCCACGGTAGCGGCGCTGGCGGCACTGGCCAGCGGGCCTTCGCGGCTGCGCGGGATCGCCCACCTGCGCGGGCATGAGACCGACCGGCTGGCCGCGCTGGCCACCGAGCTCGCGGCCCTGGGCGGCGACGTGCGGGAGACGCCCGACGGACTGGAGATCCACCCGCGGCCGTTGCGCGGGGACCTCGGCCGGCCCTGGGGCGCTTACGCCGATCACCGGATGGCCACCGCGGGCGCGATCCTGGGCTTGGTGGTGCCGGGGATCGCTGTCGATGACATTGCCGCGACGACCAAGACGCTGCCGGAGTTCCCGGCCAGCTGGTCGGCGATGCTGGCCGGTGGTGCCGGCTGAGCCGGCCCGGCAACCGCAGTGGTCACGGCCTCGACGAATCCGACATCCGGGTCCGGCCGGGGCGGCGCGGTTCCCTTCCCCGCACCAAGCGCCGCCCCGAACATGCCGGCGCGATAGGCGCGATGGTGGTGGCGGTGGACCGTGGCCGGTGGACCTGCGCACCCGACAGCGATCCGACCACTCGGGTGACGGCGATGCGGGCCCGCGAGCTCGGGCGCACCCCGGTAGTGGTGGGTGATCAGGTCGGGCTGGTCGGCGAGGTCAGCGGCGCACCGGACGGCCTGGCCCGGATCGTCCGGGTCGACGAGCGGTCCAGCGTGCTGCGCCGCACTGCCGATGACGGTGATGCCTACGAGCGCATCGTGGTGGCCAACGCCGAGCAGCTACTCATCGTCGCCTCGCTGGCCGACCCACCGCCGCGGACCGGGCTGATCGACCGCTGCCTGGTAGCTGGTTTCGCCGGCGGATTGGTACCAGTGCTCTGCCTGACCAAGCGTGACCTCGCCACACCGGATGCGGTGCTGGAACGCTACGCCGCGCTGGACATCCCGGTACTGGTGACCGCCCCGGACACCGGGGTCGACGCGGTGCGAGCGCGGCTGGCGGGTCAGGTCTCGGTACTGGTCGGGCACTCCGGCGTGGGCAAGTCGACGCTGGTGAACCGGCTGGTGCCGGACGCCTTGCGGGCCACCGGGGCGGTGAGTGGGGTGGGCAAGGGGCGGCACACTTCCAGCTCCGCCGTGGCCCTTCCACTACCAGGCGGCGGGTGGGTGGTGGACACCCCGGGAATCCGCTCCTTCGGCCTGGCGCACGTGACCCCCGACGACGTCGTCCGCGCCTTCGCCGATCTGGCCACGGCGATCGAGAACTGCCCCCGAGGCTGCACCCACCTCGGCCCCCCCGCCGACCCGGAGTGCGCCCTGGACGAGCTGGACGGCGCCCCCCACCGCCGAGCGATGTCCGTTCGGGCCCTGCTCGCCGCGCTCGCCGAATCGGGTTGATCCGCGCGGTGGCCTTCTGACACCGTCACGTGGTGCTCGTCAACCAGGCCGTCACGTATCTGGAGATGACCTCTCCCGACCAACTCCTCGCGGGCACGGTGCTCGACAACAAGTCTGTTCGCCCCCGACCAGACAGCCCCACTGTCGAACTCGGCGCAACCAGAGCACCCCGGGACCGCGCTTGCAACGCTTCCCCTACTTCATATGGGGATAGGTATGATCGGTCGGCGGGTCGAACGTCTCCTTGATTGTTCGAGGGCTGGTCCAGCGCAGCAGGTTGATCAGTGAGCCGGCCTTGTCGTTGGTGCCCGATGCGCGCGAACCGCCGAAGGGCTGACGGCCGACCACCGCCCCAGTGGGCTTGTCGTTGATGTAGAAGTTGCCTGCCGCGAAGCGCAGCGCCCCCTGGGCCTGCACGACCGCGGCCCGGTCGGTGGCGAACACCGCGCCGGTCAGGGCGTACGGGCTGGTGGAGTCGACCACGTCGAGGATCGCCCGGTAGTCGTCGTCGGGATAGACGTGGACGGCGAGGATGGGTCCGAAGTACTCCGTGGCGAACACCTCGTGGGTGGGGTCAGCGCCGAGCAGCACCGTGGGCTGCACGAACCAGCCCCGCGAGTCGTCGCAACCGCCGCCGGCGAGCACCTCGATGGACGGATCGGTAGCGATCCGAGCCAGAAGATCACGATGCTTGGCGAAGGCCCGCGCGTCGATCACCGCGCCGCCGAAGTTCGACAGGTCAGCGACGTCGCCATACGCGATGGTCCGGGTGGTGTCGGCAAGCTGCTCGCGCAGACCGCCGTCCCACAGCGACCGGGCGAGGTACGCGCGGGAGACCGCGGAGCACTTCTGACCCTGGTACTCGAACGCGCCGCGCACCAGCGCGGTCGTCACCGCGGCGGGATCGGCCGAGGGATGCGCGACCACGAAGTCCTTGCCGCCGGTTTCCCCCACGACGCGCGGGGAGCCGCGGTAGCTGTCCAGGTGATCAGCGATGGTGCGCCACAGCTTCCGCAACGTCGTGGTGGACCCGGTGAAGTGCAGCCCGGCGAAGTACGGATCGGCCAGCGCGACCTCACTGACCGCTGTGCCGTCACCGGTGACCAGGTTGATCACTCCGGGTGGCAGCCCGGCAGCCTCCAGCAACCGCATGGTGTGGTGGGCGGCGAGCTGCTGGGTCGGCGTCGGTTTCCACACCACCGTGTTGCCCATCAACGCGGGCGCGGTGGGCAGGTTCCCGGCGATCGCGGTGAAGTTGAACGGAGTGATCGCGGTGACGAACCCCTCCAGCGACCGGTACTCCAGGCGATTCCACTCGCCAGGTGCGGAGTTCGGCTGCTCGGCGAGGATCCGGCGGGCATAGTGCGCGTTGAAGCGCCAGAAGTCGATCAGCTCGCAGGCCGCGTCGATCTCGGCTTGCTGCACCGACTTCGACTGCCCGAGCATGGTGGCGGCGTTGAGCGTGTCGCGCCACGGACCGGCGGCGAGGTCCGCGGCACGCAACAGGATCGCGGCGCGCTCGTCGAAGGGCAGCTCGCGCCAAGCCGGGGCAGCCCGCATCGCGGCACGAACGGCGTCGGCGACGTCGGCCGCGCTGGCCTGCGCGCTGGTGCCCAGCACGTGGGCGTGCCGGTGCGGGGTGACCACGTCGAACGGCTCCCCGGCCGCCATCCGCTGCACACCGCCGATGGTCATGGTCAGCTCGGTCCGCTGGTCGGCCAGGTCGGCCAGCGCCCGAGTCAGCGAATCGCGTTCCGGACTGCCCGGCGGGTAACTTCGGACGGGCTCGTTTTGTGGGATCGGAACCGACGTGATCGCGTCCATCAATGCGCCCAACTCAGAGGAGTTCAAGTAAGAACGGGATCTCCTGGGTGGCGTACCAGGCCATGTCGTGGTCCTCGGCATCGCCGAGCGCGAACTCTGCATCCGGATCACCGAGGTCGGCAGCGTCGATCACCGCCACCGCGGTACGCACCGCATCCTCCGCCTCGGCTACATCGACATGCACCGCGGCGACCGCGCGGGCCGGTACCGCACCGGTGACCGTGACGGCGGCATCGTCGAGATCGGGGCGCAACCGCACCCGCTCGACGTCAGCGGCCACCACGACCCGGCGCGCCAGCGCCGCCGAGTCGTCATCGAGCTCGGCGGCCAACAGCCGCAGCGAGGCCCGGGCTGCCTCGTTCATCGCCACGTATTCCAACTCTTCAGTATCGCCGGCGGCGTAGGACTCGCGAAGCATCGGGGTGAGCGCGAAGGCAGTGCCGGCGACCGGGATCAGCTCCCCGGAATCGACCAGCGTCCGCAGCATCGCGAGCGTAGCGGGGATATAGACCCTCATCGGCGAAACAGCGCCCTTCTCTGCGGGACATCCAGACTAGATCACCGCCCTCCGCAGACGTCGGCTTACCCTTGCCCTGTGCCTCCGCGCGACAAGCAGTTCCGCGTCCCGAACGGCCAGCATGCCGCCAGCCCTCGGGACACCTTCATCACCGTCTACGGCCGCAAACCGGTGTTGGAGGCGCTGATCGATCCGGCGTTGACCATCGACAAGGTGATCGTGGCCGAGCACGCCCGCGGCGAGACCATGCAGGAGATCCTCGACGCGGCGGCGCGCCGGAGGGTGCCGGTGCAGCGGGCCTCAGCGCACCGGGTGAAGGTGCTCGCCGGCAACGGGCGGCACGACCAGGGCATCCTGGCCGACGTGGTGGCGCCCAGGATGCGCCCGCTGGACAGCGCGCTGCAGACGCTGCGCAGCCCAGCGGCGGTCCTCGTGCTCGACGCGATCACCAACCCGGCCAACGTGGGCATGATCCTGCGCACCGCGACGGCAGCGGGTATCGACGGCGTGGTGCTGCCCCGCCGGGGGGTGCCGTCGATCGATCCACTTGTGATCAAGGCTTCGGCTGGGGTGGCCTTCCACGCCCCGGTGCTGCGCAGCTCCACCGCCGAGCTTGCCTGCGCCGCGCTGCGGGAAGCCGGGTTCGGGGTACTCGGACTGTCCGGTTCGGCACCCGGCGCCGGTTCGCTGTTCGGCGACTCACCGCCGCCGCAGGTCGCCTACGTGCTGGGCAACGAGACCACGGGGATCTCCCCGGCTGTCGCTGCGCAGCTCACCGGCTGGGTCGGCATCCCGATGGCCGGCCACGTCGAGTCACTCAACGTCGCCAGCGCCGCCGCGGTGGTGTGCTTCGAATGGGCTCGCCGGCGCCAGATACCGAAGTAATCCGATTACCCACAGATCCCACCCGGTTCGGCGACATTCGACGACAGCACCCCTGCACCTCGCGCATACTCCCTCCCACCGGATCGTTGCCCCTCCTCCGATCCGGAGCCCACGGTCGGCGGCACTGCCGCCATGGACCGTCCCAGTACGGCGTCTCCGGCTCCGCCGTCGACCGGCCGCGCGCAGCTCGCGTGGTCGTGCAGACGAGGAGCTACGTTGACCACGAGCATCGCGGACCCACGTCCCCAGCTACCGGTGCTGCGCCGGTTGGTGGACGTCCTGCCGGTCGCGTCGCCAGCCACCGTGACGCCGCCGCCAGCCACGGCGCTACCGGCAACTGATCCCGCAGCGTCGGTCCTGGCGCAGCAGGTGCTGCGCGCCGCCGTGGAGATCCTCGGCGGTCGGCGCCCGGCGCGACAGCTGTCCGCGGTGTTGGGCCCCGATTTGCTGGCCTACCTGATGTCGCTGCAAGTGACCGCCGGGCATCTGGAACCGCGCATGCGCAAAGTACTCCCCCCGCAGCATGCGGGCGGCGCGCTGGAGGCGGTCGCGCTGGTGACGATGAACACCGGCGTCCGGGCGCTCGCTGCCCGCTTCGAGAAACACGGCAGCCGTTGGCAGTGCACCGCGCTACAACTGCGCCTCACCGCTGGGGACATGAGGATCGGCAAAAGGTGACGACACAGTCACCCGTGCGCCGACATCCGGCAGCAGATGAACCCTCCGGTTCCCGAACTCAACAGCAGAGCTGCCCGCCCGCCCCCGGACAGCGCTGCTGTTGAGTTCGGGAGGCACAGCGCACTTGCAGGCAGGAAGCCGGGCGTGCGCGGTCAGGAGGGGGCTGTGGTGGGGGCGCCGTGGCAGCGCTTGTACTTCTTGCCCGAACCGCACGGGCAGGGGGCGTTGCGAGCCGGTCCCCCGGCATCGCTGCCGGCGTGGCGACTACGACCCCGCACCTCGGTGCCGCCGTCCTCGGCCGGTCCGGTGTAGGTGAGCGGCCGGGACTCCGGCTGCGCCAAGCCGCCGTTGTTCAGCGCGGGCGCGCCCAGCGCCACGGGAAGCCCAGCGTCATCGGTTTGGCCGTCGAGCTGCGACAGCGCCGAACCGGCCGGCGCGGGGGCCAACGCGGCCGGCGCGGGGGCCAGCGGAGCCTGCGCCGGCTCCTCGACGATCTCCGGCTCGGCGACCTGGACCGCGACGTTGAACAGGAATCCGACGGACTCCTCCTTCAGGGCCTCGAGCAGCGCGCTGAACATCTCGAAGCCCTCGCGCTTGTACTCCACGAGCGGATCACGCTGGGCCATCGCGCGCAGCCCGATGCCCTCCTTGAGATAGTCCATCTCATAGAGATGCTCGCGCCACTTGCGGTCCAGGACCGAGAGCACCACCCGACGCTCCAGCTCCCGCATCGCCTCCGGATCGGCCAGCTCCGCGAGCTCTGCCTCGCGCCGGGAGTACGCGGCCCGCGCGTCGTCGAGCAGCGCGGCCAGCAGCACCTCCCGGGTCAGGTCACCGGTGTCCTCGGCGATCGCCTCGTACTTGATGCCGACGGGATACAGCGTCTTCAGTGCAGACCACAGCTGATCGAGGTCCCAGTCCTCGGCGTATCCGTTCTCGGTGGCGCCGTTGACGTAGGCGGTGACCACGTCGGTCATCATGTGCTCGATCTGGTCGCGCAGGTCCTCACCCTCGAGTACCCGGCGGCGCTCGGCGTAGATCACCTTGCGCTGCAGGTCCATGACCTCGTCATACTTCAGGACGTTCTTGCGGATCTCGAAGTTCTGCTGCTCGACCTGGGTCTGGGCGGACTGGATCGCCCTGCTGACCATCTTGGCCTCGATCGGGACGTCATCCTCCAGGCGCAGCCGGGTCATGATGGACTCGACCAGCGGGCCGTTGAACCGCACCATGAGCTCGTCACGCAGGGACAGGTAGAACCGGGACTCACCGGGGTCGCCTTGGCGCCCGGAGCGGCCACGCAACTGGTTGTCGATGCGCCGCGACTCGTGCCGCTCGGTACCGAGGACGTACAGTCCGCCAGCGGCGACGACCTCCCTGGCCTCGGCCTCGACCTCGGCGCGGGCATCGTTGACCGCGGTTTCCCAGGCCGCCTCGTACTCCTGCGGAGCCTCGACCGGGTCAAGTCCGCGCGCCCGTAGCTCGGTATCGGCGAGGAACTCGGGGTTGCCGCCCAGCATGATGTCGGTCCCGCGACCAGCCATGTTGGTGGAAACCGTGACCGCGCCTTTGCGGCCGGCCTCGGCGACGATCAACGCCTCCTTCTCGTGCTGCTTGGCGTTGAGCACAGAATGCGGGATGCCGGCGCCCACCAGTGCCTTGGACAGGTACTCGGAACGCTCCACGCTCGCGGTCCCGACCAGGACAGGCTGGCCCTTGCTGTGCCGCTGCGCGATGTCTTCCACTACCGCACCGAACTTGGCCTCCTCGGTCTTGTAGACCAGGTCACCGTGGTCGGTGCGGACCATCGGCTGGTTGGTGGGGATCGACACCACACCCAGCTTGTAGATCTGGAGCAGCTCGGCGGCTTCGGTCTGCGCGGTACCGGTCATCCCGGAGAGCTTGTCGTAGAGCCGGAAGTAGTTCTGCAGCGTGATCGTCGCCAAGGTCTGGTTCTCAGCCTTGATCTCCACGTTCTCCTTGGCCTCGATGGCCTGGTGCATGCCCTCGTTGTAGCGCCGGCCGTGCAGCACCCGGCCGGTGAACTCGTCGACGATCAGGACCTCACCGTCGCGGACGATGTAGTCCTTGTCTTTGGTGAACAGCTCCTTGACCTTCAGCGCGTTGTTGAGGTAGCCGACCAGCGGCGTGTTAGCCGCCTCGTAGAGGTTCTCGATGCCCAGCTGGTCCTCGACGAGCGCGACACCTTCCTCGGAGACACCTACGGTGCGCTTACGATCGTCGACCTCGTAATGCACGTCTCGCTTGAGCATCGGGGCGAGCCGGGCGAACTCGCCATACCACCGGGAAGACTGGTCCGCGGGCCCGGAGATGATCAGCGGGGTGCGCGCCTCGTCGATGAGGATGGAGTCGACTTCGTCGACGATGGCATAGCTGTGCCCGCGCTGAACGCAGTCCGCAAGACTCCAGGCCATGTTATCGCGCAGGTAGTCGAAGCCGAACTCGTTGTTCGTGCCATAGGTGATGTCGGCGTTGTATGCGGCGCGGCGCTCGTCCGGGCTCAGCTGGGACAGGATCACCCCGACATCCAGGCCGAGGAAGCGGTGCACCCGACCCATCCACTCGGAGTCACGCTTGGCGAGGTAGTCGTTGACAGTGACGACGTGCACGCCCTTGCCGGCGATCGCGTTGAGGTACGCCGGCAGCACACAGGTCAGCGTCTTGCCCTCACCGGTACGCATCTCGGCGATGTTGCCCAGGTGCATCGCGGCACCGCCCATCAACTGAACGTCGAAGTGGCGCTGGCCCAAGGTGCGCTTGGCGGCCTCGCGGATCACCGCGAAGACCTCGGGCAGCAGGTCGTCCAAGGACTCGCCGTTGCCGTAGCGGCCGCGGAACTCGTCGGTCTTGGCGCGCAGGTCGGCGTCGGACCGGCTGGCGACGTCACCCTCCAGACCGTTGATGTGGTCGGCAATGGCGCGTAACCGGCGCACGGTTTTGTGCTCGCCGGCGCGGAGCAGTCGGGACAGGACCACCGTGGAGACCTCACTCGTATCGGGGCACCCGTTGGAGGGCGGGTCGGCGGCGGGCGGTGCGTGGCGTGCCGCATCGCACGCCAGCGCCGCCGGTCTGCGCGCCATCGTATGCCCAGCCCGGCCACGGCGGTATCAGCGCAGGTCAGCTACGCCCACAAACGCCATGATCGCTGTCTGTGTGCCCTGTGCGACACGAGATGTCGTGCCACGCCACAGACGGCGATCATGGTTACGCCAGGGCGTCAGACGAGCTGGATCACCCCGTAGTCGAAGCCGTGCCGGCGATACACCACGCTGGGCAGCCCGGACGCGGCGTCGGCGAATAGGTAGAAGTCGTGGCCTACGAGCTCCATCTCATAGAGCGCATCGTCGACTGTCATGGGTGTGGCGGAGTGCCGCTTGCGCCGGACGATGCAGCCCGGTCCCTGCGCATCCGGTGACTGGGCATCCGGTGAGTGGGCATCGAGTGACTGGCCATCCGGTGACTGCACAGTCGGGGATTCGGCCCGTTGGGTGGGCAACTCGTAGTCGAGTTCCGGATCGGGTGGGGCAAGCAGTCCCGTCCGGTGGCGGTGGCCGTTCGTCTCGACCTCGGCGTCGATAGTGGAAGTGAGGGTGGCCGCCAACGGCGCAGTGGCCTCGGCGACAGAGGTGGGGTGGCGGCGTCCGTAGTGCACCTTGCGGCGGTCTGCGACTCGGCGCAGCCGGTTGTCCAGTTTGCTCACCGCCGCGTCCAGGGCGGCGTAGAAGTCGGCACCACACGCTTCAGCACGGACTACCTGCCCGCGGCACCGACCAGTGATCTCGACCCGCTGGCAGCTCTTAGACTGCCGGGGATTGCGCTCGTGGAACAGCTCGACGTCGTAATGAACGGCCTTCTGGTCATACCGTTCGACGCGGGCGAGCTTCTCGGTAACGTGCATCCGGTAGTGATCGGGTACCTCGACGTTCCGACCCTTCACGACAATGTTCACGGGCGACCTCCTCGCGTTGTCCAACAGGGACTTCAGCGACGCCGGGCACTACAGTGATGATCTTCGGACGGCAGCAGCGGGGCCGCCCATAATGATCACTCCACCGCCGGCGTCAGAACCATGGCTTTCTCGCCTCCTCCCGAACGGGCAGCGATGCTGATGCCCGGACGGTAGTCCGCCGACGGTGCGCTCGCCATAGCTTGGCGTCGCGCGTCGCAGGGTCAACGCTGTGGTAGGTACACGAAGCCGACGGCTACGACGGTGCGTGACACCCGGCGGCGGCGAGCACCACGATCGCCGGTACATCGACACCCATCCGGAGCAGCACAGTGGCACATGCCGCAGCGGTCGTCCCGGTAGTCACCACGTCGTCGACGAGCACGACGGCCGTGCCGGCGGGCGGTAGGCCGGCCCGGCGCGCCAGCACCCGCCCCGCCAGATTGGCTTGCCGAGCCGCCGGGTCCAGGCCGACTGAGTCGCGCACCCCGGGGGCGACCCGCAACGCCGGGGCAACCGCAGCGGCCACCCCCGCACCGGCCAGCGCAGCCGCCGCCCGCCGCGCCAGCAACATCACGTGCTGTCCCCCACGCCGAGCAGCCGCCACCCGCCGAGACGGCACCGGCACCAGGCATAGTCCGCCGGACCCGGGCGGGAATTCAACACCACCCCCGGATCTGCGCCGTTGCGGATGCAGACTGCGGTAATCGAGCCCTGAGCTACCGCAGTCTGCATCCAGAACGGGCAGATGGAGCAGCGCGGACGCGAGAGCGCTGCCCAATGGGGCCGCGAGGTCTCGGCGGCCGCGCTCCTTGTAGGCCAGCAGCGCGGTGCGCAACCGGCCGCGGTAGGCACCCAACGCGTACACTGGCGCGAGCGCCCCGTAGCACGGCGGGTACACCCGGACCGGCTCTCCCAACAGGACCTCGCAGTCCGGGCACAGCAGCGCACCGGGCACTCCGCAACCGCCGCAGTCGACGGGCAACAACAGGTCCAGCAGTGGATGCAACACCTCGCCAACCCTGCCCGAGGTGCGTTCATCACAACTGTCCTTCAGCCCGTCAGCGGCGCAGCTGTGCACAGTGGTGCCGGCCATCCACAGGGCCGCGCAGCCAGCTTGCGCTCATAGCTCAGCCCGGGTACAGCGGTACCGAGCCAGGTCCGATCCCGCCGAGCAGGGGTTCCCACACCTCTTGGGTGTCCGAATACGCCCACAACCCGGTGGCGTCTGCCAACAGCACCTCACGGCCGGGTGCGGCGACGACGTCGGTGAGCGGGCCGGTCAGGTTGGTGGCCGACAATTGCCGGACGGTGAGCCCGTCCACGGACACCGACGACACCTGCGGGGACGGTCCGGCCGACGCCACCACCAGGAGCTCTGGACGCGCCCAGTCCACGCTCGCGGTGGGCGGCAGGCTGCCGTCTCGCAGCACCTGCGGATGGCGCAGACTCACCAATCCCGACTCCGTCACCACCGCGGCCACCACCAGCCGGCCGCCGACCACCGCGGCCGCCTGCACCCCGTCCCTGGACGACCGCAGCTCCGAGATGGGGCCCAACCGGGTCAGTTCGGTGGCGTTGATCTGGTAGGTCAACGGCGGTCCTGCGCCGGAGAGCGCCACGCTCACCACCGTGTGACCGTTTATCACCGTCCACACTTCGGTGCCTGAGGGCCGCCAGGTGGGTCGGGTCATGGTGACCGCGTCCAAGGGCACCGCGGTCAGATCGCCGTCGGATGGTCCGACCCGCAGCTGTGGACGCCCGTCCGGACCGGCAACGACAGCCGCCAGCAGCTCTCCACCGGGATTCGAGCTGGCGGCGCTGAGCACAGTGAGCTGGCCGGCTCCGGCCGAGCCCGGCGCCGGAGTGCCGTCCAGCCTGCGCAGTCGACCACCGATGACAACCTGCCCGGGCACGTCAGGTCGCGGCCCGGTCGGTGCGGCGTAGGCGGCGATATCAGCCGAGCGCCATTCGGCCTGCTCAGCCACCAGCGGCTCCCCGGCGGCGAGCAGTCGCATCGGGGCGGGAACCAGGCCGTCCAGGGAGCTGACGATCTGCGCCGCCACCAGCCGCCGTTGCGCATCGGTGAGCGCGTCCACCCCACTGAGGTTGATCACCGTCCGCCCCGAGCGGCCGRCCAGCACGTTGGATCGCAGTCGGGTCCCTTCGGGAATCGTCGATCGGACGGCGCCGGCCAGCCGCTCGGACGGACCGGCGAACAGCAAGTCCAACACCCGCCCGGGCAGCGTGGACGCCGGTTGGGCGGGCACCCAGCGCAGGTCGGGCGCCAGGGTGCCGCGGTTCGGGTCGACGAAGCTGACCCGGACTTGACGATAGTTGCGCTGCAACGCGCCGGCCTCCACCAGCACACCCGGCGGTGGGTTGGTGATCCGCCACTCCCCATGCTCGGTGACCACGTCGAGCGGGATGGAGAAGGTCCCCGCCGCGGGCCTGAAGCTGCCATCCGCGGTGAGCACGCCAAGCCGTGACCCCCCCACCCGGATGCGACGGACCCCGCCGGCGGGGCTGGGCTGCGGGGCTGCCCCGGGCGCATCCTCGATCACGGTCAAGCCGGCGCGGTCATTCCAATTCGCCGCGGCGCCGCGGGACAGAAAAGCGCGGGCTGCGGCGTGGCCGTTCGCCGGGCTGCCGGTGGCCTCGATGAACTCGCGTACCAACCGGAACGGGTCCACCCCCCGTTGCGGACCGGCTGGTGGCGCCGATCCGGAACCCACCGGCATGGACCGCACCACTTGGAGGTCGGAGCTCGCCGGGACAGCCGCGCAGCCCGCGAGGGGGGCAAGGATGAGCAGGGCGGTAATCAGGATGGGTAGGAGGCGCCTCGGCATCGTCAGCGCCCCGGTCCAGCCGGCACTGGAGGTCCCTGCACGGGGGGCCCCGACCCTGGGGAGCCCCCGGGGGGACCCAGTGGCAGCGGGCTGCCGGTGAGCTCGATGCCCCGGCTTCGGGGCAGCGTGAGCCGGAAGGCGCTGCCCTGCCCGGGTACGCCCCAGGCCTGCAACCAGCCCCCGTGCAGGCGGGCGTCCTCCAGACTGATCGACAGTCCGAGTCCGGTGCCACCGGTGCGCCGATCACGCGATGGGTCGCCACGCCAGAAGCGGGTGAACACCAGGGCCTGTTGGCCCGGCTGCAGCCCGATGCCGTGGTCGCGTACGAGCACCGCGACCGCGCCGGAGTCACCCGCGACGATCACCTGGACCGGGTGGCCCTCACCGTGGTCCAGCGCGTTGGTGAGCAGATTGCGCAGGATTCGCTCGACCCGCCGCGGGTCGACCTCGGCGAGCACCTCCTCGTCCGGTAGAGCAAGCTCCAGCGGCGTGCCGGCGCGGTCGGCCACTGCGCGCACCGAGGCCGCCGCACTCGCCACGCTGTCGCGGAGGTCGACGGTCTCACCGTGCAGCTCGGCGACCCCGGCGTCCAGCCGGGAGATCTCCAGCAGGTCGGCCAGCAGCGCCTCGAATCGATCCAGCTCGCTGACCAGCAGCTCGGCTGGGCGGTGCAGCACCGGGTGCAGTTTGTCGCGCGACTCATAGAGCAGATCGGCGGCCATCCGAACGGTGGTCAGCGGGGTGCGCAGCTCGTGGGACACGTCGGAGGTGAAACCGCGCTGCAGCTCACCGAACTCCTCCAGCTGGCGGATCTGGCGCTGGATGCTGGCGGCCATCTCGTTGAACGAGGTGCCCAGCCGCGCCATGTCGTCCTCCCCGACGACCGGGATGCGTTCGGAGAGGTGACCGTGCGCGAAGCGTTCGGCGACCTCGGCGGCCTGGCGGACCGGAACCACCACCTGGCGGATCACCAGGCTGGCGATGCCCGCGATCAGCACCAGCAGCACCAACCCGCCGACCACCAGGGTGGACTGCACCAAGGTCAGCGTGCGCTGCTCAGCAGTGAGCGGGAACAGCAGGTACAGCTGCATGGTGCGACCCGCGCTAGCGACCGGTATGCCAACGGCCAGCATGGTCACCCCAGTTGAGCCCCGTTGCACTGTGGTGATCTTGTGGGCGAGCGCGCCGCGTTCCACCGCGGAGCGCAGTACCGCGGGGACGTCTTCCAGCGGGCCGATCTTCTGCCCGGTGCCGGCTACCCCAGACGGGTCCCCGCCGTCGACCAGCACCGGCTCGTAGGCGCCGGCGCTGGCCGTGGCGGGGCCCGTACCGGTCGGGTCGGGATTGGTCAGCCGATCGACGGCGGTGGTGAGCCGGCCGGCCAGCGACGCCGAGGTAGGATCCACCGCGCCGAGCTCGGACTCCACCAGGATCCTGCTGTTCTCGGCCTGCAGCAGCGCAGCCTGCGTCTTGTTCTCGATCAGCCGCTGGGCGAGCTGGGCCTGCAATACCATGCCCAGTACCAGCACCACGGTGGACGACAGTGCGACGGTGCTGCTCACCACCCGCACCTTCAGCGAGCGGCGCCACAGCGCGCCGAACATGGCGGTCAGCTCACCGCCCGCTTCGGCGACCGAGCGCAGCTGGTCGGTCGCCCGGTCGGCGAGCGACGTCACCGCGAAGTGATCCCTGAACCGGGGATCGGCAGCGTTGGAGGCCTCACGCGGTGCCGGCCTTGTACCCGATACCGCGCACGGTGAGCACCACTTCGGGATGCTCAGGATCCCGCTCGACCTTGGAACGAAGGCGCTGCACGTGCACATTGACCAAACGTGTGTCCGCGGCGTGGCGGTAGCCCCAGACCTGCTCGAGCAGCACCTCGCGGGTGAATACCTGGCGCGGCTTGCGGGCCAGCGCGAGCAGCAGCTCGAACTCCAGCGGGGTCAGCGAGATCGGCGTCCCGTCCCGGCTGACCCGGTGGCCAGGCACGTCGATCGCCAGATCCCCGATGGTGAGTTGCTCGGCGGGATCGGCATCGATGCGGCGCAACCGGGCGCGCAACCTCGCCACCAGCTCCTGGGTCTTGGGCGGCTTGACCATGTAGTCGTCGGCGCCGGACTCCAGGCCCAGCACCACGTCGACGGTGTCGCTCCTCGCGGTGAGCACCACGATCGGGACATCGGATTCGGCGCGGATCGCCTTGCACACGTCGATGCCACTCATGCCCGGCAACATGAGGTCCAACAACACCAGGTCCGGCTTCAGCTCACGCAGCGCGGGCAGCGCTTTGGTGCCTTCGCCGACCACCGCGGTCTCAAAACCCGCCTGACGCAGCGCGATGGACAACATCTCAGCGGACGCGGGATCATCCTCCACCACGAGCACACGAGCTGCCATGCCCACTATCGTGGCATTGCGCGCGACGGTCCCGCCGCTCGGGCGGCAGTCGCTCAGCCGAGCAGCCGCACCGCCAGCTCGCTGAGGTTGCTCGGTGCGGCGGCGCCGGCAGTGCCGACGGTAGTTCCGTCTAGGACATACCACGGGGCCAGCCAGCTACGGGTGGCCAGGCCGTCATAGACGGCTGCGCACCGCGCCTGCAGCCCATGATCAGTCTCATACACGTCCTTCGCCCGCGCGCTGTCGGCCTCGGCTCGGAGATCCGCACGGGCAGCGGCGACGCTCATCGGCACCCGCAGCAGCAGCTGGAGATCGGGCACCGGAACACCGAACCGGTCGACCTCCAGCGCTCGGAGCCATTCGACGAAGGGGCCATCGGCGTCCTCGTGCAGCCGGGCCGCGCCGTATGCCGCGTTGGACGCGACGTAGCGGTCAAGCAACACCACGTCGTAGTCGCGGCACAGCGCCCGCAGCTCATCGCCAGCGCCGCGCCGGTCCAGGGCGAACAGCACCGCCATGCCGTGTACCGAGCCGGCCAGATCGCCCAGCCGCCCGTACAGCGCGTCGCGGGCCAGCTCCGCGTGCACGTCGCGGTCGTAACGGGGAAACGCCAACCGGGCAACGCTCGCGCCCTGGGCACTCAGGGCAGCGCCCACCCCGTCGGCCAGGGTACGTTTGCCTGCTCCGTCGAGCCCCTCGATGACGATCAGCCGCCCCACGCCCGCACACGTTATCGGCAGCGTGTCCGGGGAGGCGCTGCCACAGCTTAGGTACCCGGCACGACCAACCGTTGCACCGGCTGACAGGTGATCTCCGCGATCACCTCGAATTCCTTGTCGAGGTGCAGAACGATGAGCCCGAGAGCTCGGCGGTGGCCGCGATGAGGAGATCGGGTACGACGGCGCACGATGGTGTCCACAGTCGGCGAGCGAGGTGAGCACCGTGACAGCACGATCTTCGATCGCCGGAGTCAGGTATTCGACCGGCATGGCTGAGATCGGTGGGCTGCGTAATCCGGCTCGTAGGTCGTGCGCCGATCTGGCGGAATAGCCGACTTCCAGGAGGGTGACAGTGGAGATCCGCACCAGTCCCCGCTCGATCCGTAGCGCCCACTCGCCGGCCTGGGCGCTGCTCCCGAGACGAGCGAGTGCCGACTTATCGATCAGCCAGGGCTTGGTGTCCTCGCGCCCGGTCTCGGCGGTCACGACCCCGCCAGAGCCATGACCTCCGGATCAGACAAGTCACCGTCACGTACGGGGTGAGGTGCGCATCCGGGCGACGAGGCCGGTGTCGTAGTGGCCGGAGACGAATTCCGGGTTCTCCAGCAACTCCGCGTGAAACGCCAGGTTGCACTTCGGGCCGGTGATGGTGAACCCGGCTACCGCCAGCCTGGCCCGTTCCAGCGCCTGCTCCCGATCCGAGCCGTGCACCACGAGCTTGGCCAGCAGCGAGTCATAAAACGGCGTGACCGTGGTGCCCGCCGCATAACCAGAGTCGACTCGCACCCCCTCGCCGGTCGGTTCCACCCACCCGGTGACCGCCCCGGGACCAGGCAGGAAACGCTTCGGGTCCTCGGCATTGACCCGCAGTTCGATCGCGTGCCCGATCGGGGCCGTAGCGTCGACGTCGAAGCCGGGTTCGGCGCCCGCGGCGATACACAGCTGGGTGGCCACCAGGTCCACGCCATAGCGCAGCTCGGTGACCGGGTGCTCCACCTGCAGCCGGGTGTTCATCTCTAGGAAGAAGAACTCGCCAGTGTCCTGGTCGAGCAGGAACTCGACCGTTCCCGCGTTGCGGTAGTCCACAGTGGCAGCGGCGCGAACCGCAGCCTGCTCCATCCGGCGACGCAGATCCGGGTCGACGGCGGGCGACGGGCTCTCCTCGGTGACCTTCTGGTGGCGCCGCTGCACCGAGCACTCGCGCTCTCCCAGCGCCACCACCCGGCCATCGGCCAACCCCAGAATCTGGACTTCGACGTGGCGTACTCGCGGGAAGTACCGCTCGACGAACAGCCGCGAGTCACCGAAAAGCCGTTGGGCGGATGCGCTGACTTTGGCATACTCCGCGCGCACGGATGCGGCGTCGGTCGCTATCGCCATACCCATCCCACCTCCGCCGGCGGCGGCCTTGAGCATCACGGGCAGGCCAACCTTCTCGGCCTCGGCCACCGCAGCGTCCTCGGTGCTCACCGCGGACGTCGAACCGGGCGCCACCAGCACCCCGGCGGCCGCCACGGTTTTCCGGGCAGCCACCTTGTCACCCATCGCGGAGATCGCCTCGGGGCTGGGACCGACCCACGCCAGGCCGGCCTCGGACACCGACCGCGCGAACCCCGGATCCTCGGACAGGAACCCGTAGCCGGGGTGCACTGCGACCGCGCTGGTCTTACGGGCGACATCGAGTAGCTGGCGGGCGTCGCGGTAGGCCTGCGCGGGTGGGCCGGTCAACTCCACCGCGTCGTCGGCATCGGCCACGAACGGCAGGTCCGCGTCCACCGAGGAGTGGACTGCGACCGTACGTATTCCCAACGCACGCGCGGAGCGGATAACCCGCCGAGCGATCTCACCTCGGTTGGCGACTAACAGTGACTCAAACACCCACCACGCTCCTTCAGACGATGTTGTTCAGATGGTGCCAGCCGGGGTGCGATCGAGGTCCGGTTCCAGGTAGATGATCCGGGCGGCGGGGACGGCGCCGCGGATCCGCGCCTCGGCCTCGTCGATGACCCGGGCCACCTCGGCGGTGGACATGGTGGCCGGCACCGCGATCTTCGCGGCGATCAGCAGCTCGTCCGGGCCGAGGTACTGGGTCCTGAGGTGGATCACCCGGTTCACGCCGCGGCCCACCATCGCGGTACAGATGGCGCGCAGCTCCTCGGGGCCGGAACCTTCGCCGATCAGCAGGCTCTTGGTCTCGACGATGAGGATGACCGCGATGACGCCGAGCAGCAGGCCGATGCCCAGGGTCCCGATCGCATCCCACATCGGGTCGCCCGTGAGCACCGCCAACCCGACGCCTGCCAGGGCGAAGACCAGCCCGACCAGCGCGCCCGCATCCTCCAAAAGCACCACCGGCAGTTCCGGGGACTTCGACTGCCTGATGAACCGCCACCAGCTACCGGCGCCCTTGAGCGGCCTGGACTCCCTGATCGCGGTGCGAAAGCTCAGACCCTCCAGCAGGATCGCCACGACCAGGATCCCGACAGCGACCACTGGCGAACTGATCTCTTCGGGGCTGTGCAGCTTGTGGACGCCTTCATAGAGCGCGAACACCGAACCGAGGCTGAACAGCAGCAGCGCCACCACGAAGGAGTAGAAGTAGCGGTCGCGGCCGTACCCGAACGGGTGCTCCTCGGTGGCTTGCCGCCGGGCCCGCTTGCGACCGATCAGCAGCAGGCCCTGGTTGGACGTGTCGGCCACCGAGTGCACCGCTTCAGCGAGCATCGACGACGACCCGGTGATCAGGAAGCCGACGAACTTCGCCGCCGCGATACCGGCGTTAGCTGCCAACGCCGCGACGATCGCCGTTGTCCCGCCCCCCGCTGACACTCTCGCCTCCTATTGCTCAGACCGCTAATCGCCAGGCGAATGGAGGTCTGGGCGGCTTACAGATCGCTATTCGGAGCCGGATGACGGTCCGGGGTGGGCGGGTAACGGCGCTAGGCCGGGCAGGGCGCGGAAGAGTTGCACCGGGCCTGGGCCTGGGCACAACGTGACGTCGGGGTCCGCGGCGGCCAGCCATACCGAGCCACCTCGGCGCACGGTGACACTGCCGCCATCCAGGGAATGCAACTGCGCTGATCCCTGAGTGCACAGCAAGATCTGCGGCCACCGACTGTGCAGGCACACCGGGGTCGACTCGCCGTCTGCCCATTCCAGCCGAGTCAGCTGGAACTCCTCCGCCAGAGTGCGATAAGCAGTCTCGTGGAGGCCCACCCGTTCACCGCGTTGCACCGGCAGCGCACCGTATGAGAAGTCCAGTACCCGCAACAGCTCCGGGACGTCGATGTGCTTGGAGGTCAAACCGCCGCGCAGTACGTTATCCGAATTCGCGCTGATTTCCACACCAGTGCCCCGCAGGTAGGTGTGCAGGTTACCGGCGGGCAGGTACATCGCCTCTCCCGACGCCAGCACGACGTGGTTGAGCAGGAGTGCGGCGAGCACCCCGACGTCGCCGGGATAGGTCTCGGCCAGCTCAAGAATCACCCGACACTCTGTTCGAAAATCGCCTCCGCGAGGGGTCCGAAAATCGCCTCCGCACACGCCGTCGCGACGCAGTAATGCAACGCAGGCATCCAGGGTGCCGGGCAGCACTGCCTTCATCGCTGTCTCGGGCATGGTGATCCAGGTGGTGAACAGGGTTCGCAGCCCGTCGGCATTGGGCTCGGCCGCGAGCATCGCACGGTAGGGCTGCAGCGCTGGCACGTCGAGAGCTTTGAGCAACTCGACTGTCCGCCGCGGGTCCCGGAAACCGGCCAGCGTCTGGAGCTCGGTGAGCGCGCAGATCAGCTCAGGTTTGTGGCTGGGGTCGACGTAATTCCGTTCCGGTGCGTCCCGGGGAACTCCCCGGCCCTCCTCGCGGGCGAAGCCCTCAGCAGCCTGCTCCGCGGACGGGTGGGCCTGCAGGCTCAGCGGTTCCTCCGCGGCGAGCACCTTGAGCAGGAACGGCAACCGGCCGCCCCAGCGCTGTGCACAGCGGGTTCCGAGATGCCGGTATGGGTCGGTACGCAACGCTTCCAGCAGGGAGGTCTGGGCGCCATCTGCGTGCATCAGCACCGACGGATCCGCCGGGTGCGCGCCCAGCCATAGCTCCGCCTGCGGGTGCGGGGCGGGAACCGGGCTGCCGAGAAGCTCCGGGATCGCCGTCCGGGAACCCCAGGCGTAAGGCCGAACCGCGTTGCGCAACAGCTCCACAGCCCCTCCCTTACCGCCTGGTATTCGTTCATTCATTGACTTGAGCCGCCCGGCCGATCCAACCGGGCCTGCCCAACACGCCCCGGCTCAACCCGAGGTACAGCGCGGCGAAGTCGAACCGTAGGGCCAGTACTGCGGCGGCACTCGCCGCGGCGCCCGGGTCGCCCTGGCGCACCATCAGCTCCTCGTCGACGGTCACCACATCGGCGGCGGGCAACGCGTCCAACGCCGCGGCCCGCTCAGGCTCGTTGCCGGTGTCGGTGTCGGCGAGCACACCGAGCAGTACTGGCCGGACCGCCGGCATCGCACCGTACGGCGGCACATCCTCAAGCGGGTCCTCGTCCGGATCCCTCAAAGAATCACGGAAAGGATCACTGAATAGGTCGACCTCCGCACTCCCGCGAATTGCCTCCCGACGCAGCACTGGCAGCGCTGCCGCCTCATGGAATCCCGCCGCATGCGCCACCACCCCCGCATGCGCGGCGAGCGCCCCGGCGCAATGTCCGGCCACCGCGGTAGCCACTGGATCAGTACCCCACAGCAATGGGGTTCGCCCAGTCAGCCGCAACGCCAGGGATTTAGCGGGGTTGACCAACGACTCGTGCGCGACGTGGTCGCGCTCGGATTCCCGGTCCAGCTCGCCGGCCACTGCCTCGACGTCGGTAGCTAGCAGGCCAAGGGCGTCCAACAGCAACAGACCGGCGGTCAAAGTCCGGGGCAGCGCCAACCCCGGTGGCACCTCGATCCTGGGCACCACCAGCACCGCTCGACCTGCCACCGCGGCCGCCACCGGGCCTTCCGCGGGCGCGGTGAGCACCACCTGGGCTCCCCTGCGGACCGCACGGGCGAGGCCCTCTGCCAGCTCCCGATCGCCGGGATCGGTGGTGTTGGCCAGGACGATGTCCAGCGCGCCGACCCACATCGGCACCGACCGGGTAGTCACCACCGGTACCGGGCACGAAGACCCCAGCAAAGCAAGCAGCAGCGGTGCCGCGGCGGACGCCGCACCCGGTCGGGTCAGCAACACCAGGGCGCGTGGACGTTCCCCGGCCAGTCTCCGCAGACCCGCCTCCTCGGCCGCGGCCGCAGTGGAACGCACCTGGGCACCCGCCGTCGCCGCAGCACGCAACAACCCGCCGGTATCGATGGCCTCCAGGCGCCCCGGGTCGTCGAGTAAGTCGTCGTCGCCCTGAGACTGGCTACGGTCGGATTCCATCACCCGCAGCCCTGCCCGCTGCCGCCACCGCTGTCGGCGTCCGGTCCGGTCCCGGGCAATGCCTCGTGCAGCAGCATCACCGGGATACCATCAATGATCGGAAAGCTGCGCCCGCACGCGGTGCAGGTCAGCGCATCAGCGTCAGGATCAGCAGCGGTACCGCTGCGCAGCGCGGCGTGCGCCGGGCACGGGCACGCCAAGATCTCCATCAGCGCTGCATCTAAGTCCACGGCCATCGTCGTCCTCCTTAGTTGCCGCGCACCAGTGCCAACACCTCGTCGCGCAACACCTCGACCGCCGCGGTATCCCGGGCCTCGACGTTCAGGCGCAGCAGCGGTTCGGTGTTCGACGGGCGCAGGTTGAACCACGAACCGTTGGGGCACCGTACGGTGAGGCCGTCGAGCTCGTCGAGTTGGATGCCGTCTCGGGCCGCGAAGCGCTTCCGCACGGCGGCCATCCTGGCTCGCTGGTCGTCGACCGTCGAGTTGATTTCACCGGATGCGGCGTATCGGCTGAACTCGGCCATCAGCGCCGATAACGGGCGCTGCTGACCGCCGAGTGCGGCGAGCACATGCAACGCTGCGAGCATCCCGGAGTCAGCGCGCCAGAAACTGCGGAAGTAGTAATGCGCGGAATGCTCACCGCCAAAAATCGCCCCAGTTTCCGCCATCCGCTGCTTGATGAACGAGTGCCCGACCCGGGTGCGTACCGGCCGTCCACCGTGCTCGGCGACGATCTCCGGCACGGCTTGCGAAGTGATCAGGTTGTAGATCACTGCGGCACCGGGCTCAGTCGCCAACTCCCGGGTCGCGACCAACGCGGTGATCGCGCTGGGGCTCACCGGCTCGCCGCGCTCGTCGATCACGAAGCAACGGTCGGCATCGCCGTCCAAGGCCAAGCCCAGGTCGGCGTCGTGCTCGCGCACGGCGGCCTGCAGATCCACCAGATTCGCCGGATCCAACGGGTTGGCCTCGTGGTTCGGAAAATTGCCGTCCAGCTCGAAATACAGCGGGATGACGTTCAGCGGCAATCCTTCGACAACCGCGGGCACGGTATACCCGCCCATCCCGTTGCCAGCGTCGACAACGACGCGCAACGGCCGGATTGCGGACAAGTCCACCAGGGAGCGCAGGTACTGGGCGTAGTCGGCGAGCATGTCCCGGTCGGTGACGCCGCCGGAACCCGGCCCGGACTCGATGCCACCCTCCACCGCCATCCGGATCTCGTCGAGCCCGCTGTCCTGGCCAACCGGGGCGGCCCCTGCTCGGCAGAGCTTGATGCCGTTGTAACGGGCCGGATTGTGGCTTGCGGTGAACATCGCGCCCGGTAATCCGAGCCGCCCGGAAGCGAAGTAGAGCATGTCGGTGCTGGCCAGCCCGATGGAGATGACGTCGAGATCACGGCTGGTGACACCGTCCGCGAACGCGCCCGCCAGGCCAGGTGAGGAATCCCGCATGTCGTGCCCGATGATCACTGCTGGAGAACGGGCCACGCCGTCGCAACGCCCGACGAACTCGGCGAAAGCCGCCCCTATGTCACGCACCACCGCGGAGTTCAGCTGCTCCCCGACGATGCCCCGGATGTCGTAGGCCTTGACGATCGCTGACAGGTCAGGCACTGCTCTCCTCACGTCGGGCCTGGTATCAAGGAGACGTTAGCTCGCATTGTGCAGGCTGGGCGGGGGCTAATCGGCTATCGGTTACCCTGCTGCGCCGGCTGAATGCGGCATGGGGCCCGGATTTCAGTCGTCTACCGGGTCGGGAAGGACTCTGAGGTGGCTCCGGCGGAAGCCGCCGGTCGCAGCGGCGGCGGGGACGGGATCCACCGGTCGGTCGGCTCGGCCGGCCTCACGTACCGCTTCGGCCAGCGCGGTGAGGTCATCCACTGAGGGTTCCGGCTCGGTGAAGTCGCCATCGTGACGCACGACATCCCAGCCGCGCGGCGCCGTGAGCCGCAGCGCGTGCCGCTCGCACAAGTCGTAGGAATGCGGTTCACTGCAGGTAGCCAACGGGCCCACCACTGCGGTGGAGTCGGCATAAACGAAAGTGAGCGTGGCAACTGCCGCGTTTGTGCACCCGGTCCTCAAGCATCGCCGCCCACTGCGCACGGGCCGGACGATAGCGCGCAGGTCCAGCCGAGTGCCGCAGGCGCGCGGAACACCGCGCAGGCCACTCTCAACGGCGGTGCAGGATCGACGACGGCGTACTCTCGACGGATGGCGGTGACCCGGTCAGCCCGCTCGCGGCTACGCAGACGCCGCGACCGGCGCGGCCGCGGTGTGCGGGGGTTGCTGTACCCGGCCACGCTGCCCCCGGCGCGCAGCCGCGCGGAGCGGTTCGACGCGATCGTGCTCGAAGCGCTCGAACCGATCGACGAGCGTTGGCACACTGAGCTTGACCGGCTCGACGTCGCCGTTGACGAGGTGCCAGAGATCACTGACTGCGATCCGGCAACTGTCAGCTGGGGCAGCGACGTCGTGGAGGACGGAAACGTCCCGCTGGCCCGGCTGGTTCACGCTGGAGTGGACCGCGCTGGCTTACCCACGCGTGCCCGGATCGTGCTCTACCGACGGCCGCTGGAGACTCGGGCGCAGGACGGCGGCGACCTTTCCGACCTCGTCCATGAAGTGCTGGTCGAGCAGGTGGCGAACTATTTGGGCCTCGATCCAGACACCATCGACGGCGCCCCAGAAGTCGACTGACGAAAAAACGGACTCCAGACACACGCAGGAGTACCTACCGCGGCGCGCTACCGATTCAGGCGGCGCCGAGACGGCAGTGCAGTGCCCGCAACGAGCAGCAGCAGCGCGCCCTCGATCAGCAGGAGCGCCGTTCTGGCGACGTCCGAGCGGACCACCCGAACCTCGGCGGAGTTACCCCGTACCGGGACCGCGACCTGGTGGCCCCACCCTCGTACCACTGGTACCGGCCGGCCATCCACGCTGGCCTGCCAGCCTGGCTCGTCGTTGGCGGCGACCACGAGCAACCTCGCGTCCGCGCCGGGCGCTACGCGCACTGCCAGCCGCGGCGGCTGGGCCGGCGCGAGCACCCCACTGACCCCGGGTGCGATGGGCGGAGCGGCTCCGCTACGCGCCTGCTCCGCCAGTGCGGGACCCAGCAGCTCCGCGCCCGACACCGGTCGCACCACCCGCAGCACTGGTCTGCCATCCGCGGTCCGGGGCGCGGGGCGAGCCAGGGACCCGGCCGCGGCGAGGGCGCGGACACCCTGCGCTGCGGTGGGCAACACCACGAATTGAACCCCGGTGGCGGCCACGTCCGCCATCGCAGCGGACGTCTCGCCCGGCTGCCCGGCGCGCAGCGCGGCAGCTACCCGCTCCAGGCGGGCCCCGGTGGCACGCAGCGGGGCGATGTCATCGTCGCCGAAGCGTGCGGTCCGCGATCTGGTCAGCCGTATCGGCTCACCCGGGGCGCCAATGACGAGAACCGATGTGTCAGACCGGTCCAGCTCCGCGGCCAGTGATGGCGCCAGTACCGGCAGACCGGCCGGCGGACCGCTGGTGAGGGGACCGCTGGTGCCCACCGCCACAGCTGCCGCCGACAGCGCCGCCAGCCCCACCCACGGCATCGCCGACAGTTTCTTAGCCCACTGGTCACCGAGCCACTGACGAGTCGGCTCCCCGGTGCGGGCGGCCAGCAACACCATCCAGAGCAACCCGCATCCGGCGAACAGCAGCGCACCCCCGGTGAAACCAGACCGGGGATCACCACCGGCCAGCGGTCGCATGGGCAACCGGATCAGCAATGCCACCGCGATGGCGCCAAGCGCCACCATCCCCGCAGCCGGCAGCATCGCCCGCGATGGCGCAACGGCGAGCGCGAGCACTGCCGCTGCCAACACCACCGCTCCCACCCACGGCGCTGCGCCCGCCCCACCGGGGTCCAACGCGAGCAGCCGCAGCCAGCCAGGAACCTGCTCGGGCACTACTGCGCCTACCCCTTGCAACAGCACCTCAGGACGTTGAAGCACCACTGCCGGCCACGGCAGGAGCAACCCCAGCGGCAGGAGCACGACGGCGAACAGCCCGACCGCGCGGCGCAGCGTCGTCACCCGGGGGGCCGGGATCACCACGAAGCCGATAAGCACAACGGTCAGCACCAGCAGGTGCACCAGGGGGGCGAACGCACCGATCACCGCGATCCCGAGGGCGGTGACGGCCGCAGTGGACAGCCAGCCACCGGATCGTGCGCCCGTCCCACCGCGTAACACTGACGCGACACCGGCCAGAACGAGCGGCAGCAGCAGGTAGGTCACCACGACGTCGATTCGGCCCTGCGTCAACCCGGCGACGGCCGGCGGGAGCAACGCGTACGCCGCGGCGCCCAGCGCTCGACGCTCGCGACTGACCGGCAGCGCGCGGGTGGCCCGGTAGGCGGACAGCGCGGCCAGCGGCAGCGCGGCCAACAGCAGCAGCGACACCGCGGCGGCCGGCGACCCCACCGGCAGGCCGAGCATGCCGAGAACAGCTAGGGCAGCCGGTGCGGGGGCCGCGCTCCCACCGCCGACGGGGTGCCACGACCCCAGGTAGGACGACCAGGTCTGACCCAGACTCTCCATCGGGAGCAACCGGCCACCGGCCAGGTCCAGCGCCAGCCGGTGGCGGTTGAGCAGTATGGCGAGCACCGCCATCACCGCGGTCAGCAACGCGGGCGGGGAGAGCAGGAATTTCCGGATGCGCGTGCCGATGCCTACGTCGTCCAATGTGAGCACGCTCGAGTCGCTACGATCCGTAGCTCCCTGCCGATTCGCTTGGTCAGCATGCTTGGGCAGCGGTGAGGGTCGCGGCCGGGTTCGCGTGCTGGTCTCCGCGGCGCCGTTGCCCGTAGCGGCGCTGGGGGCTTCTGGCGTCGCGACGTTGCCGGCGCTGCGGGAACGGCCGGCGCGACGGGCATCGCCGTCACCGGTAGGTACCCCAGCAGTGCGCGACACGCCGACTCCTCCCTGTCCATCCCCGTTGGTGGGGGCACACGGTAACGTCCCCGCGTAATCGGCCCAGACTTCGGGCAGCTCCCGGGCAGCGGCCGTCAGACCGCGCCGCGTTTGAGCCTGCGACGCTCGCGCTCGGACAGTCCGCCCCAGATACCGAACCGCTCATCGAAAGCCAACGCGTACTCCAAGCATTCGGCGCGGACCTCGCAACCAGTACAAATCAGCTTCGCTTCCCTGGTGGATCCACCTTTCTCAGGAAAGAACGCCTCTGGATCGGTCTGGGCGCACAACGCCCGCTCCTGCCAGTCCTGTTGGTCCTGTTGGCCGAGCCCATCGAATGGGCCCCAGTCACCCTGAAGATCGATTCTGCCCTCCGCTGGCCAGCTGATGTCACTGTCATCCATGGCGGTCCGCCCCTCTCGCCATAGAGTTCCTCCCCGGTGTCGCGCCTTCCCGGGCTACCAGCCGGGAGAATAACAACCTTGTGATTACACCTCTGTCATCGGGGATGCAAGTTCTCCGAGCGGATCCTGAGCCTCACTTGGCGTGTCGCAGTTGACACGCCGCGTAATCGCGTCGCTTCACCCGGGCTCCCCCCGTCGGGGGGTGAGCGGCCGGTGGGCAAGAGTAGGGGTGTGCCTGCCACCGGCCTGGCTCCCAGCCCGCTGTTCCTACTACTGCTCGTGACGACCGTCGCCGGCGGCGCGCTCGCCGGATTGACCAGCGGCGTGGCCCGCACCGCCGGCATCGTGGCGCTGGTCCTCGGCGGATGGGCGGTCGCCTTGTGCCTGCATGAGTTCGGGCACGCACTGACGGCCTACCGGGGCGGCGACCGTTCGGTGCGCGCCAAGGGATACCTCACCCTGGACATCCGGCGCTACACCGACCCGGTGATGTCGCTGCTGCTGCCACTGGCGCTGCTGGCGCTGGGCGGGGTGCCGCTTCCCGGCGGCGCGGTATGGATCAACCGCGCCGCGCTGCGTTCGCGGGCGGTGGCCTCGGTGGTGTCACTGGCCGGTCCGCTGACGAATCTCGCACTCGGGATCGCAATCACCGTCGTGGTCGCCGCCAGCAGTCTTCCGGACGGGCTCGCAGCCGGCCTGTCCTATCTCGCCCTGGTACAGATCCTCGCGTTCGTGCTCAATATCCTGCCGGTGCCGGGGCTCGACGGGTTCGGCGTTGTGGAGCCCTATCTGCCCGCGCGGGCTCGACGGTTCGCCGGCAGCCTCGGCTGGTATGCGCCGTTGCTACTGTTCATTTTGATCATCGGCGTACCGGCGGTGGGAAATGCTTTGTTCGGCGCCAGTTTCGCGGTGTTCGCCGCCCTCGGTGGCGATCCGTTGACAGCGGTGGCCGGCCTCCAGGAGTTCCTCTTCTGGCGCTGACGACTCGCGGCCACCCGACTCGACGCCTGATCAGCGCCGGGATAACGTCAGTGTCTCAAGTGTTCAGTGTCTCAGGTGTATTGGCCGGGGGACGGCGAGGACGATGGGTTTCACGGCTCGGCTCGACGACTTCCAGCGGCGTCATACCTGGTTGGGTTTCCCGGTGGCGGTGATCTACAAGTTCGTCGACGATCAAGGTGGCTACCTCGCCGTTCTGATCACCTACTACGGTTTCGTCTCACTGTTTCCCGGGCTGCTCCTGCTGATCAGCGTGCTGGGCTATACGTTGCAGCGTCACCCCGACTGGCAGCAGGCCGTGCTCGGCTCGGCGCTACAGCAATTCCCGATCGTCGGGCCGCAACTACAGCAGAACGTCAGCTCGATCCACGGCAGCAGCCTGGGCGTGCTCCTGGGCATCCTCGGCGCGGTCTACGGCGGCCTGGGTGTCTCGGTAGCCATCCAGACGGCCTTGAATCGGGTCTGGGCCGTGCCGCGCTATGCCCGCCCCGATCCAGTGGTATCCAGGCTACGCGGCCTGGTGTTGTTCGTCCTGATCGGGGCCGTCGTTCTGATTACCGCCGCACTTGCCGCGGTCGGCCCGGTGGCCGCTAGCTACGGCTTCGGCGCCGGCATACGTTATGGGGCGATCGCGGTCGCGATGATCGTCAACGTGGGTGCGTTTCTTATCGGGTTTCGGGTGTTGACCGCCCGGGACGTGCCGCTGACTGACCTGATGCCGGGTGCGATCGGTGCCGGGGTGGCGGTTGAGGTGCTGCAGATCGTGGGCGCGTTGTTCGTCACTTATGAACTCAGCGATGCCTCACAGATCTACGGGGTCTTCGGGCTGGTTCTCGGGTTGCTGGCCTGGCTGTACTTGCAGGCGGTCATCGTGGTGTTCTGCGCGGAAATCAACGTGGTGCGGGCGCGCCGGCTATGGCCCCGCAATCTGCTCACCCCCTTCGTCAACGACGTCACGCTCACTCGCGCCGACCGAGCGTCTTACCGTTCATACGTGGACTCAGAGCGCTTCACACCTTCCCAGCAGGTGCAGACCACGTTCGAGCAACAGCCCTCGGCCAACGACAAACCCTGATCACTGCCGTGAAGGTCGTGGTGCTCGTCGGTGGCGTCGGTGGCGCCCGGTTCCTACTCGGGCTCAAGGCCGCGCTCGGTCTGGACGGGCGTGACACCGCCACGCATGAACTCACCGCGGTCGTCAACACCGGCGACGACATCTGGCTGCACGGATTGCGGATCTGCCCCGATCTGGACACCTGCATGTACACCCTGGGCGGCGGGATCGACGCCGAACGCGGCTGGGGACGCGCCGGCGAGACCTGGGTGGTCAAAGCGGAGCTGGCCCGCTATGGCGCTGATCCGGAGTGGTTCGGGCTGGGCGATCTGGACCTGGCCACCCACCTGGTCCGCACCCGGATGCTGCAAGCCGGGTACCCGCTGTCCGCGGTGACCGCGGCGCTGTGCGATCGGTGGCAGCCTGGGGTGCGGCTGCTGCCGGCCACCGATGATCGCTGCGAGACCCACGTCGTGGTCGCCGACGACCGCGCTGGTGGAAAAACGCAGGGCCGCCGCGCGATGCACTTCCAGGAATGGTGGATCCGGCACCACGCGCGACTACCCGCCATCGAGTTCGTGCCGGTCGGCGCGGATACGTCTGAGCCGGCGGCGGGCGTGCTCGACGCGATCGCCGGGGCGGACGCCGTGCTGCTCGCGCCGTCGAATCCGGTGGTGTCGATCGGCAGTGTCCTGGCTGTACCGGGGATACGTCCCGCGCTGCGAGGCGCGGGCGCCCGGGTGATCGGGCTATCCCCGATCGTCGGTGGCCGGGCGGTGCGCGGGATGGCCGAGGCCTGCCTGGCCGCCATCGGCGTGCCCTGCGAAGCGGGCGCGGTGGCTGCGCACTACGGCGCGCGCAGCACGGGTGGGATCCTGGACGGGTGGCTGGTGCACATGGGAGATCGGGCGACGGTGCCCGGGATCGAGATCCGAGAGATCCCGCTGCTGATGACCGACGTCGCGGCGACCGCGGCGATGGCGCGCGCGGCCCTGGATCTCGCCCTGCCCCAGTGATAGATCACGCAGCCCCGGGTGAGATCCGCATCCTGCCGGTTCGAGGCTTGCCCGAGTTCCGGCCCGGAGACGATCTGGTCGGCGCGCTGGTCACCGCCGCGCCGTGGCTTGTCGACGGCGACGTCGTCGTCGTCACCAGCAAGATCGTGTCGAAGGTGGAGGGTCGGCTGATCACGGTGCCGGCTGATCCGCCGGCGCGGGACGCGGCGCACCACAAGCTGGCCGCCACCGAGGCCCGGCGCGTGATCGCCCGTCGCGGACGCACGCTGATCACAGAGAACTCCTTGGGCGTGGTGCAGGCCGCATCGGGAGTGGACTCGTCGAATGTGGCGCCTGATGAGGTCGCACTGCTGCCGGTCGACCCCGATGCCAGCGCCGCGCGGTTGCGTCGCGGGCTCGCTGCGCGGCTGGGCGTAGATGTCGCCGTGGTGATCACCGACACGATGGGTCGGGCGTGGCGAATCGGGCAGACCGACACGGCGATCGGGGCCGCCGGGTTGCGCGTGCTGCACCGCTACCTGGGCACCGTCGACCGATACGGCAACGAACTGGCGGTCACCGAGGTAGCCGTAGCTGACGAGGTAGCCGCGGCGGCCGACCTGGTCAAGGGCAAGCTGGCGCAGCTGCCGGTGGCGGTGCTGCGCGGGTTGGCCTGCGACGACGACGGCAGCACCGCGGCCGACCTGATCCGCCCGCTGGCCGACGATCTGTTCTGGCTGGGCGCCGACGAGGCGCTGGACCGGGGGCGCGCCGCGGGCCGGTCGGATGCGGTGCTGTTGCGCCGATCGGTGCGCTCGTTCCTTCCCGACCAGATAGATCCGGAGGCGCTGCGCCGAGCCGTCGGGGTTGCGCTGTGCTCGCCGGCACCGCACCACACCCGGCCGGTGCGCTTCGTGTGGCTTGCCGACCGGCAGGTCCGTCGCCGGTTGCTCGAGGCGATGAGGCAGGCGTGGCGAGCCGACCTGCACGGCGACGGTCTGACGGCGGACCGCATCGAGCGCCGGGTACGGCGGGGCGACCTGCTCTACGACGCGCCGGAGGTACTGGTGCCGGTCGCAGTGCCCGACGGCGCGCACGCCTATCCCGACACCCGCCGGCAAGCCGCCGAAGAGGCGATGTTCACCGTCGCCGCCGGCGCCGCCGTGCAGGGCCTGCTGGTGGCGCTGGCCGCTGAGGGTCTGGGCTCCTGCTGGGTCGGCTCGACGCTGTTCTGCCCGGACTTGGTTCGCACCGAGCTCGCGTTGCCATCGGACTGGCGGCCACTCGGCGCGGTCGCCGTCGGTCATCCCAGGCAACCGCTGCTACCGCGCCCACCGGGTGATCCGGATGATGGATTGGTGCTGCGATAATCCACCGCGATGATCACCAGCCCGAATTTCAACGGTCCGAATGCCAGTCCTCCGAATGCCCCGGCACCGAATGCCGCTGTGCACGCTGACGCGGTCGCGACCCTCTCCGGCTGGCGTCCCGGCGACCCCGGCCAGCGGGTCCTGCTGCAGGCCTTCCTCGCATTCCTGGCTGCCTGCCCGGACGCCTGCGCCCGGTCCTGCGTTCCCGGCCACCTGACGGCGTCGGCGGTGGTCTTGTCGCACGACCGGACGCAAGTGCTGCTGACCCTGCATCCCCGGGTCGGGCGCTGGGTTCAGCTCGGCGGCCACTGCGAGGAGGGTGACGCCTCACTCGCCGCGGCGGCGTTGCGGGAAGCGACCGAGGAATCCGGCATCAGTGATCTGGAGATCAACCCGGAGCCACTGCATCTGGACGTGCACCCGATCACCTGCTCGCTGGGCCTGCCAACCCGGCATTTCGACGTGCGGTTCCTGCTGCGCGCCCCAGCGGACGCCAGGCCGGTACGTAGTTCAGAGTCCATTGACCTGGCTTGGTGGCCGGTGCAAGCACCACCACCCGACGTGGCCTCCGTGCTTGCGGCCCTTCGATGACTGCCGTTCGGAGCCGAATCGCGATTCGTGGGTCAGCTCGGCGAGTCGGGGACCCCCTCGACGAGGCTGACCATGCTCGCGCTCGGGATGATGCGGGTCAAGCGAAGGCCGGCCCGAGCCAGCAACTCGCGGTGCTCCGCCTCGGTGCGCTGGCGACCGCCGGCGGTCATGACCAGCATCTCCAAATCCGCGAGTTTGCCCATCGATGGCGCTGGGCCATCCGGTAGCACGCTCTCAGCAAGTAGCACGCAGCCGGCGTCTGCCATCGCCGCTCGACAGGTGCGCAGTATTTGTACCGCTTGGTCGTCGTCCCAGTCATGGATGATCGCGCTCAGCAGGTAGGCATCGGCGGAGTCAGGTACGGAATCGAAGAAGTCCCCACTCACCACCTTGCAGCGGCCAACGACTGAACCTGTTCCTCGACGCCGCGCCGGGTTCCGAGGTGGCCCATGGCGCGCTGGGCTGCATGGTGTCACTCGACGAGATGGCCGATCGTCGGCCGCGGCCGCTGGCCGATGGCGAGGTGATCGACCTCGGTGGCAAGCGGGTGCGCCACATCGACACCCCGCACGTTCCGCACGCGTGGGAGGCCCGGGTGCTGTTCGAGGAGAGCATCCGAACACTGCTGTGCGGGGATCTGTTCACCTACCTGGGAGATCGGTGGCGGCGGTGAGCTGGCCCGCGGACAGGACCGTCGGGGCCAGGTCCCGGCCGGTGAGGAACCGGCCGACATACACGAACATCACACCATAAAGGGTAGACGCGGTGAGGCACGCCGCCGCGCCACCGAGGCTGCCGCCGGATCGCCACGGCGCAAAGATCACCAGGGTGCCGGTAAAGCCGACGAACAGACCGGCGGCCCGGGCCGACGACATAGCGCGCTCGGTACGCGCCAGCAGCGCCACCGTGACCGTCCACAGCGGAGTCGTCGCGTTGAGGATGGCGGCCAGGCCCGAGTCGACGCTGCGCTCGCCGACGCCGAACAGGAAGAACGGCACGACGTTGCCGACCGTCGCGGCCACCGCGAAGTGCACCCACACCACCGGCTCGGACGGCAGCCTCAGCCCACGGATCCGGCAGATCAGCAGCAGGAGAGCGGCCGCGAACAGCAATCGTAGGAATACCAACTGCATCGGCGCGAACCCCCGCAGCCCAACCTTGATCCACACGAAGCTGGATCCCCAGAGCACTGCGAGCAGCGCGACACGTACGATGCTGCCGCGCCGGACCGTCAGACTTCCCATCCGTCCAGCCTGACCGATCCGCTTGCGACCGGATAACCCTTTACTCACATGGCGCGGTAATCGCGCGGGCTAAACCGGGGACCGAAGCGGGGACGGCGGAAGCCAGAGGCCTCGATGTAGCGCACCGCCCGGTGCCGCTGTGGTGCGTAGGGCGCGAGAACCTCGAGCATGCCGGCATCATCCAGTGGCCGGCCCACCAGCGCGTAGCCGACGACGGACGGGATGTGGAAGTCGCCGACGCTCACCGCATCGGCGTCCGCCCAGGCCCGCTGGGCCACCTCGGCGGCCGTCCAGACCCCGATACCGGGGACCTTGCACAGCAGATCACGGCCGGCCTTCCCGGCCAACGCCACCGCACCCTCCAGCCGGTGCGCCACCGTGGCCGCCGCCAGCAGGGCCCGGCGTCGGGAGCGGTCCACGCCGGCGCGGTGCCACTCCCAGTCCGGGATTGCGCGCACCGCTGCCGGAGATGGCGGCAGCCGCAGCTGCGCCGGACCCGGCGCCGGTTCTCCGAAGCGCCAGCACAGCTCCCGCCAGGAGCGTCGAGCCTCAATGCCTGTGACCTTCTGTTCGAGCACGGCCGGAACCAGCACATCCCACACCCGACGGGTGGCACCGAGGCGTAGGCCGGGCATCCGGCGCCGGGCCTGCGCGATCAGCGGGTGGTGCGACGCGAAGGCACTGTCGTCGTCATCGGCGCCGAGCATCGCGGGCAGCCCGTCCAGCGTCCAGGCCGCGCCCGGCCCCCATCCGGTGGCGTTCACCGTGCCACCCTCATCGCGGCGAAGCACCAGGGTGGCAGCGCCGACCGGGGTCGTGCCCGCACGCCACACCGTGCCGTCGGCATCTACCCGCATCGTGGGATCACCCGGGCCCCGGCGCAGCGGAGCGAGCACCGCACGAAAATCCAAGGGCCGTTGAGGGGTCCAGGACCGCGAGCAGGTCTCAGAGCCGACGCTTCGACCCCGCGGCGAGCAGGTCTCAGACATCGGCAGAGAAGCGCACGCCGTTGTCGGGCAGCACAACCCCCGGCCAGACCCGCAAACCGTTCAGGAGCTCGCAGCGCGCACCCACCACCGCGCCGTCACCCACCACCGCGTCGTGCAGCACGGCCCCCGCACCCACGTGCGCGCCGACGCCCAGCACGCTGCGCTGCACGTGCGCGCCGGGACCGACCTGAGCACGGTCCATCAGCACCGACCCGAGCACCTGCGCTCCGCGCTGCACCACGGTGCCCGCACCGACCACCGAGCCACCTCCGACTCGCGCGTCTGGGTGCACGGAAGCGCCGGGCAACAGCAGCGCCTCCCCCACCGGTCCGGGTAGCGCAGGCGAGGGCGCCAGGCCACGGACCAGGTCGGCCGAGCCCTGCACGTAGGCGGCCGGAGTGCCCAGGTCCAGCCAGTAGGAGGAGTCGACGTGGGCATGTACCTGGGCGCCCGCCGCGAGCAACCCGGGAAACGTCTCGCGCTCCACCGACACCGCGCGCCCTTCGGGGATAGAGTCGATCACTTCCCGACGAAACGCGTAGCAACCAGCGTTGATCAAGTCGGTCGGCGGGTCATCGGTCTTCTCCAAGAACCCGAGCACCTGGCCGTCCGCGGTGGTCGGCACGCAACCAAAGGCTCGCGGATCAGGTACTCGCACGAGATGCAGTGTCACGTCCGCTCCCGCCTTGCGGTGGGTCCGCATCACCTCGGCCGGGTCCAGACCGGACAGCACATCACCGTTGAAAACCAGGACGTCGGGCTCGGTCAGCGCGGATGCGACGTTGCGGATACCACCCCCGGTGCCCAACGGCTGCTCCTCGACGACGTAGTCGAGCTTCAGACCGAGGGCGGCCCCGTTCCCGAAGTGGGTCGCGAACACCTCGGCGCGATACGAGGTGCCCAGCACCACATGCCGCACCCCAGCGGCGCGGATCCGTCCCAGCAGGTGGGTAAGAAACGGCACACCCGCGGTGGGCAGCATGGGCTTAGGTGCGGACAGGGTCAGCGGCCGCATCCGGGTACCCAACCCCCCGACCAGCACAACGGCCTCGACACCCAGCAGGGGCTCCACACCCAGCGGCGGCTCGACCGACCCAGCAGCAAGACACGACACCACGGCGCGACCTCCCTGAACGGCGCACGGCGGCAACCAGTCTGTCGGTGCATGCTGCGGCATGGCACAGCGGGACGCCTGAGACCTTGCCACGGCACTGCATGGTGCCCACAACGGGTCCGGCGTCAGAAGGGAGGCGGATCGGGATCGGGCGGATCGTGCCCAGCGCAACTCTGCTGCCGCAAGGGCCGGATGGTGGGTCGGGATCGGCGCGTAGTCGTGGGGCCAGCTGAAACCGCAGAGCAATTCATCGCCCGCTCGTGTCGATCACACAGAAGCGATTGCCATCCGTGTCCTCGAGGACGATGAAGTCGGAGTCGTCGCGGTAGCCGTCCCAGTCGTCGACCCGCTTGGCCCCGAGACCGATGAGCCGCTCGATCTCGGCCGCCTGGTCGGGTGCGTAGAGATCCAGGTGGTGGCGATCCCTCCGGCAGCTCGGCGACTGAACGTCTCGGTTGCCGATCCCTCTACGGCGACAGAACGCTTGCCGCGTTGATCGCGAAGTCCATGAAGGCTGCGGCTCGCGCCGTCGGGTTGTGGCGGCATCGAGCGACTCTGACAGCCCGAGTCGGTAGGGCGGCAGCGGAGCGCTTCACTGATGATCGGATGCCAGATCGGGGAGAAAGCGTCCAGCGCGTGGCGACCGGCTCCGCTTTTCGAGGTGATCGCACCGGTGGCCAGCGCGTTCGACCCGGCCGTCCATTACACACGCCGGCCAGCGCGGCCCATCAGCTGCAACCGGGCGGCCAACCCAGCTCGCAACGCCAGCCGCAACGGGGCATGGAGCGGACCAGGGTGGCGGTCAGCGAGATAGCGGTAGGTGCTGCGATGGTGCTCGGCGAGCATCTGTTCGGAGACGCGGCTGGTGGAGTGCCCGCCGAGGTGGGTCACTTCCGCGCTGGGAACGTAGACGTTGAGCCACCCGGCACGACCCAGCCGGTCGCCGAGGTCGACGTCCTCGAAGTACATGAAGTAGCGGAAGTCGAACCCGCCGACGGCCTCGAACGCGGTCCGGCGTAGCAGCAGGCACGACCCGGACAGCCACTGGGCGGTCCGCTCGCCCAGGGCCGTGTCGGACTGCCGGTAGGCCGTGGTCCACGGGTTGCCCGACCAGATGGGGCCGAGTATCGCGTGCCCGACGCCGCGGCCCAGCACAGGCAGCAGCCGCGCCGACGGGTACACCGTCGCGTCTGGTTGCCGGATCAGCGGCCCCAACGCCGCCGCTCTGGGCCACCGCTGCGCGGCCTCGAGCAGCTCGTCGAGGCTGCCCGGGTGCCACTCGATGTCCGGATTGGCCACCACCACCCAGCCCACCTCGGGGCCCCACTCGAGGACCCCGCGGTTGGCGGCGCTGCCGTACCCGACGTTCTCCCCGATGCGCAGCAGCGCAACGCCATCACGGCGAGTGGCACGCTCCGGAGCTCCGTCGGTGGAGCCGTTGTCGACCAGTAGCACCCGCAGCGGCCGGCTGGTGGCCTTGACGACCGAATCCAGAAACGTGTCCAGGGTGTCGCCGGGTGAGTAGGTGACCGTGACGACCGCCAGTTCGTCGCCATAGACGTTGCGGGGGGGCACGGCGCTCGATTGTGCACCCTGGCGTGCGCAGCCAGGTCAGCGGCACCAGCCTAGCGGGACCGCCGGCGCGTCATCGCGGCGTGGCTGTAGGCCTGCCGGTGCAGCATCGCGCTCGCCGCCCAGGAGAAGTCCTTGGCGCGCCGTTGCGCGGCAGCCGACAGCTCCGCCCGGCGAGCCGGGTCATCGAGCAGGTCTACAAGAGCGACGGCGACGTCGTTGGCGTCGATGCCGCAGTAAGCCACTGCATCACCGCCGACCTCGCTACGGGGCTCGCCGGCGGGTCCTCATCATCACCGCGGACGCGGTGTCGCAGCGGATGGCCGGGCCGGCGATCCGAGCCTGGAACATGGCCGAGGTGCTCTCCGGCGAGCACGACGTGCGCCTGATCAGCCTCAACCAGCACAGCGTGCCAGCGCCAGCCGAGTTCGATGTGCGACAGGTGGCGCCCCGATCGATGGGCCCCGAGCTGGGCTGGGCCCAGTTGGTAGTCCTTCGAGGCCACGTACTCGAGCACATTCCGACTCTAAAGACCTCCAACCACCTCGTCATCGCCGACATCTACGACCCGATGCACCTCGAGCAACTCGAGCAGGGTCGCGATTTGAGTGACGATCAGCGCGCCCAGGTCGTCGACGCAGTCACCGCTGCGCTGTCGACCCAGCTGCGCCGCGGCGACTTCTTCCTGTGCGCCTCGCAGCGGCAGCGACATTTCTGGCTCGGGCATCTAGCCGCGATCGGGCGACTGTCCCCCACCGTCTACGACGCTGACCCGACGACCCGCTCGCTGCTCGCGGTCGCGCCATTCGGGCTATCCGGCAAGCCACCGCAGCGCACCGGTCCCGGGTTGCGCGACACCCTGGGGTTCGGGTCGCGGGAGAAAGTCGTGCTCTGGGCGGGCGGCGTCTACTCCTGGTTCGACCCGCTGACGATGCTGCACGCCGTGCACGCGTTGCGCGCTGAACGCCCGGACCTGCGGCTGGTGTTCCTCGGGATGCGATACCCGAACCCCGACGTGCCCGCGATGGGCGTGGCCGGGCAGACCCGCCGGCTCGCCCAGAACCTCGGGCTCACCGGAGAGCAGGTGTTCTTCAACGAGACCTGGGTGCCTTATGCCGACCGGCAGAACTGGCTACTCGACGCCGACGCCGGCGTCACCACGCACTTCGAGCACGTCGAGACCACCTTCGCCTTCCGTACCCGGGTGCTGGACTACCTCTGGGCGGGACTGCCCATCGTCACCACCGACGGCGACGCCTTCGCTGAGCTAGTCGCAGCCGAGCAGCTCGGCGTGGTGGTGCCCGCGCAAGATCCGGCGGCGCTGGCCGCGGCGCTGCAGCGGGTGCTCTACGACGACGACTTCGCCGCCGGCTGCCGGGACCGGATCGCGGCGGTGGCTCAGCGCTTCATCTGGGAGACGGTGCTGGCGCCGCTGGTCGAGTTCTGCCGGCACCCGCGGCCCGCGCCTGACCGGTTGTGCTGCACCCCGCCGACCGCGCCCGAGCGCCGGACCAGAGTGGCCGGCGCGCTGCGCCGCGACGCCGCACTGGTGCAGGAATACCTCGCTGCGGGCGGCCCCAGCGAGGTAGCCCGTCGGGCCGCCGGACGGCTTCGGCGATGGGTCAAGCCCTCGTGAGTGACGAGAGGCCGCGCACACCCCTGCTAGGAGCTCACCTCGGCCCGCAGGCGCACCACGGTGCCGCTGTGACCTGCGACGATGTGGACGTCGTGGGTAAGCAGGCGCATCAGCGTCAGACCACGGCCGCGGAAGCGCTGTCCCGTGGGAGCCCGCCAGATACCCTCGTCTGAGACGGTGATCTGGACCTGACCATTGCCACGGCGTGCTTGCAGCCGCACCGGCCCCGGCCCGTCCGGCTGGTCCGCGTAGCCGTGCTCTACGGCGTTGGTCACCGCTTCATAGACCGCCAGTACGAGATCGTCCAGCAGTTCGGAACAAACGTCGAGGGTGAGCCAATCGCGGAACCGGCGCCGCGCCATGGATGCGTTGCGATCGTTCGCAACCACGTGCATTCGTAACGGGGGCCGTACGTCGTCAAATTGCTCGCTGATCCATCGCGGAGCCACGTCTGTCGCGCCGCCCGCAGGCGGTCCGGGGCCGGATCGGCTTGTCTCCATGTCGGGAAGACATACCCCGATTGGGTCCATGTTGAACGTCTGCGGTGCGGTTTTCAGCTCCTCCTGTGCGCTTCTGCTTCTTCTGCGAGGGCCAGGGCGTGGGCTGCTGTGACGAGTCCGAGGTGGCTGAAGGCTTGCGGAAAATTGCCGAGGAGTTCCCCGGTATCGGTGTCGATCTGTTCGGAGAACAGGCCCAGGCTGGTAGCACAGTCAGCGGCGCGACCCAGGACGACGCGGGCCCGGGCGATCTGGCCGGTGACTGCGAGGGCGTGTGCCAGCCAGAAGGTGCAGAGCAGGAAGGTTCCCTCCGGCTCGTCGAGCCCGTCATCACCCCGGTAGCGGTAGAGCAGTCCGCGCTCGTCCGCCAAATCCCGCTCGACGGCGTCGATGGTGGCGAGCAGGCGGGTGTCGTCGGGGGGCAGGAATTCCGTGATGGCCAGCAGCAGCGTCGAGGCGTCGAGCTCGTCGGACCCGAAGGCCTGGGTGAAGGCACCGGCGCGGTCGCTCCAGCCCTGGGCGAGGATGGCGTCGCGGAGCTTGTCGCGGACGGCTGACCAGGTCGCCGCCTTGTCCTGACCCGGGCGCAACGCCTGGCTCATCGCCAGCCCGCGATCCACCGCCACCCAGCACATCAGCTTGCTGTGCAGGTATGGACGGGCTGGCCCACGGATTTCCCAAATCCCCTGATCGTCCTCCTGCCAACGCGACGTTGCAGCGTCAACGGCGGCGACGAGGAACCTGCGAGTCACCTCGTCGAGTTCGCCCAGTTGCTCGCGCAGGGTGTAGGCGGCGTCTAACAGCGCGCCGTAGACGTCGAGCTGCCGTTGGCGCCACGCGCCATTGCCGGCCCGGACCGGTCCGCTGTCCCGCCACCCGGAGAGGTGCCCGAGCTCGCGTTCGGACAGATCGCGCTCACCACCGATGCCGAACATGATCTGCAGGTCCAGCCCTCGGTCGAGCTGGGTGGACGCCGCGGTCGCCAAGAAGGAGAAGAATCGCCCGGCCTCGTCCGGGCACGCCGAGATCCACAGCCCCTGCAAGGTCATGCTCGCGTCGCGCACCCAGGTGAAGCGGTAGTCCCAGGTGCGGCCGCTGCCCACACCCTCGGGCAGGCTCGTCGTGGGGGCCGCCACCATGGCCCCGGTCCGCGCACAGGTCAAGCCCTGAAGCACCACGCCGCTGTGGTGCACCAGGGCCTTGTGCGGACCCTCGTAACGCTGGTGAAGCTGCGACCAGCTCCGCCAGGACGTCTCGGTGGCGTCGAGGCCTCGATGGATCTTCCGAGCGCTCCACGGGGCCGGTCGCGGCGCCCAGGCGCTGGCCTGCTCCAGGGCGAAGGCCAGCGCCTGGGCCCTCGGTCAACATCACCACCGTTGACGCGGTGGCCTCGTGAAAGTCCAATTCAAGCTGCGTGCTCAGCACAACCACCGTCGCACCGCCGTGCGCGACAACCGCGTTCGGTGCGGCGCTGAGCCTGGGGTGTACCAATCCGAATTCCGGCCGCGGGGCGTACTCGACGCGTACGCTCACCGCACCGCGAACGCAGCGGGCGAGTCGCAGCAGTACGCCCGGGGACGTACGACCCAGCTCGTGGCCCCGCTCGTGGCGCCCAAGTGCCATCGCCTCGATTAGCACCAGCGCGCCCTCGGGGGTCTCCCAGGTCGTCTCAAGCACCAGGCCGAACGGCAGGTAACGCCGGCTCGACGCCGCGCCGCCGCCGGCCGGGGCGATCAGGAAATGCCCCGCCTCGTTGTCGAGCAACCGGGCCATTACCGGCGCACTGTCAAAACGGGGCAGGCACAGCCAGTCCACCGACCCAGCGCTGGTCACCAGCGCAGCAGCCCCACAATCCGACAGCAAGGCGTGCTGATCCAGCGCTACATCGCTCATCGGCTGATCCTCGCCTCCGGTCCCCCAGGTTCCCCGATGAGCAGCGCCCGACCCAGCGAGGCCGCACCCACCACGCCGGAATCGTCGCCCAACGCGGCGGCGACGAAGCTCAGATCGGGATGAGGTGTCAGCATCCACGGTTGCGCGGCTGCGGCGACCCGGTCGGCAAGGTCCTGGCCCAGCTTCTCAGCCAGGCCGCCACCCACCACGACTCGCTCCACGTCGAGCACGTTGATGGCCGAGCCGACCCCGACACCGATGGTTTCGATCGCTGTGGTGAACAGCTCGCACGCGAGCGGGTCATGTTCGGCGAGGGCCCGGGCCCACACCTTCGATGTCAGCCCCTTCTTGGCCTCCTCGTCCCGGATGTCGTACAGCGCGGTCCGGCGACCGGCGGCGACCATCGTCGATACCGCCCGTTCCATCGATCGGCGACCTGCGTAGGCCTCGACACAGCCTCGGCGCCCGCACGAGCACAACGCGCCTCCGGCGCGCACGACCACGTGGCCTATCTCGCCGGCCGCACCGCGCGCTCCGTCGAAGGGACGCCCATCGAGAATCAGGGCGCCGCCGATGCCAGTGCCCATCCACAACCCGAGCGCCGCGCGGGAGCCAGTCGCGGCCCCCGCAAGCCATTCCCTGAGCAGGCCGACGTTCGCGTCGTTGCCGAACGCGACGGGTACGCCGAGCCCCTTCTCCAGCGCGGCACCGAGATCGATCAGGCCATCCCAGTTCGGCAGGTTCGGCACCGTCAGTATCTCTCCTGCGTGCACGACCCCGGGAATCCCCACTCCGACTGCCGCGGGTTCGGTCCCGAGGGATCGCACCAGGTCGACGATCGTGTCCAGGACGGCCTGCGGCCCCTCGCGGGGCGTGCCGCCCTTGGCTCGCTCGAGCACATGGTGGTCCTCGCCGACCAACCCGACCTCGATGTTCGTCCCCCCGACGTCAACGCCCGCGACGTTCACGCGGACGGCTCGCTGGGAGGGTGCCAACCGCCGTCGGGCACCACGGCGTCGGCCGCCGCCGGACCCCATGACCCCTTGGCGTAGGTGTGGGCCCGCTCGTGGTCGGTCAGCGTCGGCTCGACGACCCGCCAGGCCGCCTCGACGGCGTCCTCACGGGCGAAGTAGCGGGGATCACCGTCGAGTGCATCGTTGAGGAGATGTTCGTAGGCCTCGTGGATCTTGATTTGGGCGTCGGCGCCGTGGTCGACATGCAGGAGGGCCGTGCTGCTGAGCAGGGCGTCGCCCGGCTGCTTCATCTGCATACTCAACGTGATCAGTTCGTCGGGTTTCATCCGAAACCGGAGATGGTTGGGGTGTGGCGCACAGCCGACCTCGGCGAACAGCAGCCGAGGAGGGCGCTTGAACTCGACGACCGCTTCGGTGACCGTGGCGGCCATAGCCTTTCCGGCCCGGACAAACCAGGGCACCCCGGCCCACCGCCACGAGTCGATCTCAAGTTTGAGGGCCACGAAGGTCTCGGTGTCGGATTCCGGATCGACGCCCTGCTCATCCCGGTAACCCTCGTATTGGCCTCGCACGAGGTCGTCGCGACCCAGAGGCCGGATCGCGGCCATCACCTTGGCGATCTCGTCGCGGAGGTTCTCAGGTGCAGCGCAGACCGGTGGTTCCATCGCGAGCAACGCGACCATCTGCAAGATGTGGTTCTGCACGACGTCGGTCAGGGTGCCGACCCCGTCGTAGAAACGACCACGGCCTTCGACGCCGAAGTCTTCCGCCATTGTGATCTGCACGCTATCGACGAAGTACCGGTTCCAGATCGGGTCGAGGATGGCGTTGGCGAACCTGAACACCATCAGGTTCTGCACCGGTTCCTTGCCCAGGAAGTGATCGATACGGTAGATCGCCTCTTCCGGGTAGTGCTTGTGGAGGGTCCGGTTCAGCTCCTGAGCGGAGGCAAGGTCGCGACCGAAGGGTTTCTCGACGACGACGCGCCCGCCCTCGTTCAAGCCAACCGCGGCCAGTCCCGCAACCACATCCCCGAACAGCGATGGCGGGATGGCCAGGTAGCAGACGGCTCGGGCGCAGTCGCCCAGCACCTCGCGAAGCCGCTCGAAAGTGCCCGCCTCCCGGTAGTCTCCCGCGACGTACCGAAGCGCTGCACTGAGTTCGGCGAACACCGGTTCGGCGACCTCGATACCCGCGGCGTCGAGGGACTTGCGAACGTGCGCGACAAGCGTGTCGCGGTCCCACGGGTTCGCTGCCACGCCCACGACCACCGATGGCAACAGACCCCGGCAGGTGAGGTTGTAGAGCGAGGTGAACAGCTTCTTTGCCGCGAGGTCACCGGTGATGCCGAACAGCGCGAGTGCGTTGCCGCGATCGGCTGCGCTCACGCCGCCGACTCCCCGTCGTGCCCGCCGAATTGCTTGCGCATGGCTGAGAGGAGCCGGTTGGCGTAATCGGCTTCGCCCCTGCTGCTGAAACGCTCGAACAGCGCCGTCGCGAGGACATTCGCCGGCACACCCAGCTCGACCGCGGCCTGGATGGTCCAACGGCCCTCACCCGAGTCCGATACCGAGCCGTGGAACTTGCCCAAATCGGGATCCTCGGCAAGAGCGGCTGCGGTCAGGTCCAAAAGCCATGAGGCGACAACACTGCCGCGGCGCCAGACCTCGGCGACCTCCGCAACGTCGATGTTGAATCGGTAGTATCGAGGGTCGCGTAACGGTGCGGTCTCGGCGTCAAGTTCTTGGTGATCGGCGCCGCGGCCCGCCTTGGCGAGGATATCCATTCCCTCGGCGTAGGCCGCCATCATTCCGTATTCGATGCCGTTGTGGACCATCTTCACGAAATGACCGGCCCCATGGGGTCCACAATGCAGATATCCCTGTTCCGACGGCGACGGTTCGCCGGTTCGTCCCGGTGAGCGGGCCGCCGCGGCCGCACCGGGCACTACCGCCGAAAAGATCGGGTCCAGGCGCGAGATGACCTCGTCGGCGCCGCCGATCATGAGACAGAAACCTCGTTGCCGGACGAAGACGCCACCGCTGGTTCCAACATCGACGTGATCGATCCCCGACATGGTGAGTTTCTCGGCGCGGTCGATGTCGTCTCGATAATAGCTGTTGCCACCGTCGATGATCACATCGCCCGGATCGAGGTGATCGGCGATGTCGTCGACGACACCTCCGGCGATCGCCGCCGGCGCCATGATCCAGACGGCTCGCGGCCGGTCGAGCTTATCCGCGAGGTCCCCGAGGGACTCCGCGCCGATGGCCCCGGCATCGCCCAGTGCGGCGACTGCCGCCGGGTCGGTGTCGAAGACGACGCACTCGTGTCCCGCCTCCATGATGCGGGACACGAGATTTGACCCCATCCGTCCAAGACCGACCATTCCCAGCTGCATAGGATCCTCATCAGTGTTCGTTGTCGGCTCGCGTGTGGTCGGCAGGTTTCGTGTGTGGGGCGCCGACCTTCGCCGGTCCCCGGCGTTTCGCGAGGTGCGCGCAAACCCACGTTAACGCCGCTGAGACCGTGATTAACGAACGATTCCGTGACGTTCACGGGCAGTGGCACTGCCCCGGGCCTGAGCTGAACCAGCGGATCGCAGCGCCGCCGCTGGTCTTGCTGAACCACACCGGACGTCCGGTCTGCTGGCAAGCGGACGGCGGTGCCGGCGAACTGGCGCGCCGGGGCGTGGCCAACGCGGTGCTGATGGGCCGAACTTCCAGGGGTTGCTGTCAGACCAGCAGTAGGGGTGGCGGATCAGAGCTCGAGCAGTGCCTGTTCGAGCACCTCTGACAGCGCGGGGTGCACGTATTCATGGCCGTTCCCCGTCAGACCTCGACCTGAGCCATCACGCGGTGGTATCCGGTGGCGCCCTCCGGGACGCTGGGCCGCTGCCGAGGGTCCTGCGGCGTGCCGGCCCGGTCGGTGGCGCGGACCAGCAGCGGGTGCTCGCCGGATCGGTCCGGGCGCCAGTCGTAGCGCCACAGCACCCACGCCAGCGGGCTGCTCGCGTACTCGAGCTGGGCGCGCTGCCAAGTAGCGCCGTCATCGACGCTGACCTCGACCCCGCCGACCCCGCGGTTGCCGGCGAAGGCGGTGCCGCGCAGGGTCACCGGTGCGCCGGCCTTCAGCGGGCGGCCGAAACCCGGCTCGGTGAACCGGGACTGGGTCGGAACGACGAAGCTGGGCCCCCACCCTTGCTGCTCGTAGAAGCCCTTCGTCTCCTCGGTGACGAGATCGATCCGGGTGACCCACTTGACGTTCTTCTCACCGAACAGGCCCGGAACGATGATCCGCGCTGGGAACCCGTGGCGCTCGGGCAGGGGTTCGCCGTTCATCTGGTAGGCCACCAGTGTGGTGGGCTCCATCGCCTTGGCGATCGCGAACGTGTCGGTGTAGCCGTCCACGCCGCGCAGCAGCACCTCGACGACGCCGTCCTCTGGTCCGGCCTGGGTGATCAGGTCGCGCATCGGGACGCCGACCCACATCGCGTTGCTCTGCAGCCCGCCGCCGACGGCGTTGCTGATGCAGGACAGCGTCGTCTCCTGGGTGACGCTCGGCAGGGCGCGGAGATCGTCGAAGCCCAGAGTCCTGGGCCGCGCCACAGCGCCACCGACCGACAGTCGCCACACCGGTGCGTGCACCCGCGGGTCGATGACGTTCTTGGTGACGACATAGAACTTCTCGATCGGAGTGATCGGTGCGATGGCCGGGCCGTTCAGCTGCATCCCGTCGTAGCTGAACACCGCCTGCCGGAACAGCACGGTGCCCACACCGGCGGTGGCCACTGCCAACCCGGCGCCGACCCCGCCCGCCAGCACCACTCTTCGCGTGACGGGCGAGGCGCCGCCGGTTGGCTCATCCTGCTGGCGGCCGCCGTGCATCCAGCGGAAGCTGAGCACCAGCGCGGCGATGAACAGTGCCAATGACACGGCCAGGGCCAGGATCGTCACCAGCCTGGCGAGTGACGGCGACAGTCCGATGTGTCTCGTCGGCAGCACGGTCCACAACGCTGCCACCAGCGCCACCCCCACCAGCGCCACGGTGATCACCAGGAACCTGGTGGCGCGCCCGGTGCTCCCGGACCGGACCGACGTCCGCGCGAACGCGATGCCCAGCACCACAGCGAGCGTGAGCTGGCCCAGTGTCGGTCCCACGATGCCGAGCTGCTTGAGCTGGTTGTACCCACCGACGAAGCCCAGGAGGCTCAGGAACTGCTGCACCGGGAGCAGCGGCGCGATCCGATCGCCGATCAGCTCGGACGGCGGCCCCACTCCGGCCCACAGCCGGGCCAGCAGCTGGGCCAGCGTGAGGACAAGCCCGGCGACGAGTCCCGCCACCGCACCGATCCCCAGATCCCGCCACGTCGGGCGGTCGCGATCTGGTGTCTCATCAGATCCCCGCTGCATCGCGCTGGTGGCCATGTCCAGACCGTATCCACGGTGGTCCAACCTCACCGGCTGAGCGGGACGGCGTTTAGCGATCTGTAAGATTCCCGAACCCGGCCAGGACAGACCGTCAGTTCACACAGGACATGGGTTACCACTTCGGGAGTTGAGGATGTACTTCGGCGATGGCAAACGCCGAACTGAGCCTTGAGCCCCCGGACCGGTAGTACAGCCCGGGGTGAGACCACCGCATGTGCACTCGCACATTGCGTTGTTCGCTCGCGCAAGTTTACATCCCGTTGCCTGACGGAATCATTACGTCAAGTTAGCTCCGGTTGCAGAGGGTGAAGCGGTGGTGGTACGACTACAGAGGTCGGAGTATTGCGACCGGCGGTGTCGGCTTCGGAGCGATCAGAACGACCTTCTTGGTTGGCCTGCTCATTCGTCGTGGGCGTCGTCAGGAGTTGAGAGCCTCTTGGGGGCTTAATTTGCGCGAGCGGAGATTAGACGCACATCGAGCGGAGATTAGACGCACATCTAGTGTCGCCCCGGGAACAGAAGGTCCTGGGCAGTAATCTTCCCCGAGAAGGGAAGATGGAGAGGGAGGACGTAATGAGGGTCTCGGAGATCTTCTCGCAGGGTGGCGGTGGCGGTGGCGGCTACTAATCTTCAAGTCGCCGGTGGTTAATCCTCAAGTCACTGGCGGTGGCCTTCACACCATCAGTGGGGTGAAGCCACCGCAGACCCTTGCGATCAAGAGAACAGCAGCGCGCCCGCAGCGAAAATACCTACCGGCGATGGCTGTGCGCTGTTTCGTGAGAGGCTCACCCGGGGACGAGCGAGACCATATTCTTTGGGTGACGAGGCCACTGCGGACACGGGCCGCGAGCTTATTCTGCTCGAAAATCGATCCGGGCGCTGACGGCGCGTTCATCCGGTTCGGAGTAGCCGCCGATGTGCCCGCTGAGAATGCGACGCGGCTGGACCCGTCGCAGCCTCTACGACTCAAAGGCCAAGGTCTACGACGAGGAGAAGTCGACGCATGAGGAGGTTGGGATGCGGATCGTTGCCTGCGGGCTGACCGCGGGTGCGGCCCTACTTGGTCCCGTCCCGTATCCGTGGCCGATGCACTGGTCAGTACAACGAGTTCGGACGGCCAAGCCGCGCCGCAGACCGAGGTGAGCATGCTGGCGGTGTCACTCACCGTCGGCGGCGCGGTCGCCACGGCGGGGTCCGGCGTGGCGCTGATACTGACCCGATGCCGCGCGCTCGGCCGCCGACCGAGTTAAGGGCCGGCTCGCTAGGTCGGCGCACCGATGTCACCAAGCGCGTCTGCGATCCGGGCGACCGCATCGGCCGCGTGGTCGACATCGAGCCGGGCGTAGCACAACACCAGCCCTGCCAACCGGTCGGTCCGCCCGCTCGTCGCCGCTGTTGCCTCGATCGCGATCCCGCGCGCCGCGGTCGCGGACACCAGCTTGGCGGCGTCCACTTCGACCGGTGGCTGCAACCACACGTGTAGGCCCGCCACCTCCCCCGCCACCGACCAGCCCGGCAGGTGTTGCACCACAGCCGCGAGCAGCGAGTCACGGCGAGCACGGTAGGTCTTGCGGACACTTCGCAGGTGCCGGTCGAACGCGCCCATCTCAATGAGCCGGGCCAGCGCCTGCTGCTCAATTACTGGGCACCCACCGTCGGCGTCGCGCTTGGCGGTGACCAGTGGGGCCAGCAGTGGAGCCGGCGGCAGCATCCAGCCGATGCGGAGACCGGGAGCCAGCGATCGGCTGACCGATCCCAACAACGCGACCCGCTCCGGGTCGAGTCCCTGCATGCATCCCATGGGCATCCGGTCCCACCGGAACTCCGCGTCGTAGTCGTCCTCGATGATCAGCCCGTCCCGATCCATCGCCCAGCTCACCAAGGCGCTGCGCCGGGTCGGAGACAGCACGGCACCGGTCGGGAACTGGTGCGCGGGCCCGCACAACACCGCGCGCGCCCCCGTAGCCGCCAGCGCCGACACGTCGAGACCTTCGCGATCGACCGGAACGGGTACGAGGCTACACGGCGCAGGTAGGACGCGAGCTCGATCCGGAGTCCGTTGTTGCCGCGCGGATCGGGGTATCCGAGGTCGCCGTCGGCGAGGTCGCGGACGGCATCCCGCGTCGCGGACACCCACTTGCGCCGCGGGAACAGCGCAGGATCCGACCGGTCTGCCCGCAGATCGAAGTCGACGAGCAATGCCGGCCTGGGGGCCGGTGTCTCGTGGGCAGGTTGCTCGGCACGAGGTAGCTGGAACGTGTCCGCCACGTGCGTGTCCGAGCCGAGCTGGCTCGTGAGGTAACCCTCGGCCACCAGCTGGGCGTAGGCGTCGACGACCACGCCCCGGGAAACGCCGAAGTCCGCGGCGAGCGCCCGCGACGATGGCAGTCGCGCACCGGAGGGCAGCCGGCCGGTCCGGATCGCGTCCCGGATCGCTTCGCGCAGCTGGGTCCGAAGCGGTTGTCCCGAGTCGGTGTGCAGCACAAGCAATAGATCCGGGCTGTCCCGGGAGGGGCGTCCGAAGAGTTCTTGGGTCAAGTGGTCCTCTCTCACTCGTGTGCACGCCGACCTTGGCCTCGGTCCACATCCGACTACGGTCAGTATGCAGGCGTGTTGACCACATTCTTGGCCACCGGGAGTCGCCGTAACACGATGTTCGAATTGTGTAATCGGTAAGGGACGCCGGCTAGGGCAACATGGCAGCCATGTCGAGCCGCCCGGGTCCAACAGGGTCTGGTTCCCGACAAGCTGCGCGACGCGGCCGAGCAGCACCACCTCACGTTCGTGCCACCACCACGTCGACGCCGAGTCGTCAGGCAAAGTGGTCCCCTCTCAGTCATGATCACTGGATCTTGGCCTCGGTCAATCATCGCCCTACGCTTACTCTGGCGTGCCCGGCCCGGAGCCCGGCGCACACTTCCTGATCCGAAGTGCAGCAATGGGGGCGACGGGAATGTACGAGGTGTTCGGCAATAAATGCGTCGCCACTGCGTCCGATTACCCAATGTCCGATTACCGACCGGGCCGGAGCAGCCCCTCTTGGTATCGCACGCCGCGATACGGATCCCTGCGGCACCGGATCGGCGAACGCGGATAGCACTTCCTCCGTGACTGCCGACGGAACGGACGACCACTTGTTCGTCGTGCTCGCCACGCCCCCGGGTCCTCGACGCCGACTCGTCGCCAACGCGCTGGTGGATCGTGGCATCCGGATCGCCGCTGTCGGTTCGTTGCACGAACTGCGAACGGCGTTGGACCGGTCGCGACCCGACATCGTCATCGTCGACGTTGCCATCGCCGCAAACCAGGTCGACATCGTTGGACTCGTCCGCACCGCGCGGGCGCCGCTGATCGCGACCTCGGTCCGCGACCCCGCGTTGCGGGTGGAACTGCTCCTCGCCGGTGCGGACGATTGCCTACCAGCACCGTTCGCACTGGAGGAACTGACCGCTCGCATCGCCGCCGTCGTTCGGCGGTCGCACCGCGGCACGCCGCCGGAAACGACGGAGCGGAGCGGTCCGTTCCGGATCGACGTGCAAGGCCGCCGGGTCTGGGTGCGCGGCTCGGAGGTCTTCCTGACCGCCAGAGAGTTCGATCTGCTCAGCTGCTTGGTCCGGCACACCGGGGAGACGCTGTCCCGGGATCGGCTGCTAACCGAAGTCTGGGCGTTCACGGTAGGGGATGCGACGACGGTCACGGTTCACGTGCGGCGGCTCCGGTGCAAGGTCGAGGCCGATCCGAGCCGCCCAGAGTACATCCAGACGGTGTGGGGCATCGGTTATCGGTTCTGCCCCGACGATCACCGGGCCGGCGCCGCAAGCCCGACGATCGCGGTCGGCTCCGAATAACTTTCGTCGCTACGATGAAGCGGATGATTGGGCGATGGCCCACGCTGCATTGACCAGCCCAACGTGGCTGAACGCCTGGGGAAAGTTTCCGAGCAGCTCGCCGCTCGACGGGTCGGCTTCCTCGCTCAGCAATCCGACGTCGTTGGCGTAGGCGGTGACGCGCTCGAAAACCTCGCTGGCGGCGGCCGGCTCTCCCGCCAGCGCCAGGCACTCCACCAGCCAGTACGTGCAGAGGATGAAAGTGCTCTCGTCGCCCTCCAGGCCGTCCGTGGACCGGTACCGGTAAAGGAGGCCACACGGCGCGGCCAGTTCCTTGGCGATGACATCGATGGTGGAGCGCATCCGCGGATCGGTCGCGGGCAGGAAGCCGACGATGGCCAGCATGAGCGCCGACGCATCCAGTTCGTCGCCATCGAGTACCTGGGCGTAGGAGCCAACCCGGTCGTTCCACCCGCGCTGCAGGATCGTGTCCCGGATCTCGCCGCGGACCCGGGACCAATTCTCGACGCGATCGGTCGCGCCGAGCTGCTCCGCCAGCAGGACCGCCCGGTCCAGGGCTACCCAGCACATCAGCTTGGAGTACAGGAAATGCTGCGGCTCACCGCGGGCTTCCCAGATGCCCTGACCCGGCTCCGTCCATCGCTGCGCCGCGACTTCAGCGACGTCGGCGAGGAACGTGCGGGTGGTGTCGTCGAGTTCGCCGAGCTGCTCCCGGAGCCGGTACACCGCGTCGAGCAGCTCGCCGTAGATGTCGAGCTGCTGCTGGTTCCAGGCACCATTGCCGACGCGGACCGGTCGGCTGTCGCGCCAACCGCGCAGGTGCGGCAGCTCGCGCTCGGACAGGTCGCACTCGCCACCAATGCCGTACATGATCTGCAGACGGGTGTCCCGCTGCATGCCGGTGCCCGCCGCTCCGACGATCCACGACACGAACTGCGCGGCCTCGTCGGGGCACGCCGCGATCCACAACGCGTTGAGGGTCATGCTGGCGTCCCGGATCCAGCCATACCGGTAGTCCCAGTTCCGCTGGCCGCCGACCTGCTCGGGAAGCGATGTCGTGGCCGCCGCGATCACCGCACCGGTGGGTTGGTAGGTCAGGCCCTGCAACACCCGACCGCTGTGGTGCACGAGGTCGGCCCACGGGCCGTCATAGGACTGATGCCACTCACACCATGAACGCCACCCCTCGCAGGTGGCGTCCAATCGCCGCTGGATCTCCTGGGGCGGCCACGGCTGCGGCCGGGAGTCCGAGGTGGTGCTGAACTGCAGCGCGAAGGCGATGGTGTCGCCCGCGTCCAACTCCAGACACCAGCGGGCCGTCGATCCGTCGATCGCCGTCGGTGCCGGCGCGGCCAGCACGAGCACCGCGCTGCCGCCCCGCGCGAGCACGCCGCCGTCGATCACCTGAAGCCGGGGATGGACGATGCCGTACTCCGGGCGCGGGGCGAACTCGGCGTCGATGGTCACCGAGCCTGAGGTCGCCTTGAGCACCCGCACGAGCACGTGCGGGGCATGCTGACCGATCGCGTGGCCCCGCTCGTCGGCGTCGAAGACGAGGGCGTCGGTCAGCGTCGCCGAACCATCCGGCGTCACCATTGTGGTTTCCAGCACGAGAGACTCCGGGAGGTAGCGCCGGCTCATCTCATAGTCGCCCACGGGACGGATGCACCAATGGCCGGCGTCGTCGTCGAGCAGGCAACCGAACAGCGACGGTGCATCGAAACGGGGCAGACACAACCAGTCGACCGAGCCCTCCCCGCTGACCAGCGCCGCGCAGTGGCAGTCCGAGAGCATCGCATAGTCAGCGATCGGGCGGCTGCTCATGACGGGGACATACCCGCCGGCCACCGGAAGCGGTCGTGATGTGGTGTGTCGCCGGATTCCCGGTGCACCGTGCGGGTGTCCATGCCTGGACCGTATCTACGGTGGTAACACCACGCCGGCTGAGCGTGACAGCGTTCAGCGATCTGTAAGATGTCACCTGCCTGTGGCTCTCGGGACCTTCGGCTATCTTGATCGTCGTGATGGAATTAATCGCCGGAGAAGCGCCGCTGCGCGGTCTGGTCGGCATCGAGATCGGAGAAGACATGGTGCACCTGTTCGCCGGCGCAATCATGGTTGCCGTCGGCTGCGCACTCCGGCGCACCGCATGAGGCGGGCGATCGTCCGGGGGCCGCTGGCCGGCCTGGTCGGTACTGCGGTGATGACCCTTGCGCAGCGCTGGGAGATGTCGGTGACCGGCCGCCGACCGTCCACGGTGCCAGGGCAGGTCGCCGAACGGCTACTGGGCCGCACGCAGCCGGGCACCGTGGCCATCCTGAACCTTCCGACGCATTGGGCACATGGTGCCGCGATGGGCCCCCTGCGAGGTGCACTGGCCGGGATGGGTTTGCGTGGCGTCACCGGCTCCGCCGCGTTCTTCGTCCTGATGTGGACCGGTGACGCCATCCTCTACCGTGCGCTGGGCATCGCCGACTGGCCCTGGCGCTGGACCCCCGCCGAGCTGGCCACAGACATCGGTCACAAAGCCGTCTACGCGCTCGCCACCGGCGCCACCTACGACATTCTCGCTGCCCGAGACAGCGCACACTCGTATCGTTGACGAGTTTGCCGAGTTCACCATCTTGGCCTGCGGGGGTGTGGTCAGAGTTCGAGCAGTGCCTGTTCGAGCACCTCTGACAGCGCGGGGTGCACGTAAAGGACGTGGTAAGCGAGCTGGTCGACGGTTTGGCCGAGCATCATCGCCTGCAGCAGTGGTTGCAGGAGCACGGCGGCCTCAGGACCGATGATGTGCGCGCCGAGCAGCGTGCGGGCATGCGGGTCGGCGATGAGCTTGACGAAGCTGGTGGTGTCCTCCAGCGCCCACCCGTAGGCGGTGTCGGCGTAGAGCTTTACGGCTGTTGTGTAATCGATGCCGAGCCGGCGGGCCTCCTGCTCGGTGAGCCCGACACTGGCGACCTGCGGGTCGGAAAAGACCGCGTGCGGACTGAGGTGGTGGGGCAACCGGCGCAGCGTGTCGGGGTGGGTGAGGTTGTGCAGCACAACCCGCTCCTCGGCGTTGGCCATGTGCTTGAGCTGGAAGTGATTAGCGACGTCGCCGAACGCCCAGACGCCGGGCACCGGAGTCCGGTAGGCGCCGTCGGCGACGAGGTGGCCGTGTTCGTCGACCTCGAGGCCTCCGGCGGCCACATCGAGCAGGTCGGTGTTCGGGCGCCGGCCCGTCGCCACAAGCAGCGTGGCCGCCTCGATCACCTCAACCTGCCCGCCGCGCTCGACGGTGACCGCCACCCCTGACCCGCAGGCAGCGACAGCGGTCACCGCGGTGTCGACCAAGACAGTGAAGCGACGCCGCGCCAGCTCGGTGAACCGCGCCGACACCTGCTCGTCCTCGGCGCTGAGCAGCCGGGGTCCGCGTTGTGCCACAGTCACCTCGGCGCCGAACGCGCCGAAGACGTGGCCCAGCTCGGCGGCGATGAAGCCGCCGCCGATCACGAACAGCGAAGTGGGCACCTCATCGATCCGCATGATCGTGTCCGAGGTGTGGAACGGGACAGTGTCCAGTCCGGGGACGTCCGGGACGACCGGCCGTGCCCCAACAGCCACCACGATCTGCTTCGCGGTCAGCCGCTCACCGGCGACCTCAAGCACCCGCGGGGCGACGAACCGCGCCGGCGCGGCATAGACATCCACTCCGCCGCGACGCCGGTGCTCGATGGCGCTGTCATGCAGCGGGTCGAGCCGACCGAAGACCCGGGCACGGATCGCAGGCCAGTCCACCTTCTCGAGGGTGGCGTGCACGCCCAGCCGGCGGGCCTCCGGCGCGGCTCTAGCGGCGTCAGCGGCCACGACCAGCATCTTCGAGGGGATGCAACCGCGGTTGAGGCAGGTCCCACCGAAGCGATCGGGCTCGATAATCGCCGAACGAAGGTGGTCGAGCTCAGGACCCAGCAACATGTTGCCGCTACCGGCCCCGACCACAATCAGGTCGTAGCTCTTCATGGCGTTACTCCGACCCAGGACGGTTGCTGGTGCTCTTGGTCGCTAGGACGGAGAGTCGGGCGGTGGTTCGCCATGATGGCGTTCTACTTTCTGCAGTGTACCGAATGTGGGTGGTCCTGCATTGTGCTGGTTGCCGTGGGACAGGTGTACCCACGGTGCACTCACTCCCACGCAAGGTGTGCGCCACGTAAGCGATTTGTAAGGCTCGCGCTGGCGTTCTCTAGTGTTCTGTGCACTGTTTCGTGAGACGCTCCTACTCTTCAGCGCGCCTGGGTCTGTCTGGACCTACGTACCCCTCGCCGCTCCGACTCTCACCGAGGACGGGCGAGGCAATGAGCGAAACCGTCGATATTTCTCTGCGTGACGCGACCGGTGTGGTCGATGCGATCTCGATCGTTCGAGTTGCGATCGTGAGCATCTGGCAGGGCGTGTCATGACCCCGGCTACGGGGGGTCCACCAAACGACCATGTCCCTTCGCCCGCGCCGACCCCCACCTCCGCGCTGGCGGTTCTGGCTCCTGCCGATTGGGATCGCGTTCACGGCCCTTCTGCTTTTCCACCCGGTCAGCAACGGGACGCCGACTCGGAACTTCAGCTACACCGGCTTCGTCAACGAAGTGACCACGGACAAGGTTTCGACGGCGGCGATCACCTCAACGGGCTCGGTGAGCGGCAAGCTCCAAGGCGGCGTCGCCTACACCTCCCAGATCCCCACCGCGCTAAACGACAACGCCCTCTCGTCGCTCCTCCTCAAGCACAAGGTTCAGGTGACGGGCACCAACCCGAGCGGGACATCGGCGCTGAGCGTGCTCGTCTTACTGTTGCCAATTCTGCTCATCGTCGGCGTCTACGTCTGGATTGCTCGCCGCGGCCGAAAGCAGCTCGCCGGAGGCCTCAGCGGCGTCATGGGCATCGGCAAGAGCGCGGTCGGCCCGAAGGGCGTGCTCATGGTCGGGTCCCCCCGGGACCGGCAAGACGCTGCTGGCGAGAGCCGCCGCCGGCGAGGCCGGCGTGCCGTTCTTCGCCCTCAGCGGCTCGAGCTTCGTAGAGATGTTCGTCGGGGTAGGCGCGTCGAGGGTCCGAGACCTCTTCACCGACGCCAGGAAACGCTCCCCGTCAATCATCTTCATCGACGAGATCGACGCCGTCGGGGGTCGGCGCGGCCCCCGACGGGTTCGGCTCGAACGACGAACGCGAGCAGACGCTCAACCAGCTGCTGCCGGAGATGGATGGGTTCGAACCGGGCTCCAGCGTGGTCGTGATGGCGGCGACCAACAGAGCCGAGGTCACGATCCTGCCCCGCGGCGCCGCCCTTGGCGTGACCGAGCAACTGCCGGAGTTCGAGCGCCACCTCTACCCCGAGAGCTAAGAAACGGAATCAGTCCGACCAGCACAACCGGCAACGCGGGGGCGCCCTCCGTTCCCCGCAGCCATGAGCGATAAAGGCGCATGGGCACAGCATGAGGGAGGTTGGATGCGGATAATCGCCTGCGGGCTGATAGCCGGCGCGGCCCTGTTTGGTCACGTCCCGGTAGTCCTGGCTGACGCACCGGTCACAACGGGTGCGGACAGCCAAGCTGCGCCGAATGTCGAGGTGAGCACGCTGGCGGTGTCGCTCACGGTGGGTGGCGCCGTTGCCACGGCCGGGTCCGGAGTGACGTTGGTGCTGACCCGGCGCCGCGCGCTCAGCCGTCCACCCGGTCAAGCGTCCGGGTGACCGCGATGCGCCGCTGCCGTCCCCTTGGGGCTGGCGTGCCGGTCGTTCACCCGACCAGCTGCTCGGCGAGGTGCGCCAACCCCGAGACGGTGCTTTCGGGCGCGGTGAAGTAGGCCGGGTACGAGTCGCCGGCGCGGTTCACCCAGGCGGTGCGCAGCCCGGCGCGGGCGGCCCCGTCGATGTCCCACGGGTGGACGGCGACCAGCATCATGTCCGACAGTTCGGTACCGCACTGCGAGGCCGCGTACTGGTAGGCAGCCTGGGCAGGCTTCCACGCCCCGGCGTCCTCGACGGACAGCAGCAGCTCGAACGCGTCGTTGATCCCAGCCCCGGCCAACAGGGCCTCCGCTGTCCGCGTGGACCCGTTGGTCAAGGTGACCAGGCGCAGACGGGCGCGCTGCAAAGCCCGGACGCCGTCAGCGACGTCGGGGTGCAGCGACAGGGAGGCGAACCCAGACATGACGTGCTCGACGGCTGCGTCCACGTCACGATCCAGCGGCACGCCGGTTAGGACCGTACGTAGCGCGCCGTCGGCGAGCGTGGCGAAGTTGTCCCCAGCGCCGGCGGCGGTCAACGCGAACCCGTCGCGCAGCAGCGAGGCGAACCAGAGCTTGGCCAAGTGCTCCGGTGCTCCGAGATCGGTGAACCGCCCCCCTAACGGGGCCATGTCAGACAGGGTCTCGTTGACGTCGAACACGACGACAATTGGCCGCTTGATCATGCTGTCGTCCTCCTTCGCTGCCCCAACCATCACGCAGAGTCAGCCCTAGCGAGACAGAGACGGACGTGCGACGTCCAGCCGCACGGGTCACAGGCTGGAGTGACCGGCAACGGCCTTCTCCAACTCGGGCTTGCGCTCGGCAAGCAGCTGGTCGATCACGCTGGGATCGTCGCGGTTGGTGGCGATCATCTTGCTGCGCGCCTCGCCGCCGCGGACGACGGTGAGGCTGCCCTCGGCAATGCCGGCGAGGATCGCGGCGGCGACATCATCCGGGCTTTCGTAGTCGAAGCCGTGTTCGGGCCTGGCGTCCGAGCTGGCCATCATCGGCGTACTGGTCACGCCCGGGTACACCGAGAGGACACGAACCCCCTCGCCGTAGAGCTCCCGGCGCAGCGCCTCGCCGAAGTGCGCGATGCCGGCCTTGCTGGCGCCGTAGGTGGTGTAGAACGGCATCCCGACCAGGGCGATAGCCGAGGAGATGTTCACCACGAGGCCGTCGCCGCTGGCGCGCAGTGCCGGCAGAGCGGCCCGGGTGATCAGGATGGGGGCGGTGAGGTTCAGCGCGATCTGGGCCACCACCGCCGCCTCCTCGGTCGCCTCCAACCGGCCGGCCTGTACGTTGCCCGCGTTGTTGACCAGGACGTCGATGCCACCGAAGGCCTGCTCCGCGGCATCGACGACCTTGGCCGGGGCTCCCGGACCGGTCAGGTCCGTGGCGACGACCGTGGCCTGGCCGCCCCGCTTGCGGACCTCGGCGGCGACTTCCTCGAGAAGCTCGGGCCGGCGACCCACAAGGGTCAGCCGCGGCTGGTGTTCCGCCAGTTGCAGGGCGAGGCTACGGCCGATACCGCTGCCGGCGCCTGTGAGCAGGATCGAACGACCGTGCAGATCCATGAGGGCTCCGTTGAAAGAAAGTGGACGTCGAAGCAGGTGACGGGCGGAGCATTCCTGCCGGTCAGCTGTGCTCCTTGGTGTACTGAACGAGCCCGACGACGTCGTCGGGCAGGAGGCGGCCGATCGCGCCCGAGGAATACACGGCGGTAACCACGGTGCCGTCGGGAGCCAGCACGAAGCCGGTCGACTGCAGGTAGCGCGGGTCGTCGTTGACGTACGAGCCGATCGTCGCCGCCACCTCATCGGTATCGGCGCTGTGCGCGACGGGGAAGCTCAGGTGGCGCTTTTCGACCAGTTCCGCCGACGTCGGCTCGTCGTCCCCGGACAAGGCGACGACTTTGATACCCGCTCGGTGCAGGTCCTGCTCGGCTCGCGCGAACGCCGAGAGCTGCGCGTTGCAGTAGGGGCACCACGAACCACGATATACGAGGACGACGCCGAAGCCGCCAGCGAGATCGTCGGGCAGAGACACCTTGCCGCCCCCGACCAGCGGTAGCTGCAGGGAGGGGAACTTCTGGCCGTTATCCAAGCGGGGCATGGCTCTCCTTCGTCGGTGGCCCGGGTTGGTCGGTGGCTTGCACTGCACCGGACAAGCTCTGGACTGTTTTAGTCAATTCCCCCGTATGGTGATCACCAAACGGGGGAATTGAGGTCGTAGCTGAACACTCCGGCGACCTTGCCCACCGCCGGAGTGGTACTCGCCTCACGACCGTTCAACTTTGTCGCCGAGGTGCAGAACACCGTCATCGCGGCGGTTCCGAGCAGCCCAGCGACAATCCTCGGCCCAGCGTTGCAGTCAGGCAATCCGCCCGCTTATCGCTTTGTCTTCACCTAAATATTGGTTACGTTCCCCGCCGGACGAATTCCAAAGGCGCTCGCTGAGGTACCGTTGGTCGGCCGCTCCGCCCCGCACGGCGGGCGCGCCGAGTACGTCGGCGGCGAGGTCGGTCTCGACGACCTGCCGGGCTACCTCGGATAGCAGTGCGTTGCGGTCGATCAGATCCGGCACGTTTACCCTGCAGCAGCTCTCATCACATCGGCGTCCTCATGCGAGGACGCCGATGATGTCGTAGTCGTCGACCAGGGTCTCCGATAGCCCCACAAAAGCCTGCTCAGCAGCTGTTCGCGACCGCCTCCCACCTGACTCATCTTGAGATCCTCCACCAACGGCCACCACGGGATCGCCACCGCGCTCACGCACCTCACGAGGCCGCCTCCGGCGTTTCGTGGGGTGTCCGCAACCCACGTTAACGCCGCTGAGACCGTGATTAACGAACGTTCCCGTGACGTTCCCGGGCGGTGCGGGACTGTAATCTCAACGGTGTAACTCCTGAGACGGAAG
>JRHI01000258.1_pt2 | contig 59123 bp, 64 predicted proteins | sample 215371 | NCBI WGS metagenome assembly JRHI01 (sample SAMN02929681, study PRJNA255918) | sediment metagenome | biome: cave system; feature: Ice Cave; material: Sediment; isolation source: sediment from deep within a dark volcanic ice cave with no known source of... ...
CTAYCMANKCMGCNGANYGRCRMSCCGTTCAAGCGTCCTCACCTCATCGCGCAATCGATCGAAGTCTGGGGAGGCAGGCAGAACCCCCACGTGCGTTTTCAACACTGACACAGGGGTCCGCAGCTCATGTGCAGCGTCTGCAATGAAGCCGCGCTGAAGGTTGAACTCGCCTTCCAGGCGATCGAGCGCAGTGTTGATCGCGCTTACGAGAGCGAAGACCTCGCCGGGCAGGCCGTGCTCGGGTAAACGCACGGTAAAGTCAGCAGAGCCGATCCTGGCCGCCTGCCGAGCCGCTACTCGCAGTCGCCGAAGGCCAATCCTTGTCACGGCCAGGTTGACTAGAATGAGCACACCGACAAAGGGAATCCAGATCCAGGCCACGTCTTCGAGAAAGTCCTGAAGCACTGAATCGAAAAGAATGTCGCTGGCGACGAAGGCAACCTGGACCCAGACGCGCTTGCCACGAAATTCGGCGGCGCTCGATAGACCATAGAGAGGGCCGCCAGCTTGGCCTTCAAGGACGAAGTAGTCCTGCGGATGATTTGGATCGATGGGGCTAAGCGGCGTGGTCACGCCGGGACTGGAGGTGAGCACCGCCCCTTTTTCGTCAACGATTGCGTATTTGCCGCTGGCTTCCCGGAAGGCCTCCAGGAGAGGGGGCGGCAAACTCAAAGGCGCGTCATCATGAACACGTCGCAGATACTTGCCGATGATGTGGGTTTCGTTGCGAAGCGTGTGCTCGCTAAAGGTCGAGTTCGTCGCCTTGAAGCGTGCATAGAGGATCACGCTCGCAACCGCGATCGCGACTAAGCTCGAGGCCACGAGCGCCAATCCGAGTTGGATCCATAGCGATTTGGCGCCGCTCTTCATGGAGGCCTCTCGCGGAGCATGTAGCCAACTCCCCGGATAGTGTGGATCTCGACATTGCCCCCCCGGTCGCGGATGCGCTTGCGGAGGCGATGGATCAGCACCTCGATGGCGTTAGAGGCGACTTCTTCGCCGACGGGGTAGATGGCATCCTGAAACGCCTCCTTGGGTACGACACGACCAGTTCTTCGCAAAAGCAGCTCGAGACTATCTAACTCGCGCCGACCGATCTTGATGAGATCGCCACCTACGCGAGCCTCGCGCGCGGACGTATCGAACGATACGTTTCCCTCGGCGAGGACGGTTCCGTGCGACGCGCTCGGCCGTCTCAATAGCGCCCGAATACGAGCCACAAGGATTTCGATTTCGAAGGGCTTAGTCAGATAGTCGTCGGCACCGAAATCCAGCCCCTCAACGACCGTCTGCGGAGCGTCGCGTGCGCTGAGGATGAGAACAGGAGTATGTAGGCCAACGCGTCGGATCTCTTGCAACCACTCAAGTCCGTCGCCGTCCGGCAATCCAAGATCGAGCACGATCGTCTCGTAGAGAGTCCCGGCGACTGCCGCCCGCGCTTCGGAAAGCGAATAAGCGAGATCGACCACAAAGCCTTTGGCGTGGCAGGCAATCGACAGGTATTCGGCAAGAGGACGACTGTCCTCGACGACGAGCAATCTCATCTGCGCTTCCATCCGCACCGTGCCCCTCTCTTGAGCGGGCCAGATTATGTTTGAATCGCGGCGACTTGGATCTGCCGCGGTCTTACGCCTCGCTCCTCACGCTGGGTTTGCTTGCGGCAGTGCTCTTCGTCTCAGGCGACAGGGCTCGCTCGAACTCGATAACCTAGTCAAGTCTTGGGCTTAGGCGTTGGGCTCGTTCGGCGGAGTACCAAGGCCGTCCGTGGACCGATATATCAACTTGGGGACTTCGAAAAAGAGGTTCCTTCACGCCAAAGAGCTGGAGAGCTGGCGCGGGGCGCGAATTGAGCGACTATGGGGCACGCAGCGTCGTGGAAACTTTCGGGGAGCCGTCATGCGTACTCACCGAATAACACCCTATCAACCGCCAGCTAAGTTCCATGGCTGGACGTTTGTTCCGGACAACGACAACGAGGGCCTCACTGGGACAGAGGCAGAGGAAGCCGCGAGCGCCCTGATATTCGCACTCGGGGACGGCGGCGATGGCCGCCTCGATCCAACCTTTGATCCCGAGATTGGCCCAGCTCTCGATGTGTTGCGATGTGACTGGCATGAGCTGCTTGAGCAGGACAAGCACAGCTCGAAGCCCGGCTTTGGCAAGTTGCTGGCGTTTCGTAAAAGCGTTCCAACACCTGTAGGTGGCAACTGTGCCAACTGACAAAGCACTCATTGAGGACCAGGCCGTGAGTGAAGCGGAAGAGGCTGCGCTCGACCTCGTGCGTGCGATGGGGGAAGGCGACATCGTCGAGGGCCTTGGCAAGCTTGAGATGCTGCAGGCGCTCGACGATATGCGGTGTGATTGGATGGAGATCCTTCAACACGGCCTGCCCGAGTTAGAAAGAGGACAAGCCCAGGCGCGCACACCAAAGCTCGTTAAGTAGTGTGATCCCTAGCCAAGTCCGCTGCCGCCGCTGCTCACGCATAGCCACGATCTCGCCGGGTACACTCCGGTCGCATCGATTTTGCGCGAACAGATTCTTTGCGCCGCCGGTGATGCTGCGCATCAGATGCGGCGGTCGGTAGCGCTCACGGACGCGGTGCGGCGACGATCCGCTCAACGCAGTCCTGACGGCCTGACGTTACGCACTTCATGATCGCCGCGTTGCGGATGAACCGCGAGAACAGCAGCGTGCCGGCGAGCACGATGATCACCAAGAACGCGAGGGCGATGAGGTTCTGGCGTTTACGGCGTTCTTGTTCGGCGTTGTCCATTCAATTGGCGCCGCATTCACGTCTGCAAGATTCCGTAGAACGACTGCACACGCTGCAATTCGCGTGCGTGGAAAGTAACTGGCTCGGGGCCCCCGGCATCGCCGGAAAAGACTCCGAGGGCTTGCGCAGTGAGGAAAAACCCGGCCTGCGGGATGCCGGTGCGCGTTTTGCTCACGCACACTGCAGACAGCAAGGGACGACCGGCGGCGACATCGTCCTTCATGAGGTCCTCGAGTGCCTCAGCGACGCGACGGATGGTATTCGGCGGCTCAAGACCAAGGCGCGTGGCGAGTTCGGCATACGTCGTCGGGCTGCCGGCTTTCGCCTGATCGATGAGCGCCTGGCGGAGACGTTCTTTCAGCATGCAGTCCCGACTAGGCTCCTCGCGATGGTCGCGTCAATTCGATTTTTGGCGCCAGTCATTGACAGCCACGCGGTAGAGGTCATTGCGCAGAGTTTGTCGAAACCGGCTCTGTTTGTGTCGCCGGTTCGTTCTGCACGCCAGCGTTAAGGGTGGCGTAAACAAACGCTGCGGCCAGCAAGGCAACAAAAATCACCATCATGACGGAGAACCTGCCACCACCGTCGTCGTCGCGGTCAGGGACTCGCCGGGGTTGGAAGGCAGAATCAGGCAGCGGATCGCGTGCGAGAGCCATTGGACCATCTCCTATCAAAGCTTGCGGCCAATACTCATTGGGCAATGGTTTCCCTGTTCAGCAGCTTGTTACTGAACCAGCGGGGCGATTGCGCCCTTGGCAGGCTGGGCGACCGTGCGTCCGGAGAATTTGTCGTAACAAGCGAGACGTTCGTTGCCATCCGTGACCGTTGCGCATTCCTCCATCGGGGGATGCCCACGAACGACGACCTCTAGGCCCCATACGACAAAGAACGCGAGCAGCAGCGACACGACCAGGTAGAATGCACTTTGGCCAGGGTGGCGCGAGACGACTGGATCTTCATCCGGCTCGTCGTGAGGAAAGGCGTCGTCCTGAAGTGGTTGAGCATTCATCGCGCGGCCTCCAGGCATCGCTAAAATGACGCTTCGCGCATAAAAATTCGAGGAGGTCCGCGGCGGTGTTTTATAAGCGCGGCATAGGCAGCGTGTTGGCGCTAATTAGGTCGACGAGGCGAGCGGAGCCGGATGGCTCGGTCACGGACTGCAACGCTGCCTCGATGGGAACGCGAACGGTGTGCAGTTCGTTTTGCGCGTCGGGCATCCCTGGGGGATGCTCCCAACGGTAGGAGACGCATATGAAAACGCTAAGCTTGGCACTCATCACTGGCCTTCTGCTGGCCGTCTCGGCCCCCGCTTTCGCACAGGATGCGCCAAAGACCAAAGCCGACTGCGATAAGGCGGCGGGCACCTGGGATGAGAAGACCATGACGTGCACCGTGAAGAAGTAGCGTGAACCCCCGCGGCGGGTCCGAATGCCCGCCGCGGGCAATCTCCCCTCTTACTGAGGATAATGCCGCGCGTCAGGTGCGGCTGTCATCGACAGAGAACTTCGCGATCAACCTGCTGAGCGAAGTCCACTCTCGACATCGCACGCCACGCTGCCCTGTTCCAAATCGGGCAGATGCCGGCCCGCTCGACGACGTAGATCACGCGGCTGCCGTCGAAGGAGACGATCATGAAGACCTCCGCCTTCGCCGTCCGATAACAGCGTCCGACTCGGAGCGATTCAGTCGGGACGGGCATGGGTGCACAACGCCTCCCACCTCCATACGCTCACTGAATATCGGATCGGACAACAAAAAAACCCGGTCACGGGTAGGGCCGTGACCGGGCTTAGTTGGAGCGCAATCGCCCCGACAAGGGAGCTTACCACGGGGCGCGGAGGCACCGATAGCAGCGGTTGCTTACGTCAAGCTGGACAACCGAGGTGTTCCGCAGAGGCCGCGCAGCCTTCGGCCCACGCGGCCGTCGGTCGCCGGTTTAGCTGGCCTTCCTTACGAGGCCCGCCTTACAGCCGTCCTTGAACTCGCGGTGGTCAATCGACCCATCTTTGTCGATGTCGACCTGCTTGAAGTCCGTCACGTAGGCTTTCGCCGCATCGGCAGTCAGCGTCTTGCCGCCGGCGCCGCACAGTCGCGAAGAACAGCGATGCCGAGTTGGGCTTCGCCAGGAACGTCGAGTTTTGCTCGGCTTGAGTGTCTCGAGAGCCTCCCCAATTCGGGCCAACTGTCCTGATGGAATCGGCTGATCGCCGAATCTCGCAAGGATGAGCCCAATGAGAGCGCTTGGTGGACTAGCCATCGTCGCCGCCGCAGTCGTCCTCTCGCCCGTTGCTGCCAAAGCGCAAGAGCGGCTCACGCACGCCGCCGTAGGAGCTGTCGCCGGGGCGGTTGCGGCCGGCCCGATCGGCTTCGTTGGGGGCGGACTTATCGGCTATGTCGCTGGGCCCCAGATCGGGTGCGATCTGGGGGTCGAGCGCTGTCATCGTCACGCGCGCTATAGACGCTCAGGGCGTGGCGCGCCCGATGCGTCACCGCGCACCAGCGATCGGAGCGATCATTTCCGTGGTCCCGGCGATCTAGGGAAACGCGAGGATCACGGGAACTACTGACCTGGAAGCCGGGTCTGCGGGCCCCGGGGAGCGGGGCTGCCCTGGCCTGACAGCTACTTCCCTGTGGGAATTCCGCGGTTAACCGCCGAGAAAGTCATGAACCCGCCCAGGGTTCGAGCAATACTGCCAGCGGAGGCGCGTCAGGAACGACGCCCATGGCTATGCATTCGAGCGAAATCGTCATTCGGACCAAATGGGTTCGAGGCTGGGAGCTGATGCGCGCTGGCAAGACCAGCGAAGGTTATGACCAGCTTGCTGGAGTGACCTTGAGCGATCTCCAGGCGATCACCGATGCTGAGCACTCCGAGCGCGTCGCTATGCGCGTACAGTTGATCATCGACCGACAACCTCGCGCCGAAGCGGACGACAACCGCAGCGTCATGGATCTGCTCATCGGAGCGGCCAAGCGTGGTGACCAGGAGGCGAGCGATCTCCTGGTGTTCGGCGATCTGGGATGATGGCGCCACATCGCAGTTCTGCCACAGAGTGTACCCATAGCCTTCGCGCAACCATCTGTGGAGGCTCAACCGATGGACAACACCGAAATCGAAAGGCGGTCCTGTCGTTTCTGCGGCGTTGAAATTCCCCAAGCGCGGCTAAAGGTGCTGCCGGACACCCGCATCTGTGTGAAATGCAGCCAGAGCAAGGGCGCAGAGTTCGAACTTGAGGTCACGACCAACAGCACCGGCAAGGCCGGCAGCCTCAAACGAACCGGGCAAGATGTCGAAGTTCGCCGAAAGCCGAAGCAGCTGAAGTAGGAGCGGCATCAGCCGTTCGCCTGTGGCTTTATCGTCATCGTGCCGGCTGTATCGATGTAGAGAGTGTACCGCCTCTCTATCGCTGGAGCATCATCCGACACGGCAACGATCCGTATGGTGCCGCTCCCCACGGGCAAGATCGAGAAGGTCTGATCTTCCCTGGCTTCCGCCGTCGGCGACGCGCCGCTACCATTGACGGCAACGCCGCACAGCTCGAACACCACGCGGGCGAGAGGCTTCAGGTCAATGTCCTCAGCTTCGGCGTTTGCTATCTTCAGCTTGGAGCGTATTTCGACAAGCTTCTTGTCTCCGCTTTGCTGGTAGCTCTCCAACGTGACGGCGACCCTTCTCGCAGTCCTTAAGCGTGAATAGTTTTCCACCTCAAGATGATAGAGGCGCAGCAAGCGCTCACCTATGGTCACGTAGGTGTCGTAGCGCTGACTTGGGTCCAAAATCTTGAGAGCCAGCTTTGGCGTGGCTTTGTGCTCAAGCTCGGTCGCGTGCCGCAGCAAATTCCACAACAGATAAATGCCAGCGAAAGCTGCGGCGATCCACGCACCGTGCACGTCCGGCAGCTCGCGAAAGCCTGGCGCCAGAAGGTAGTCCCTGGCCAGTCCATAGAAGCGGAGAAGCAGGTATGTGACGGCAAGGCCGAAGACCTCCCGCTTGAGGCCCAGGCTTGAGTGAATTGTCCGCAGGGAATTCCAGAGAAACAGGGGTAGAGCCCACATACGCATCGCTTACCAGATAGCGGCACGAAGATCGCAGAGTGAGCGCCATTGTCCATGCCTCCCGAGCAAAATGGTCCTCGGGTTATGCTCAAGAGCATCACTGAGCCGCCCGGCATTCCCGCCCGGCGGCAACATGAGACAGCATCGACCTCGGAATCGGCGTCCCCATAAATATCGCAGTGGAAATTGCGCACTGCAAAGCCTTCTCCGTTGCAGAAAATTCAGTGGACAGATATTTTGGATACTGAAGACGTCCTGTTGAGGCTTGATCATGCTGGGGACGTTGATGCGACTTCCCTTGCGGCTTATTTCCCGATGGGATTGTTCTGCCGATCCTGTTGGGCCCTGGGCGTGGATCACGCTGGGTGGTCGGAACCCTCACGCACGGCTGCTGGATTGGCACCTACGAGCGGCGAGCGCAGGATCAGCTCGCCCATATCTTGCGCCCTGGAGATGTTGCCTACGACATTGGCGCCAACGCCGGGTTCTATACGCTTTTGATGTCGAGGCTGGTTGGCCCGAGCGGCCATGTTCACGCCTTCGAGCCGCTGCCGCTGAACGTCGCAAGGCTGCGCCGGCACCTCCGGATCAACAATATCGCGAACGTAACCGTGCATCCGGTAGCGGTGAGCGACAAGACAGGCGTTGCCAAGTTCTGCTCCTACGCCCATTCCGCAATCGGCCACATCTCAGGCGACGGCACGTTGGCCGTAGAATGTGTGGCCTTGGATGATCTGGACCTTCCGCTGCCTCGTGCCATCAAGATCGATATTGAGGGTGGCGAAAGCCTCGCACTCTGCGGCATGACCAGGATATTGCGAGCCGCCCAGCCATTTCTCCTCGTCGAGGGACACAACAAGGCCAACTAGGCCGCGAGCGACCGCATTGCCGCATCCGCGTCGTACCCTTGCTTTGCGCAGCATGCTGATGTCTTCAGCCGATCTGTTCATCGACCGGTTCTATGAGCTGGTCATTCTCGGCGGTCCTGGAACCCAAAGGCTGGAGCGGCTCAATAAAGCGCGGAATCCTGCCGCGCTCTGAGGCCGCTCACGTCGGGCTACACGCGAGGCGCACGGCTTCCCCCACGCGACCAATTCGACTTTCGTCGGAAGCGTTGCCGGACCGGGCTTCCCGGAGCCCAAGCGCGACATATATCCGATAGGCGGCAGCGTTACCTCTTGCTTAGCAAAGCCATCATTCAATCCCTCGACGAGGCCAAGTCCGGCCGACGTCCCTGAAAGGATCGCCCACATGACGGCAGTCATCCGAGCCTACGCGTTGTTGTTCCTGCTCGCCGCAGTCATTGCGGCACCCTCGGCCAGCGCGGAGGAGCCGGCAAAGCAGATCGCGCTGTCGGGCGACCGTGCCTACCCGGAGAGCATCGCAGCGGCGGCCGACGGAACCCTCTACGTGAGCAGCCTCGCATCGGGCGGCATCTGGCGCATCAAGCCGGGCGCCGCCACGTCCGAGTCGTGGATCGCCCCCGGGACGTACGACACGCGCTCCACCTTCGGCATCTTGGTCGACGACAAGAAGGGCCTGCTCTGGGTTTGCTCCAACGACATCTCCGCGCTCGGCGTACCGGGGCCGGGCACGGCGACGGGCAGCAACCTCAAAGCCTTCGATCTGATCTCCGGTGAGGGCAAGATGAGCGTGCCGTTCCCCGGCACTGGCAACATCTGCAACGACATGGCGATCGGCGCCGACGGCGCGCTCTATGCGACGAACTCGCTGAAGCCGCAGATTCTCCGCCTGACGCCCGGCGCGACGAGCCTGGAAGTGTTCGTCGAGAGCCCGGTGTTCGAGCCCAAGGACGGCGCGGGCCTCGACGGCATCGCCTTCGGTGCCGACGGCAACCTCTACGTCAATACGTACACGAACGGAGCTTTCTTCCGCGTCGACGTGAAGGACGGCGCAGTCGGCAGCGTCAAGAAACTCGCCCCGTCGCGCGCCTTGAAGTTTCCCGACGCGCTGCGGCCGGTCGGCGGGCAGTCGTTCGTAATGGCGGAAGGCGGCGGCACGCTCGATCGCGTCACGATCGACGGCGACGCCGTTCAGGTCGAGACCGTGCGTGAGGGGCTGGCCGGTCCGACCGGCGTGGCGCTGGTCGGCAACACGCTCTGGGCTCCCGAGGGGCAGCTCTCCCATCTGTTCGATGCCAAGGCTGGACCGCCCAGTCTTCCGTTCCAGGTCGTCGGCGTCCCGGCGGCGAAGTGAGGAGGCGACAATGACATCGCAATTTGTACGTCCCGGCTCGCTTGCGCTCGCAGCCCTCGTCGCGGGCGGCGCCCTCCTAGTGCACAGCGCCGCGTTGGCGCTCGCAGCCGAGGCCTGTCCGCAGACCGATACCGGCATCACGGTGCCAAAGGGATTTTGCGCCACCGTATTCGCCGACTACGTCGGGCATGCGCGGCAGATGGCCGTGGCGCCGGACGGCACCGTCTATGTGAACACGTGGAGCGGCGTCTATTACAACAACGATACGCCGCCGGCGGGCGGCTTCCTCGTCGCGCTCAAGGATACGAAGGGAGCCGGCAAGGCGGACCAGGTCGCGCGCTTCGGGCAGACGGCCGCCGAGGGCGGGCACGGCGGCACCGGCATCGCGTTCTACAAGGATGGGCTTTACGCGGAGATCAACGACCGCATCGTGCGCTACGCACTGAAGGACGGAGTGCTCGCGCCACCTGAGAAGCCCGTGACCGTGCTCAGCGGCATGCCGATCACCGGCGACCACCCGATGCATCCCTTCGCGATCGATGCCGAGGGAAACCTGTTCGTCTCTATGGGCTCGGCGACAAACACGTGCGAGGTGAAGAACCGCATGCCGCATTCGCCCGGCAACGATCCCTGCACCGAGCTCGAGACGCGCGCTGGCACCTGGCGCTACGACGCCAGCAAGACTGATCAGGTGTTCTCGCCCAAGGAGCGCTATGCCTCGGGCATCCGCAACGGCGAGGGCTTCGACTTCGATGCCGCCGGGCGCCTCTTCGTAACGCAGCACGGCCGCGATCAATTGCACGAGGGCTGGCCCGAGCTTTACTCGGTCGATCAGGGCTTCGAGCTGCCAGCCGAGCAGATCATGATCCTCAAGCAGGGCGCGTGGTACGGCTGGCCGAAGTGCTATTTCGATCCCAAGCAGAGCAAGCTGGTACTCGGGCCCGAGTACGGCGGCGATGGGGGCAAGCTCGTCGGGGATTGCGCGCAAGCCGTGCCACCGGTCGCGGCCTTCCCGGCCCACTGGGCGCCGAACGATCTCAAGATCTACAAGGCGACGCAGTTCCCCGAGGGCTATCGCGGGGGCGCGTTCATCGCCTTCCACGGCTCGTGGAACCGCGCGCCCGGTCCGCAGGGCGGCTACAACGTCGTGTTCCAGCCGCTGGCCGACGGTAAGCCGTCCGGCGACTATCTCGTGTTCGCCGATGGATTTGCCGGAGCGCACAAGGAGCCGGGCCGCGCCGTGCATCGGCCGTCCGGCTTGGCGGTCGGCCCTGATGGCGCGCTCTACGTGAGCGACGACAAGGCCGGACGCATTTGGCGCATCACGTACGTCGGTGATCCCAATGCGAAGAGCATCGAGGCGGCGCCGGCGTCAGCAACGCATGCCGAGGCCGCCCCCGCGGTGCTTCCGCCTGAAGGCGTTCATCCCGATGCCGGCGCGAGGCTCGTCCCGCCGCCCGGGGCGACGCAATCGCAGGTCGACCTCGGAGAGAAGATCTTCAGCGGCGAGCTTGCGGGCGCGACGTGCGCAGGCTGTCACGGCGCCGGCGGCATTGGCACGCCGGTCGGCCCCAACCTCACCTCGGGCAAGTGGCTGTGGGGCGACGGCAGCCTCGCAAGCATCACCGATGCCATCACCAATGGTGTGCCTGAGCCGAAGCAGCATCCCGGCGCCATGCCGCCCATGGGCGGTGTTACGCTGTCGAAGGAAGACCTCGGCGCGGTCGCGGCCTACGTCTGGGCCATTGGACACAAGGGCGTGCGGTAGCCGTAGCTGAGCGCGCTATCGACCGGCCGCAGCTCGTACGGTCTGGCCCCGCTCCGCCGACCGCCTTCCCCGGCATAAGGGCAGCTCGAAGCCCTGTGCCGATTTGGGGCATCTGAGGCCGGAGAGCCCCCACTTCGGCTCATGCTGGCGCTCAAAATCGGGATCCAACGGCCTCTCGACACACCCTCCGTGCTGGCAGGGGAGTTGCACTGAAGGGACCGGCGCAGACGCCGCTCCCGCCCCGGGACGACCGATCTGTGCTGCAAAACAGCCCGCTCCAACGGTGGCCCCCGATGAACACATTTCCATCCCCCGAAACCTGGAGCGGGGTCGAGCCCTCGCCGAAGGCGCAGGGTGGCCGTCGGTTCCATATCGACGTCCTGACCTGCATGACGGCCGCCGCACCGATCTGGCTCGAGCTCGAGCGCAGCTCGGCGCTGTCGAGCCCCTACCAGCGCTACACCTGGGCCTCGAGCTGGCAGGAGAAGGTCGGCCGCGCGGAAGGTGCTACACCCCATATTGTCGTCGGACGCGATCACGCGGGGCGCGCCGCGTTCCTGTGGCCGCTGTGCCGCGCCAAGCTGGGCCCGCTCTCGGTCGCACGCTTCTTCGGCGGCAAGCACTCGAACGCAAACTTCCCGCTCTGGCATCCCGAGGTCGCGACCAGCGTCACGGCAGAGGACCTGAACGGCATCGTGGCCGACGTTGCCCGCGCCGACGGCAGCCCCGACATGCTGCTCCTGCTGAACCAGCCGAAGAGTTGGGGCCACGTGGAAAATCCACTGGCGCTTCTGCCGCGCGACGAGTCGCCGAGCGTCATCTGTCACGGCGCGCTCGCCGCCGATTTCGAGGCTCTGTATAGCGCCCGCGTCAGCTCCAGCACACGCAAAAAGATGCGCCAGAAGGAGCGGGCGCTCGCCAAGCATGGCCCCGTGAGCTACTGGCGCGCGCGCTCGGCCGAGGACATTTCGCGCGTGCTCGGTGTCTTCTTTGGGCAAAAGGCCGATCGTATGCGCCAGCTCGGCATCGCGAACGCTTTCGCCGAGCCAGGGGTGCGCGATTTCATCGAGGCTGCATCCACGCGGCCCGATCCCCACACGGGCGAGGCGCCGATCGAGCTCTACGCTGCTTCCGTCGGCGATCAGATCGTCGCGACGTTCGCCGGCGTCGTCTCCGAGCGCCGGTTCTCCGGCATGTTCAATTCGATGATCATGAATGAGCTCTCCAACGAGAGCCCGGGCGAATTGCTGCTGGCGAACGTCGTCCGCATGGCGTGCGAGCGCGGGCTCGACACCTTCGATCTCGGCATCGGCGAGGCGGGTTACAAGCGCGCCTTCTGCGACGAGACCGATACGCTCTTTGACTCGGTCGTCCCGCTGACCGTGCGCGGCAAGCTCGCGGCGCCGCTGTGGCGCGGGCAGCTCAACGTCAAGCGCCGCATCAAGCATTCGCCGTATGCGCGTCAAACGGTAGAGGCGGTTCGCCGCCACCTGATGGGCGAAGGTCGCACGGCCTTCGACGCGTCCGGCACGGTCAAGCTTCACAGTATCGCCTAGCCGCCGAGCGGCACACGAGCGGAGAACGTCATGAAGGATTTCGATATCGCCATCGTTGGCGCTGGGCTCGCGGGATCGACCGCGGCGGCCATGCTCGGCAAGGCGGGCTACAGCGTCGCCCTCGTCGATCCGCACGACAGCTACCCGGCCGAGTTCCGCTGCGAGAAGCTCGACGCTTCGCAGTCGCGCTGTTGCGCAAGACCGGTCTTGCCGAGCCCGTGCTGCGGCAGGCCACGGCCGATGGCGTTGTCACGATCGCCCGCTACGGCCGCGTCCTCGAGACAAAGAGCAGCGGTCGCTACGGCATCATCTACGACACACTCGTCAATGCCGTGCGCGGGCAGATCCCCGCGATCGTGAGCCAGGTCCGCGCCAAGGTCACCGGCATCGCCAACAGCGCGAACCGGCAGATCCTCATGCTGTCGAACGGCGAGGAGCTCTCCGCGCGGCTCGTCGTCATGGCCAACGGTCTGCACCACGGGCTGGCGCAGTCGCTCGGCATAGAGCGGCGCGTGGTCAGCCGCGGCCACACCGTGGCGATCGGTTTCGATCTGCGTCCCACCGGCCGCCTGAGCTTCGGCTTCAAGGCGCTGACCTATTACCCGGAGAAGGTCTCCGACGGGGTTGCCTACATGACGATCTTCGGGGCCGGCGGCACCCATCGGGTCAACATGTTCACATACTGGAAGGCGCGCGATCCCCGCCTCGAGGGAATGCGCGACGCGCCGGAAGCGACGCTCACCACGCTGTGGCCGAAGCTCCAGAGCGTCCTCGGAGGCTTCGCCGCCGAGAACGTCCGCATCCGGCCGATCGACCTCTACGTCACCGAGGGCTACCTGCAACCCGGCATCGTGCTCGTGGGCGACGCCTTCGCCACCGCCTGCCCGGCGGTCGGAGTAGGGGCGAACAAGGTCCTGACCGACGTCGAGCGTCTTTGCAACGCGCACATCCCGCGCTGGCTCGCCTCGCCGGGCATGGGCGCGGAGAAGCTCGCGAGCTTCTACGCCGACCCGATCAAGCGTGCGTGCGATGCGAACTCCACCGCCCGCGCGTTCCACCTGCGGTCGCTTTCTGCCGATGAGGGGCTGGCCTGGCGCGCGCGACGCTGGATGCGGTTTGGCGTCCAGATGGGGGCGTCCGTGCTGCGCCGCGCGAGCGCTTCAGCCGCCGCGCTGCTTAGGGATCACAAGCTGCGCAGGAATGCGGCCACCGGCCAGGTGAGCGAGAAGCTCCCGATGCCGAGATAAGCCGCGTTGCGCCAAGTGCGCACGCGCTCGATCAGACGCTCGTAGCTGGGGGTTGCCAGGTATTCCCGCAGCTCCGGCGTAAATGCATATTCCGCGACATCGGCCATTTTTGTCCTCGCGCAACGTCTTATGTTCGCGCGGATTTTACGTCGGGCCAGGATAGTCCGCGGTTCCTGCCGGAACAGGGCCTTTTGGCCGATGACCGGTCCCCAACGGTCCCCCCCGGCCTTAACCGCGACGCCCGGTCGCGGAACGGCGGCGACGGAATCGGCGAGACCTTATCCGTTATGGCAGTGGCCGCCGATGGTTACCCCCCGTCCCCTCGGCGGCCAAGGGAGCGCCTGATGCAGGGCTTGGGGGCGCTCCCGCCCGCGCGTCTCACTGTCGTCGCCGAGTTGTGGCTATAGCCGTTGCAGTTCACTCTGGGGAAGGAGAGCTGGAGAATGCATCGGATCGTCCGGATTCTGCCGTTGGGGATGGCGTTTCTGTGTGCTCCCGCGTTGGCCGACAAGGCGTTCAGCCCCGAGGACGCGGCCTACGTCGACTGGAGCTGGAAGAACTGCGAGACCACGAGCACGAAGAAGGAGCACGATCTCGCCGACACCGCGACCGCGAGCGACCGCGATAAATTTCACGAGCAGTACCAGAAGGCGCTGAAGAAGCTCAACGATGTGCAGCGGGCGGCGTCCGAGGTGGAGCGGCTGTGCACGACGATCCTCGGCATGTACGGCCCGAGCGCTTCGGTCATTCCCGATCTCATTGTCGCAAAGGGGGAAACCCCGCCCGCGGCCACGCCTGCAGCGGCTACCAACCCGGCTGCCGCGCCCGCCGCCCCGCGCGGCCGCAGGCACCACTGAAGCCGCACGCACCGCAGCGCAGCAGCCCAATTAAACGCTCTCCGTGATAGCAAAGTCTTATCGCGGAGGAATCGGGCTAGTATGGTCAACTCGCCTAGGGCTCTACTGTTGGACGTGCCGCGGCGCGCAGCAGCGACCGCAATCAAAAAAGGAAAGGGAGACTCATGCCGGAAGGAGTGACCTCTGCAAGCCTGATCGTCGTCATCCTAGTCGCCGCAGCTGTGGGAGCCGCTGTTGGCGGTATGCTGGGGCCTAACTTCGATCCGCCGGTGCTCGCGGTGATCTCAGGCTTTATCGCGACTATCGTCGCTGTGTTTGTGCGCAACGAGTTCATCAACCGTTTGTCGGGCGCCGGGCCCAATGACTTCAAAATTCCGCTTGTCGTCGCGATATTTGCCATCGTCGCCTCGCTCGCCGGCAGTCTCGCCGGCAAGGAGTTCCTCGACGATATGGGCGGTAGCTATTCTCCCGTTTGGGTCGGAACGGTTGCCGGCATCTCCTCGGCGATCCTCATGTCGATGCTCATGATCACGTATTACATGGAGGTGCGGCGCGCCTGACCGCGGCCCGCTGAGGCTCTCCGCATATCCGCGGCGTCAGCGTTCGCGCTGGCGCCTTTTTATCGGGCATGTGCTCAAAGCAACGCGTAGAACTCGATCCGCAACTGTGGAAAAGTCGCTGAAACAACAGCGACCTACCGCAGCTGCGGTGTACGACTATGACGGGTAGCTGACATGTTGAGTAAGAGGGGTCTCAATATGCGTGATAGTCGAGAGCTGCGCGATAGTCGCGCCATTCTGAGTGCGCTCTACACGGTCCTGACCGAGGCGCACGCGATGCGGCGCGACGCGGAAGCCAGGGAGATCATGCAGGGCTATCCTGCGCGGGACCTGGGGGCTTTCACCATGCTGCCGACGATGGAGCGCGATCTCGACTGGGAGCTTTCCGTGGAGCGCGCCCAGCGTGCGAGCGCGGAGCTGGAGGCGGCAGGTTTTCGCACCCGCATCCGTACGGTCGAGCGCACCGGCTACTTCGACTGAAGATCCGATAATCGGGCGCTGTGCTCGGGCTAGTGCCGCAGCGGCGTCACGTTGCTCGCCACGGCCGCGCCGACGCGGCTGTGGCGCATGCCGTAGAAGAAATAGATCGCGAGCCCGAACAACAGCCAGACGCCGAGGCGCACCCAGGTGTCCCCGGGCAGTCCAAGCATGAGGAAGGCCGCGGAGGCGGCGCCCGCGGGCGCGACGAAGTAGATCGCCGGCGCCTTGAAGGGCCGCTCGAGCCCGGGCTGGGTGATGCGCAGGGTCAGCACCCCGAGGCAAACGATCCCGAAAGCAAACAGCGTCCCGATGCTGACAAGCTCGCCGACGAGCCCGATCGGCAGCAGGCCTGCAAGGATCGCGACGATAACGCCGGTGACGGTCGTCGTAATGTAGGGCGTACGGAATCGCTTGTGGATGACGGCCGCCCAAGGCGGCAAAAGGCCGTCGCGCGCCATAGCGTAGAAGATGCGCGGCTGGCCCAGCAGCAGCACCAGCACCACGGACGTGAGACCCAGGATGGCGCCGAGCTTGATGATCGGCGACAGCCACGTAAGCCCGATGGCGTCGACGCCGACCGCGATGGGGTCGGGGACGTTGAGCTTGTCGTAGGGTATGATGCCGGTGATGACGAAGCTGACGAGCACGTAGAGCAGCGTGCAGATAGCGAGCGAGCCGAGGATGCCGATCGGCATGTCGCGCTGGGGGTTGATCGCCTCCTGCGATGCGGTCGAGACGGCATCGAATCCGATGTAGGCGAAGAAGACGACGGCGGCGCCGCGTACGACGCCGCTCCATCCATATTCGCCGGGCGCGATATTGGGCGGAATGAGCGCGCCTCGCGGATTGGTCGCGGTCACCCAGTTCGAGGTCGAGATGTAGCTCAGGCCCGCCAGGATGAACGCGATGACGATCGCCACCTTGATGACGACGATGACGTTGTTCACCTTCGCCGACTCATGCACGCCGACGACCAGCAGCGTGGATATGGCGGCGACGACGACCATGGCCGGCACGTTGAACAGCGCGCCCGTCGTCGCCCAGGCGCCGGTCGCGGGATCGTAAGCGAGCGGCGAATTTACGAGGCGATCTGGCAGGTGGATGCCGATATCGTTCAGGAAGCTCGAGACATAGCCCGACCAGCCGATCGCGACGGTGGTGGCGCCGAGCGCATACTCGAGGATGAGGTCCCAACCGATGATCCAGGCGATGAGCTCGCCCATCGTCGCATACGCGTACGTGTAGGCGCTGCCCGAGATCGGAACGGTGGAGGCCATCTCGGCGTAGCACAGCCCCGCGAAGGCGCAGGCGATGCCGCCGAGGATGAACGAGAGGCCGATCGCCGGCCCTGCGTTCGCTGCCGCGGCGTGTCCCGTGAGCACGAAGATGCCGGCACCGATGATGGCGCCGATGCCGAGCGCGAGCAGGCTCGTCGCCGTCAGCGTGCGCTTGAGCGGCACGCCGCCGTGGGTGACGAGGGCCTGGACCTCGGTCTCCTGCGCCTCGGCCTGCAGGGTTGCGATCGACTTCCTGGCAAGCAGTCGGTGCATGTTCCCCTCGGTCAATGGGCGCGGCGTTGGGTTCAAGCCTCGCTAGAAGTTCACGTTGTGGATGACCCAGCCGCCGGCGAAGGCGATCAGCCCGGCAGCGACGATGTAGGGCAACACGGAGACGAAAGCGCTGAGCAGCGCGACAAACGCCGCGAACACGGCCACGGCCGCTTCCCACAGCACCATCACCGTCTTGTAGAGCACGTAGGCGATGGCGGCGACCACCGCGACGAGGACGACGAGCTTCCAGATGGGAAGCGCTTTCCAATCCGAGTGGAAGATGGTGATGATCTCGCCGAACGACCACGTCCAGACGAGTTCTAGAAACTTGAATATTGCGACAATTCCCTGCTGCAGGAACTGCATGATCGCACTGATGATCTGCTCCACGACGCTTCCCCCAAAATGCCCGCGGACCCGACCCCCGGGGCCGCCCTAAAGATCCATACTAGGCCAGGGTGACGCTTGCTGTCAGGTGGGGTTTAAGGGCAGTTGCGTGCGAATTTTGGGGACGCAAGGCTCCGATTAAGCCAGTTTGCGCAGCTCTTCGGCTGCAATGCGCACTGCCGTGCGGATCTGCTCGGGAGTGTGCTCGCTTGTCACAAAGAAGCGCAGCCGCGCCGCTTTCAAAGGCACTGCCGGATAGATGATCGGCAGCACGTTCACCCCGCGTGCCAGCATCCGGTCGGTAATGCGGCCTGCCCGGACGATGTCGCCCACCATGATGGGGACGATGGCGTAGCCCCGGCTCGTCACAGTATCGAGTCCGTGCGCACGGGCTTCCTCCAGGAAGAGGGCACCGTTTGCCTGCAGGCGGGCGACGCGCTCGGGTTCGGCTATCAGGAGCCGCAGCGCCGCAGAGGCGGCGGCCGCCACCGGCGGTGACATGCCGACGGAATAGACTTGGCCCGCGGCGCGGAACTTCAGCAGCTCGATGAGCTCGTGGCTGCCGGCGATGTACCCGCCGCAGGCCGAGAGCGCCTTGCTCAGCGTGCCCATCCAGATGTCGACGTCGCTCGGATCGATGTCGAAATGCTCGTGCACGCCGCGGCCATGCTTGCCGAGCACGCCGAGCGCGTGTGCCTCGTCCACCATCAGCCAGGCGTTATGCCGTTGCTTCAGCTCGATCAGGCGCGGCAGATCGGGGATGTCGCCGTCCATCGAGTAGAGGCCCTCGACGACGATGAGTGCGTTCTTGTAACAGCCGCGCTCGTCGTCCAGAAGCTTCTCCAGCGCCGCCATGTCGTTGTGGCGGAACGGCCGGACGGTAGCGCCGGACAGCTTGGCGCCGACGAGGATGCTGTTGTGGGCAAGCTCGTCGTGTACGACGAGATCGGCCGATTCCATCAGCGCGGCGATGGTCGAGACGTTGGTGGCGTGCCCGCTGACGAAGCAGAGCGCGGCCTGAGCCTCGTAGAGATCGGCGAGGGCGCTCTCGAGCTCGCGATGGAACACGCGCTCGCCGGAGACGATGCGGCTCGCCGAGACCGAGGTGCCGTACTGGTCGATCGCGGCCTTGGCGGCCTGCGATACCACGGGGTGGCGGTTGAGGCCGATGTAGTCGTAGGAGGAGAAGTTGAGGTATTCGCGCCCGTCGATGAAGATCTTGGAGCCGATGCTCTCTTCATGGCAGCGGTAGAAGGGGTCGGCGAAATTGAAGCGCTCGGCCACTTTGCGGTGCTTGATCACCGAAGTGTAGCCGGCGAGGTCGCCGAAGCCGCGCGAGGGTTGGTAAATGCCGCGCAGGAGCTTCTTGACCTGAAGCCCCTGCCAGGCGGTCCGAATGGCCGCGGTGGCATCGTGCAGCATCGCGGTGGCGTTCAAGCCGACCATGGTCAATGCCCGAGCGAACGACCCCCCCGTCTCGACTCGCAGGTCACGCCTGTCCACATCCGACTCACGCACATCCAAGGCGCAGATCCTCCGGTCGACGTTTGTTGATTTCCCCGACGCAAGCCTGTTTACCAAAACAGAACCACGACCCTAGCACGTCAGCAAGGCCCGCGATGCTCCTCTGTCGAGCCAGACAGGTGCGGGCCGGCCTTAACAGAACCTTACGGGGAAGTCCCTTCTCGTGAAGCAAAACATCCAATCGGTCGTCATTACCGGCGCCAGTGCCGGTCTCGGAAGGTCGCTGGCGCTTCAATACGCGATCTCCGAACGTTCGCTCGGTTTGCTGGGGCGCGACAAAGAGCGCCTCGGCGAGGTGGCGGATGCCTGCCGGGCCTGTGGCGCCGAAGTGACGATCGGTGCCTTCGATCTCCTTGAAGCAAAAGCCACAAGTACTTGGATGCGCGCGTTCGATGCCGCACACCCGATCGATCTGCTCATCGTCAATGCCGGAGTGTTCACCGGGCACGGGGCCGACCGCGCCATGGAGACCGACGACGAGATCATGGCCATGCTGCGTATCAATCTCGAAAGCGCGACGACGACCATCGCCGCAGCCCTTCCGATGCTGCGCGCCCGCCGCCGTGCCCGCATAGCCATCGTCGGCTCGCTCGCCGCCTTGCAGCCGTTGGCCGATGCACCGGCCTATAGCGCCAGCAAGGCCGGCCTCATGAGCTACGGAGAGGCGCTGAGGGAGTGGCTCATTCCCGATGGCGTGGCTGTGACGCTCATTTATCCGGGGCACATCGCGACAAATCAGGTGTCCAATCATGTGGGGGCGCTTCCCATGATCATGTCCGCGGAGGCGGCGGCGGCCCGCATCAAGCGCGGGCTCGATCGCGGCCGAGCCTTTATCGCCTTCCCGCTCGCGCTGTTGTGGCTGATACGGGCGGGGCGGCTGTTGCCGTGGCGGGTAAGGGCGGCGCTGGGGGCGAGCATGCGGTTCCATGTGGACAAGGAATAGGGCGCTGCAGCGAAGGCAAGCGCCGGTGAGGTCCGCAGGCAGGTGCCGCCACTCCTCTAGTTGCGGCAGGCCTAACGGATGGGACCGGGATCGGGTTCCTCGGCAGTCAGCCTCGCGCGGAAACCCTGCGCACCTTCGACGATCCAGACTAGACCACCGGCGGCAAGCAGCGCCGCCAGGCCGTAGCCACCACCGCGTCGGCTTCGTCTTGAGCTCCTCGACGCGCTTGGCGTCGTCGCGCTCGATCCAGCTTTGAATTGCGGACATCGATCCCTCCTCGTGTGCAAGCCGCACCAAGGAGGGTCAGGCACAACATGCTGCTGCGCTGTTCCGCAGGGAACACCGCAGCGGGTTACGAGACGAAACCTGAAGGCTTTGCTATTCGCCGAGCGGGAGCGGAGGCCTTCGATGCGGTTGCCGAGGCCCGTCAGCAGATAGGATCCCGCCAGGGCGCCGCCAATGAGACCGACGAGGGACAGGATCGTCTCCTGGAGACCGAGCCACGTGAAGACGAAATAGAGTGCCGCGGCACCGATGAGACCACCGATGGTCCCGAGGATCGTGGAAATGATATTCCCGCCCCCGAGCCCCACCAGAAACCCGACGATGATGCCGGGGTACATGGCTGGCCAGAAATGATCGTCCATGGCGCGCTCCTCCGTCGCTTTGCGCGGTCCCCCGTCTATCCGCCAGCCGAATGCCGCGCTTCTCCGGCTCCCAAATAACTGTCGAAACAGGCCGCGACCGCGCGCACCTAGTGAGGAACGGCACCCGAGTAGCGCTCGACGAGCTCGGGGTTCATGCGTCCATCCTGGCGAAGGAAACGTGTGAGGCGGCTTGCTTGCTATCGACGATCGCCGTCAGCACGTCCGGGCGGTGCACGACGACGCTGCGCGTGTTGCCGGCGCTGATGACGTTGCGCTCGCGCAGGCGCGCGATCTGCCGACTTATGGTCTCGATAGTCAGCCCGAGATAGTCGGCGATCTCGGTGCGCGAGAGCGGCAGCTCGATCGCGGTATCCCGCGCGCTTCCGGTGGCAGCCTTGCCTTCGGCAGTTGCTCGCATCACCGATAGGAGAAATGCGGCCATCTTCTGCTCGGCCGTCATGCGGCCGAGCAGCATGATCCATTCCTGTGCCTTCTCGAGTTCGTCGGAGACGTGCTGGTAGAGCCAGTCCTTTACCTCGCCGGAGGATGCGGCGAGGCTTTCGACGGTGGCGCGCGGGAACCAGCAGATCACGACCTCGCTCGCCGCGATGGCGGTGGCACGCGCCTCGCCGCCGAAGGGGCGTCCGAGGAAATCGCCGGCCGCGAACAGCCCGACGATCTGCTGACTGCCGTTAGGCAGGCTCTTCAACATCTTCACGACGCCGGCGACGATGGCGCAGAAGGAGGGCGGGACCTCGCCTTCGACATGGATGGCATCGCCCGCTCGAAAGCGCCGGTGCCAGCTCACGGAGCCGAGCCGGGAAAGCTCGGTGTCATCTAGGGCCCCGCAAAGGCCTTTCTGGAGCGACGGACATCCGGCGCAGATCGAGCTCGGCTTTCGCATGTTCAGGAGCGCCTCAAATCGCATGGGGCCGGGGACGTCGGCTATCGATCGCACTCCTCGCCACCCCCTCCCTTCAGGCGGCTATTGGCCGCCTTCCGCCTTGATCTAGATCAAATGGGGAAAAGCGGTTTGCGGTGAACCTTCCTCCATTGGGCGTGCTCGCGCGCCCGGCAGTCCTGGCCGTCATTGCCTGCCAGGGGTGCCGGCGTGGCGGCTTTAGCCGGTTCCGAATTGAATGGGGCCGGATGCCTTTGGGGGAGGGACCAAGAACATGTCGGCGCAATACAGCGGGGCCAACGACGAAGCCGCACACGACCGTCCACACGGGATCACCCGCTGGCTGCTTTCGACCAACCACAAGGACATCGGCAGCCTTTACCTGACCTTCGCGCTCGTCGGCGGCCTCGTCGGCGGCTTCATGTCGATTGCCATGCGCGCGGAATTGCAGGCGCCGGGCATGCAGATCTTCGCCGATCCGCACACCTTCAACGTGTTCGTCACCGGGCACGGTCTCATCCTGGTGTTCTTCATGATCATGCCAGCGCTGTTCGGCGGCTTTGGCAACTGGTTCGTGCCGCTGATGATCGGCGCGCCCGACATGGCCTTCCCGCGCCTCAACAACATCTCGTTCTGGCTGCTGCCGATGGCGCTGACGCTGCTCGTGGTCTCGCTGTTCGTCGAGGGCCCCGCCGGTGCCAACGGCGCCGGCATCGGCTGGACGGCCTACGCGCCGCTGTCGACGATCGGGCACCCGGGGCCGGCGGTTGATTTCGCGATCCTCGCGCTGCACCTCGCAGGCGCCTCCTCGATCCTGTCGTCGATCAACTTCATCACCACGATCTTCAACATGCGCGCACCCGGCATGACCCTGCATAAGATGCCGCTGTTCGTGTGGTCGATCCTGATCACGGCATTCCTGCTGCTGCTTTCGCTGCCGGTGCTAGGTGGCGCGATCACCATGCTGCTGACCGACCGCAATTTCGGCACGACCTTCTTTTCGGCCGCCGGCGGCGGCGATCCGCTGCTGTTCCAGCACCTGTTCTGGTTCTTCGGCCACCCCGAGGTCTACATCATCGTGCTCCCCGGCTTCGGCATCGTGAGCCAGGTGATCTCAACCTTCTCGCGCAAGCCGGTGTTCGGCTACCTCGGCATGGTCTACGCCATGGTAGCGATCGCGCTCGTCGGCTTCATCATTTGGGCGCATCATATGTACGCGGCCGGCATCTCCTTTTCGACGCAGGCCTACTTCCAGTTTGCGACCATGGTCATTGCGGTGCCGACGGGCATCAAGGTGTTCTCGTGGATCGCCACCATGTGGGGCGGATCGATCCGCTTCACGACGCCGATGCTGTTTGCGATCGGTTTCGTATTCCTGTTCACGGTCGGCGGCGTCACGGGCGTGATGCTTTCAAACGCCGGCATCGACCGGGCGCTGCACGACACCTACTACGTGGTTGCGCATTTCCACTACACGATGTCGATAGGTGCGCTCTTCACGCTGTTTGCCGGCTGGTACTACTGGTTCCCGAAGATGAGCGGGCGGATGTACTCCGAGGCGCTCGGCAAGTGGCACTTCTGGCTCTTGTTCATCGGCGTCAACGTCACGTTCTTCCCGCAGCACTTCCTCGGGCTTGCAGGCATGCCGCGCCGCTACGCCGACTATCCCGATGCCTTCCAGTTCTGGAACCAGGTCTCCTCGTTCGGCGCCTACATATCCGTGCTTGCGACCATCGTATTCCTCGCGGACGTGATCCTGGCCTTCCGCCGCAACGTGCGGGCTCCGGCCAATCCTTGGGGCGTCGGCGCCACCACGCTCGAATGGACGCTGCCGTCGCCGCCGAACTTCCACTCGTTCGAGCGGTTGCCGCGGTTCGACGCCGCCGCTCAGCACTAGCAAGCGCAGGACGGGGCGATGTGTGACCCAAAAGACGAGCGGCCGCCGGAGGCTCCCGCCTCCGACGGCCGCTGCAAGAACGGCGGCAATTGCGCCCAGTGTCAGGCGGCGCGTCCGTTGACGCGCGTGACCTCGACGAGGTTGTCGGAAAATGTCGGCGCGCGGCCGAGGCCCGACCAGGCATCCGACGAGATCGAGTTCACCGATCCGTCCGAGCGGTTGAGCGAGCGCCAATAGCCGAGCGTCGCCACGACGATGCCGGGGTTGACGTCCTCCGTTACGCGGGCGACGCCCTCGAAGTCGCCACGCGCATTTTGCACGCGCACCGGATCGCCCTCGCGAATGTTGCGTTTGGCCGCATCCGTGGGCGAGATCATCACGAACTGCTCGCCCTGGCCCCTGATCTTGTGCGGCTCGTTCGCGTAGCACGAGTTGAGGAACCCGTGGCTTTTCGGCGAGATGATGTTGAGCGGATAGACCTTGGCGAGCTCCGGGCTTGTCTCAGGTGACTCGCGCACCGGCACATAACCGGGGAGCGGATCGATGGGTGTGCCATCCTGCTCGCCCTCGTACATGGCGCGGAACGGCGGGGCGACGAAGTTCTTGGCACCGTTCAAGAGCAGCTCGACCTTGCCGGAGGGCGTCGGGAACTTGCCTTCGGCGTGCGGAGTGCGCGTATCAACGGGACCGACGTCGATCCTGTAGTAGCCGTGCTTCTTGAAATACTCCATGTCGACGCCGCCCATCTTGGGATCGTCCCAATTGATGTAGGCCGCGCAGAGCTCGCTGTCGGTCATTTTGAAGACGGGATCGTCGAAGCCCATCTCCTTGGCCAGCAGCCGCCACATCTCGCTAGTCGGCTTGCATTCGCCGGGTGGGTCGATCGCTTTCTGATTGTACGTGAAATAGAAGTGCCCCCACGACCACATCATGTCCTCGGCCTCGCCGGCCATGGCGGAGGGCAGGATGATGTCGGCGTACTTCGCCGTATCCGTGATAAAGTGCTCGGCGACGACGGTGAACAGGTCCTCGCGTTTCAGCCCCTCGACGATCTTGTTGGTCTCGGGCGATTGGCTGACGGGATTGGTGCAGAACACGAACAAGCTCTTTATCGGCGGGTCGAGCTTCATCTCGCCGGTAAGCGCCTGGCCGAGCCGCAGGTTGTTGACGACGCGCGTGCCGGGCTTGATCCAGTCGGGCCGCGCAGCCTTTACCCAATCGACGGGGAAGTCCCACAGCGGTAGCTGCAGCATGCCGCCGCCGACGTGGCGCCAGGAGCCCGCAACCGCAGGGATCGCGTAGACCGCACGGGCCGCTTGCGCGCCGCCGGCCGAGCGCTCGATCGCCACCCCGATGCGAATGGCGGACGGCTGCGAGGTCGCGAACTCACGCGCGAATTTGGCGATGTCGGCCGCCTCCACGCCGGTGACCTTCTCGGCATAGTCGAGCGTGAACTCGGCCGCGCGCGCTTTCAGCTCCGGCCATCCGTACGCGTGATTGTTGACGTAGTCCTGATCGACGACGCCCTGCTCAACCATCGAGTTGATAATGGCGAGAGCGAACGCCCCATCGGTGCCTGGCTTTGGGCAGATGTGCCAGTCGCCAGCCTTCGCCGTTCGCGACTTGTAGGAATCGATGACGACCACCTTGGCGCCGCGCTTCTGCGCTTCGAGCACGAAGGGCCAATGGTGAAGGTTGGTCGAGATCGAATTGCAGGCCCAGATCACGATGTACTTGCAGTGCACGAAGCTCTCGGGGTCGACGCCCCCGGTGGGGCCATGTGTCAGCAGCCAAGCGGTCGAGGAGCCCGAGGTGCAATACGTCTTCTCGTTGACCGTCGACCCGAGCCGGTTGAAGAAGGGATCGCCCGAGTTGATGCCCTGAACGAGGCCCATGTTGCCGAGATAGCTTTGAGGCATGATTGCCTGCGCGCCGTACTCGGCGATAATCGCGCGCCAGCGCTTGCCGATCTCCGCGATCGCCTCGTCCCACGTAATGCGCTCGTACTGCTTGGAGCCCTTCGGCCCCGTACGCCGCAGCGGATACATGAGCCGGTCGGGATTGGCGTGATGGTCGTGGAAGTCCTTGAGCTTCACGCACAGGGTGCCGCGCGTGATCGGGTGCTGCTTGTTGCCCTTCACGTCGACGAGCTTGCCGTCGGCAACCTCGTAGACCATCGCGCAGGTGTCGGGGCAGTCGTGCGGACATGCGCCGAAGAACGTGGTGCGCGGGATCTGCTCGTTCATGCATTTCTCCCCTGGGATCGAGCCCTTTGCCGGACCTTGGCGGTCTCGTAGCGTTGCGTCACTCTGACCGATATCGGGAGGTCCCGCAACTCGGCTTAGCCCTCTTGAGGAAGGCAGTCTGCCTGATCAAGGCGATGGCGCAGTGCGAGACGCGGACGTGTGCATTGACGATCAAAGATACAGATATTACGTGTAACAAAGTGCAGCGCATCGCATAAGAACGAGAACTGGTGACACGCGCATGCCGATCTTCAAATTGATACTTTCCGCTGTTGTCAGCATAGCGCTGGTGCTATCGCCCGTTGCCGTCGCGAATGCCATGGGATCGATGCAAGCGGCAATCGCGGATAGCGGTACGCGCACCGCTACATCTACATCCTCCTCTGAAAAGACTTGTCCTTGCTGCGATATCGTCGGCAAGTGCGCGGCCGCCATTTGCACGATGAGTTGCGTGCAGTTTGGCCCTGCTTCCGATCTGAATTCCTCGGCAAAGTTGTTTGGCCATGCCGCGTTGAGCGGCGTTGTGCCCACGCTGCATCAGGGGTGACGAGATCGGCAAGTCCGACCTTCGCTAGCGCGCTATGCAGCCTTTCGTCCGCAACAGCATCCTCCTTGGCCGGATAAGTAAGGACAGCGCGCAAGGAGCCGAGCGGGAGATACGGCCGTTGTGGAAGGGCGAGCACGCGAGCTCCGGGGGCCAGCAATACGCGCCCGCGCGAATGGGGCCAGAACCCACAAATCGTGCGCAGTAGTGTCGACTTACCGCAACCCGACGAACCCTTGAGCAGCAGCGCCTTACCGGGCTCAACCGCGAAGTAGGTCGCATTGAGAAGCGGCGTCCCTTTGGGTGTCGCTACGTGTACATCGGCGCGGCACAAGGGGGTTTCCGGCCGCCCGGCGTCGAGTTTGACCCCGGTGTTCAGGGCCGCTTCATTAGCGAGCCGAGTTTGCGCCTCGAACTCCGAAAGACGATCGACAACCGACTTCCATTCGGCGAGGCTCGCGTAGCTATTCACGAAGAACGAGAACGACGTTTGCACCTGCCCGAAGGCTCCCGCGGTTTGCATCACGGTGCCAAGCGCGACTTGTCCCGCAAAAAAGGGACGAGCGAGCAGCGCATACGGCAAGATGACCGCGAACTAGTTGTAGCCCGACGTGAAGAATGTGAGCGTCTTCTGCCGATGCATCATCGCGTGCCAATTTTGGACGATGTTCGCAAAGCCGCCCGAAAGCAGGGCGCGCTCCGCCCCCTCTCCGCGCAGCATCGCGACCTGTTCCGAATTTTCGCGCAAGCGCGCGAGCGCGAAGCGGAATTCAGCGCCAAAGCGCTGCTTGCTGAAGTTGAGACGTATCAGGCTGCGGCCAATCAGATGTGTGCCAGCCGTCGCCGCTAGTGAGAAGGCGAGCGCAATCCACACCAGAGAGCCGGGAAGGGGCAAAACGTAACCCGCGATCGAAAGGGGGATCTGGCTCGAAATTCCCCAGAGGATCACGCTGAACGACACAAGAGTGATCACGGCCGAAAGCAATCCGACGCCGAGGGTCAGCGTCTGATCGACGAACAGTGTGATGTCGTCGGCGATGCGCTGATCGGGATTGTCGGCAGCGTCCCCGCTGAGCCGCATCCGATAGTGCGCACCATCGTTGAGCCAGTGATCGAGATAGCGATGGGTCATCCATCGACGCCACCGGATCTGCAGCCATTGATTGAGATAGAGCTGATAGACGGCAACGACGATGAAGGCTGCGGCAATGACCATGAAGGTCATGAGCTGCTGCCAGAATGCCGGCAGGTCCTTGTTCTGGAGCGCATCGAAAAAGAGCGCATTCCAGTAATTGAACCAGACTGTGAGAGAAACCTGGGCGCACTGGGCGGCGATGACCGCTGCCAGTAGCCCGCACCCGAGCCAGCGTTCTTCAATGGCTCGCGTCCCCAATGGACCAAATCGTGCTGGTACCTTGTCGCGCGACGCGAAATACGGGGCTGCGAGCCGCCAAACGGCGGTCATCTGCTCGCGTGCGGTGTTGAGCATTGCTGCTTCTTGCTTGCCGAAGATCCTCGGGATCGTCTGGTGCGGACCGGAAAAGACCGGGCCAGCACGCTGCCTTAATAAGTGCAGTGGTCGTGCCAACTCGTTCTCGACAAGAAACACTAGCTTCATCAATCGCTTACGATCTTGCCGTGGCGAAGACACCCCTCGGGGAAGATGATGCCCCGACAGGCATGTGCCTAAATAATAGGCGACTCACTGTGGTGCTCACTTCTTAATCGGCCTCAGACGCGCCGAAGGACGCAAGAGTGCAGCAATCCATATAAACGTGCGGCTCTCCGCGCGCGTCCTCGACCGTGTGTCCCGGCACATCCGCGCGCTGCGTGAGATAGCCAGGCCCTATCGGCACCTTGCCGTGTGCGCCGGGGATGTCGAGCACGTATAGCGGCAGCGCGAGCCCCGACAGCCGCTCGCGCAGCGCGCGCATCAGGGCCTGCCCCTCGGCGATCGTCGTGCGCAGGTGCGCGGTGCCGGGTGCGAGGTCGCCGTGGTGCAGGTAGTAGGGCTTCACGCGGGCCTCGACGAACGCCCGCATCAGCGCCTCCAGCGTGCCGGCGTCATCATTGATGCCACGCAGGAGCACGGTCTGGCTCACCATCGCGATCCCGCTGTCGACGAGGCGGGCACAGGCGATGCGCGCTGCGGCCGTCATCTCGCGCGGGTGGTTTGCGTGCAGCGCCACGAACACCGCCTGTTTCTGCGAGCGCAAGCTGGCGGCAAGCTCAGCCGTGACGCGCTCGGGTGCGACGGCCGGAACGCGCGTGTGCCAGCGCAGGACCTTGACGTGCGGGATGCCGCCGAGCGCGGCTGTCACCTCCGCGACCCGGCGCGGCGATAGGATGAGGGGGTCGCCGCCCGTGAGGATCACCTCCCAAATCTCGGGATGGTCGCGGATGTAGTCGAGCGCGGCGCCGAGCTGTTCATCCGACAGCGTAGGGCTCTTGCTGGGCCCGACCATCTCGCGCCGGAAGCAGAAGCGGCAATAGACGGGGCACGCGGAGACGAGCTTCAGGAGCACGCGGTCGCGGTAGCGGTGGACGAGGCCCGCGAGCGGGCTCTTGAGGCCGTCGCCGATGGGGTCGTCGCGTTCCTCCTCGCGGCGGTCAAGCTCGCGCGGATCCGGGATGAATTGCCGCGCGATCGGGTCGGTGGGATCGCTCGCGTCGATTAGCGCGGCCATCGCCGGCGTGACCGCGACCGCGTAGCGCTCGGCGACAGCCTCGATCGCGGTCGCGCGCGTGCGCGAGATAAGGCCCGCATCCGCGAGGTCGGCTGCGGTCCTCAGCGTCTGCCGGAAGGCGGTCATGGCTCACTCCCTGACGATGCTGCGGCGTCGCTCCGGTTGGCCGCGACGATGCTCGAAGGATTAGAGGCGGTTGGACGCGCTTGTGCCGCCTCTACCACACCTGAATCAGATCAGTTGGGCGCTTGTTGATATCGGGGACATGATTTCCCCACCCCGATACCGCGTGCCCGTTTTGGCGTAGGCGGAGCGTCCAAGTCAGTGGCGCATCCGTAGCGAATAAGAGGGGTAGGGGTCATGCGTCGTATCCAGTCGGTGCTTGTGCTGTGCGTGGCGTTCGTGAGTGTTCTCGGCCCGCAGAGCAGTATCGCTGGGCCGTACTCGACCACCGAGGTTCTCCCCGTGCACACGTGGGGCGGGTTCTACCTCGGGGCCAATCTCGGCGGGGCGTGGGGCAGCACGACGGCCTACGACCACAACGGTAATAACGCGGCGAACGACTACTGGAGCGCGGCTCCCAGCGGTTTCACGGGTGGCATCCAGCTCGGCTACAACTGGCAGGTCGGTCCGGTGCTCTACGGCCTCGAAGGCGATCTTGGCGAGCTCGGACTGGCGGGAAGTGCTACCAGCGCATTCATTCCCTTCATCTACAATACGTCGACCAGCACGAACATGGACTTCGACCTGTCGCTGCGCGGCAGGCTCGGCATCCAGTTCAATCAGTGGCTGATCTACGCTACGGCAGGATACATAGGCGCCGACACGACCGTCTCCGTCGTCAATGCGTGCACGTTCCCGCCGTGCGGCGGCCCGCTATCGATAAATGCGCAGAACGGATCCTTCCGCAATGGCTGGACCGTCGGCGGCGGCTTCGAAACTGTTATCAGCGGGCAGTGGACCGTGAAGGTCGAGTATCTCTACTTCGACTTCGGCTCGGTCAATGTGTCTGGCGTCTCGAACGGGAACACGTACTCGTGGACGCTTGATACCGACGGCAGCCTCGTGCGCGTCGGCCTCAATTATCAATTCGGCTATTGGAACGGGTTCTAGCGCAGCGCGGCGGGCACGAGCGGTGTCACCCTTGGCTGAGTATGACGCGCTTCATTTCTTCAGCTTCGCGAATGCGTCATCGAGCCGCTTGCGAACGCTTGGACCCGTGCTTCCGTGCGTGTGCGGGTTCCCGATTTCGTGTCCGTCAGCCGATGAGGAAATACGCCATCAGCGCCAGGATTACCGCGACGTGCGCGGCGAAGATGATCGTGTAGCGGATGAAGGAGCGGTAGGTGCGGACGTGCGCGGCGAAATCCGCGTCCTCCGGCCCTGGATACTCGTTGCGAGGATCGACGTAGCTCCGTCTCGTTTGCTCGTGGGTCGCGGTCGCCATTTTCTACCTCCAATTCTCAATTTTATTCGCCCGTTTTCTTTACGGCACCCCCGTAACTTTGCTTTGCGTGCCGAGAGATACGCACGCGCGGGTGCGGCGGTTCCTCCAGCCGCTTTGGCGCCGATTTGGAACCGGGCGGACATTCGTGGTGTTGCCGATTTCGCAAGTCCAGATCGCCGAGCTTGCCGGCATCCGCCAGGAGTGCGGCCATGCTTCAACTGGTGTTTAGCGTTTGCTCGATCGTCGAAGGCGCCGCCTGCCATGAGCTGGCGCCTATTCCTCTTAAGGAGGATACGACCATGGTCGGCTGCCTCATGGCGTCGCAGGTCGAAGGTGCAAAGTGGGTTGCCTCGCACCCCAACCAGTACATCAGCAGGATCACCTGCCAACCGGCCGGTCGCTTCGCAAAGATCTGAGGGCCTCCTCATGCCGCAGCCCGATCCGCACATCACGCTCGCGTTGTCGCAGTTCTTCCAGAACGACGACCCCGGCTTGGCATGGGCGCATGCGTGCCAGTTCGCGACCCTCCTCGCGTCGGAGGCGCATCCATGTCCGAAAGCATCGACGATTGATCCGCCCGACAGGAGCGCGGAGCCTGCCACCGCCCGAAGCTGCCGCGGCTAAGCGCCTGCGCGGCTGCGCTCCAGCTCCACTTCCGCCCGCAGGCTGTCGAGATCGCGCCCGACCGTCGCCACCGCGACCTTGCGGCCGCCCTCGAAATAGCCGACCTCGCAATCGCGATCTGCCGGCTTGCCCTTGATCTCGACGCGGTCCCAGCCTTCCGCGTGGCCCACGTAGTTGATCTGCAAGTCGTAGTGCTGGCTCCAGAAGAACGGCACGGCGTCGAACGGCTCGCGCAGCCTCAGCATGTTGCGCGCGGCCGTCAGCCCCTGCCGTTCGGCGACAACCCAGTGCTCGACGCGGATGCGCTTGCCCGTGTGCGGATCGGGCCAGCGCGCGATGTCGCCCGCCGCGAAGATGCCGGCTGCACTCGTTTCGAGGTATTGATCGACCTCGACGCCGTTATCGACCTTGACGCCTGCCTGCTCGGCGAGCCCGGTCTCTGGGCGTACGCCGATGCCGGCGACGACGAGGTCGGCGGCGATGCGTTCACCTGTCTTGAGCGTCACGGCCTCTCGGTCGATGGCAGTGGCGCTGGTGTTGAAGTGAAAGACGACACCGTGCTGCTCGTGGATTGACTTGATCATATCGCCGAGCTCAGGCCCCAGCACGCGCTCGAGCGGTCGCGCCTGCGGACCGACGACGTGCACCTCGAGCCCGCGCTCGCGCAGCGCTGCCGCCGTCTCCAGCCCGATGAAGCTCGCGCCGATCACGACGACGCGCCGAGCCCGCTCCGCAGCCGCGATCAGCGCAGTGCTGTCGTCGAGCGTGCGCAGATAGTGCACGTGGGGCAAGTCTGCGCCTGGCACGTCGAGGCGCACAACGCGCGCGCCGGTCGCGAGCAGAAGCGCATCGAAGGGCACACGGTTGCCGTCGGACATCGCTACCGCGCGGCCTTGCGGATCGAGGGAGGTGACGGACGCATCGAGCCGGACCCCGATCTCTTTCTTCTTGTAGAAGTCGGCCGAGCGCAGCGGGATCCAATCCTGCGGCGCCTTGCCGGCGAGAAAGTCCTTCGACAGGTTCGGCCGGTCGTAAGGGGCCGCGTCATCGGCGCTGAGCATAGTTATTGGGCCGCCGTAGCCCTCGCGCCTCAGCATCTCGGCTGCCGCGTTGCCCGCCGCGCCGCCACCGATGATGACGATCGCCTTCGGCATTGCCGGGGTTGCTGCGCGCTTCTCGGCCGGCTGCCTCTTCGCCTTCTCGCGTACGAAGACTTTGCCGTCGGCCTGCTCGACCTTCCAGCACGTGATCGGGTTCAACGCGGGTGCGCGCAGCGCTTCCCCCGTACGCAAACTGAAGCACGCGTGGTGCCAGGGGCAGCGCACCGTGTCATCGACCAACAGCCCTTCGGCGAGTGGGCCGTTGTAGTGAGTGCAGACGGCGCCGATGGCGAAGATCTCTGCCCCCCGCCGCGCCAGCAGCAAGGCTTCCCCGTTGGCGTAGCCGAGCAGCATGGCGCCGTCGGCGAGGCGAGTGGCTTCGATCCCTTGCGTGAAATCCGGCCCCCTGAGCTGGGCTTCTTCCGCGGTCATGGCAGGCCTCCACGTTGTGCCGTCAGATGCCCCAGCCCGTCACCGCGATCACCTGCCCGGTGATGCCTTCGGATGCGGGCGAGGCAAGGAACACAACCGCCTCGGCAATGTCGTCGCGCTTGGCCCACCGTTTCATGTCCTTCGGCTTCATGGCCGCGATGTTCGACTCCGTGTCGACCAGTCCTGGCGCCACGGCGTTGACGCGCACGCCTGCATCGCGCCCCTCGAGCGCGAAGGTGCGCGTCAACGCCTCGACGCCGGCCTTGGCGCAATTGTAGGCGACCATGTTGGCCTGCGAGAGCCCGGCGCGCGCGAAGTTTACGATCGAACCCGTGCCGGCCTTGGCCAAGTGCGGGAAGGCCGCGCGTGAGACGAGAAACGCGCTCAAGAGGTTGTTGTTGAGCTCGCGGTTCCAGTCCTCGAGGCTGAACTCGACGGCGGGCTTATAGAGCGTGAGCCCGCCCGCAAGATTGACGAGGATGTCGATGCGCGAATACTCGGCGAGCGTCTGGTCGATGAGGCGAGCGACCTGCGGCTCCTCGGTGAGTGAGGCGGCGACGGGGAGCACCCGCGCCCCGGCTGCGCGCAGCTCCGCCGCGCGCGCCTCCACGTTGGGCTGCGTGCGCGCGCAGATCACAAGCGCCGCGCCCTTGGCGGCAAGATCCCTGGCTACGGCCTGCCCCACCTGGCCCGCATGGCTAACCCCCGTGACGACGGCAACCTTGCCTTCGAGAATGCCCGGCATTTCGCTCACCTGATGCTGTGATTGGCTCTCACGCGCCGGCGGCCTTGATCCGCGCGTGCAAATGACGACCGTTCCCATCATATAGCCATGACGCGGCGGACGCACACCCCGCGCCAAGGCGGAAAGGTGGAAGGGCATGAGCTGGCAGCCTGACAACGATCCTATCCCCGGCAACCCGCACTCCTGCGGCGCCATCGAGCAGGTGATCGTGCCCCGCGCACGCGACCTCGGCGGCTTTTCCGTGCGCCGCGCGCTGCCCGCGGCCGGCAGGCAGATGGTCGGGCCCTTCATCTTCTTCGACCAGATGGGGCCGGCCGAGTTCCTCATCGGCACCGGCATCGACGTCCGCCCGCACCCGCACATCGGGCTCGCCACCGTCACCTATCTTTTCGACGGCGAGATCGTGCATCGCGACAGTCTCGGCACGGCGCTTTCAATCAAGCCGGGCGAACTGAACCTCATGTCGGCGGGGAGCGGCATCGTGCATTCGGAGCGCACGGGCCCCGAGCAGCGTGCCAAGGGGCCACGTTTGTTTGGCATACAAGCTTGGGCGGCGCTGCCGAAGTCGCACGAGGAGGGTGCCCCGGCCTTCGTCCATCACGGCGCCGGCGAGCTGCCGCGCATATCGGCCGACGGCAAGACCGTGCGCGTCATCATGGGCCAGCTCTACGGGCAGACCTCGCCCGCCGCGTTTCCGCATCCGGCGTTCTATGCCGAGGCCGTGTTGGCGCCGGGCGCCGTGCTGCCGCTCGACCCCGACTATGATGAGCGCGCCGTGTTCATCGCCTCAGGTGAGATCGACATTGCGGGCGAGACTTTCACGGCCGGGCGACTGCTCGTCTTCCGCCCCGGCGACCGCATCTCCATCCTCGCGCTCTCCCAGGCAAGGCTGATGCTGCTCGGCGGCGAACCCATGGACGGGCCGCGGCACATCTGGTGGAATTTCGTGTCTTCGTCGAAGGACCGCATCGACTCCGCCAAGGCAGATTGGAAGGCAAAGCGCTTTGCGAGTGTGCCGGGTGACGCGGCCGAGTTTATTCCGCTGCCGGAGTGAGCGCGGCGCCGGCCTCACGCCTCGGGCGGGATCATCGCCAGCTTGAATTTCAGCCGGCCGCCACACTCTAGGCACTCCATCGGAAGGTACTCGGGCACGTGATAGTCCGCGCCGAATAGCTCGATGAGCTTCTCGAGATCGAAGGAGAAGAAATGGTTGCAGCCCGGCGCCTCGCAGTCGCCCTCGAGAGCCATGCGCCGCTCTTTGATCGCGGCGAGCGTCCAGGACGTCGGTATTTCGGGATCGTCGCTCACGGCTTCGGGTCGAGGAAGGCGCGAACGGCGGCAATCGTCGCCGTGGGCTGCTCCTCCATCAGCCAGTGCCCCGAGTTGGGGATCACCGCGCCGGTGACGTTGTCCGCCACGAAACGCAGATCATCCGCCATGGCCGTGCCGAAGGACTTCTCCGCGCCGATGGCCAGCACCGGCATCGCGAGCTTGCCTTTGGCGACAAGCTCCTTGTTGTCGATCGCGTCCTGCGCGAATGCCGCGAACTGGTTGAAGGCGGAGTGCATGGCGCCACGTCGGGCGTAAAGCTCGGCGTAATGCTGGCGCGTCTCCTCGTCGATGCCCTTCGGATCGGCGGATAGCTCGTTGTAGAACCGGTCGAGGTAGATGCGCTCGCGCCCGGCGACCAGCCGCTCCGCATCCGGCCCGCGGAAATTGAAGTGCCACAGCAGCGGGTTCTTGAGGATTTCGTCCCACGGGCCGATGCCGGGGAGCGGCGCGTCCATGGCGACCCACCGCGTGACGCGGGTCGGATACTGCGCGGCGAACGCATAGCCGACCATGTTGCCGATGTCGTGCGTCACGAGATCGGCTTTGTCGATCTTGAGGGCATCGAGCACGCGCGCGATGTCGTGCGCCTGCGCCTTCTTTTCATATCCGGTCTCGGGATGCGACGAGAGCCCCATCCCCCGCAGGTCCGTCACGATGACCGTGTGATCGCGGCTGAGCTCTGCCGCCAGCGGCGCCCACATGTCGCCGCTATCGGCGAAGCCGTGCAGCAGCACGACCGCGGGGCCTCTCCGCCGATGCGGGTGTGGATGGTGGCACCGTCGGTCTCGATCGCTTGCGTGCGGAAGCCCGCGGGGAACGGCTGCACCTTCGCCAGCGCCGGCAGCGGCAGGAGGAGCGTCGCCAGCACGCACGCCGCGAAACGGACCTTGCGCAGCGTCATGCGCTGCGTTGCTTGCGGTATTCGCCGGGCGCGCACCCGTACTCCGCCTTGAAGCGGCGGCCGAAGTGCGACAGGTCCGAGAAGCCCCAACTAAAGGCGATGTCGCCGATGGTGCGGCGCGCCTGCGCGGGGTCGTCGAGCGCGCGGCGGCAGCGCTCGAGCCGCCGGCCAATGATGTAGCCCTCGAGCCCGGTCCGCTCCTGTGTCATGAGCGCGTTGGCATAGCGCACGCTGATGCCGGCTGCCGCAGCGGCGCCGACCGGCTTCAGGTTCGGATCGTGCAGGCGGGATTCTATCGCTGCCTTCAGCATTGTGAGCGCCGCCGCGCGCGGGTACGAGAGGTTGACGCCGTTCGACTGGGCCTCCGCCGAGAGGGCGAGAGCCACGAGGTCTAGTGCCTGCTCGGCAATCTTCGGCGCCGCGTTGGCATCGAGGGTGTCGATGCGCTCGGGAAGCATCGACAAAAAGCCGAAGGTGAGACCTGCGACGGCATTTTGCGAACCTATCGTGCGCGACACAAGTTGCCCGGTCGGTCCGACGCGGGCCTCTATCTCCCCGCATGCCGCCCGGATCGTGACTAAGTTTCCACGCGTCTCAAGGTATCCCAAAGACGGGCGCCGCAGATCGGCCAGAAAGAATTCCCCTTCCTTTATAACGGTCTTGCGGTCGCCCTGAAGGTGGGCCGAGCGACCCGCGCATTGCAGATGGATGAAGTAGTCGTCGCCGTGCGAGTGGGCGATTTCCCTTCTGCCGCGATCAATTTCGAAAGGGTCGCTCTCGGTCCTCGAGACACCGATCGAGCCAAGCGAGCCTACTTTGAGGCTGCCGTTGAAGGGCTCGTTCCTGGGCACCTTAAGTTTCGCGAAGCCCCTTATGACATTCGCGTCCCAATAGGACACGCGCTCGCGCGGGTGCACGTCCTCGGTCGAGAAGATTGCCACTCGCCACTCCCCCGGCTAGTTCGAGCGAAACATAATAATAGCAGCTAGTCGGCTTCGCGCGAGAGAAATTGGCGCGGAAGGTCAACACCATGCGGTTGCACGCTCGAAGGTCTGCAAGCAAACGATCCCTACGAATTGAACGGAGTCCAGATGACCTGGTCGATGCGCGTCGCCCCCGTCGCCAGCATCACGAGGCGGTCGAAGCCGAGGGCGCAGCCGGACGCTGGGGGCATCTGCACAAGCGCGGCGAGAAAGTCCTCGTCCAGTGGATAGCGGTCGCCGTAGCGCGCCTCCTTCTTGACCATCTCCGCCTCGAGCAGCCTGCGCTGCTCGTCCGCATCGGTCAGCTCGCCAAAGCCGTTGGCGAGCTCCACCCCGCAGCAGTAGAGCTCGAAGCGTTCGGCGACGCGCGCGTCCTGCGGGGAGCGCCGCGCCAACGCGGATTCACTCGCGGGATATTCGGTGAGCAGCGTGGCACGTCCGTTGCCGAGCTTGGGCTCGATAAGCGCCGTCAGCACCTTCGAGAATATGTCGGACCAGGTATCGTCGGCGCGCGGCGTGACGCCTGCGGCCTCCGCCATGGCGGCGAGACGGCGCGCGTCGTTGCCGTTCCCTGTCATGCTGGCGAGCAGATCGACCCCGGCGTAGCGGCCGAAGGCTTGCGCGACCGTGAGCCGCTCGGGCTCGGCGCGCGGGTTAGCGGTCACCCCTCGCCAGGAGACGAACCGGTTGTCGGCGGTCTCGGCTGCGAGCTTCAGGATTGCGGCGGCATCCGCCATCACCGCATCGTAGGGCGCGTCCGCACGATACCACTCGAGCATGGTGAACTCGGGCGCGTGCAGGGCGCCGCGCTCGCGATTGCGGAATACGGGCGCGAACGTAAAGATCTTGCGCTCGCCTGCGGTCAAGAGCTTCTTGCAGGCGAGCTCCGGTGAGGTGTGCAGATAGAGCGTCGTGCGGCTGAGGTCGGGGCCGATGAGCTCGGTCTCGAACGCGTGCAGGTGGGCCTCGTTGCTGGGCGAGACCTGCAGGACGCCGGTCTCCACCTCGACGAACCCCTGCGCCTCGAACCAGGCTCGGATCGCCACCTTGATACGGGCACGCAGCGCCAGAAACGGGCGCCGGTCGGCATGCGCTTCGGGGGTCCACCACGGACAGTCGCTGCTCATGGCGCTTCTCTAAACTAACGCTGTCCTCGCAGCCAAGTTTGGTGTTTTAGAGCGGAAAGGGTATGAGACGCCCGAGATTCCCCCGATCCTTCGGCCGCAGCTCAAGCGCGCCAGCGCTTACTGCGGCTTTCTGCAGAACGGAGACGTTAAGTGGCAAAGGTCATCGCCTCATCAGTGCGCAAGGGCAACGTGCTCGATCTTGACGGCAGGCTCGCCGTCGTCATCCACGCCGAGAACATCCATCCCGGCAAGGGCACCCCCGTCACGCACCTCGAGATGCGCCGCATCGCGGACGGCGTGAAGGTGACCGAGCGCTACCGCACGACCGACCAGGTGGAGCGCGCCTACCTCGACGAGAAGGACTATAACTATCTGTTCGAGGACGACCACGGCTACACGTTCATGCACCCAGAAACCTTCGACCAGATCACGGTGTCGAAGGACGTCGTCGGCGATCAGGCGCAGTGGCTGCAGGAGGGCATGACCTGCTCGGTCTCCCTGCACGAGGGCAATCCGATTGCGATCGAGTTGCCGGCGCGCGTTACGCTCGAGATCGTCGAGGCCGATCCCGTCGTCAAAGGGCAGACGGCATCCTCGTCCTACAAGCCGGCGAAGCTTGCCAATGGGGCGCGCATCATGGTGCCGCCGCACATCGGCGCCGGGACGCGCGTCGTCATCATGACGGCCGACGGCTCCTACGTGGAGCGCGCGAAGGACTGACCAACGTTGTCGCGCACCATGGGAGGTGCGTGAGCAAACGGCATGCTTCTCGCGAATTTGCGCTCCGAGAAAAATGTTGATCACTCAAATGGATACTTGCGCGCCACGATACGGCCAAGATTTGCGCATTGTTCTCGCGGCGACGGTAATGGAGTTCGGCCGTGGACGAGCGCGCAACAAATTCTTCGATCTGCTTTGACGATGCGTTGCTGCGTTACCTTTCCGAAACGACGATGCGCGGGAGACGTCGCCGGTTCTTCAGGCAAGGCAGGTGGGTGATCCTGCTGCTCGCTGCGCTGCTCACGTGCCAATGGCCGGACGTCCGTTCCGACGCCGCCGATGCCGCCGAGCGCGAGGCGAAGCAAAGAACGGTGGGGCTTGCGGCATTTGCGTGTCCGCAACTGGCAGATCTCCTGACCCAGCAAACGTCGCCGCCAGCAAGCCTTGAGCGCTTGCGATTTGCAGATAGCCTCCTCGCAAGCGAGCGCTGGTCGCTCTAGGCCCACCCACACAATCGGAGATGCTGCGCTGCCTTTTTGGGCGCGGAACACACGTGCGCCGTGGCGGACGGCCCCTAGGTGGAGCGGCTAAAGACTGACCGCCAGTAGGCGATCAGTCCCCGGCCGCCCGCTACCCTTTTGCTCACGCAAAGGCGGGCCTGACTTCGGCTGCGCGACGGAGCTTCCACAGCGACAAGCCGTGCAGGATGATCGAGAGCGGCACGAAGAAGATAGGGACCAAGACGAAGGGATGCTGCGCTATCAACTCGTTGGGCCGGTCGAAGGCGAGCATCTGGTAGGGGGACGGTGACGTCAGGAATCCCGTGCCGACGGCGACGACGAGGTCGGCGATCCCGAACACGTTCCAGACAAGCGTTGCTGCTGGCGCCGCTGGCGAGCGGGTCGCGTTAAGCCAGGCGACGATCGGTGCCGTAACTCCGACGATCACATCGCCCGTTCCGGCGGGAAGCGCGAACTCGCCCGGCATGCGGCCTTGCAGCCAAAGTGCGAGGAACATGGCGCCGAGCGCGCGATAGACCTGCAGGCCGGTCATCCAGGACTGGGGGACGGCCTCGACCACGGCCTTGAAGCGTGGCGTCGACAGCAGAATGAAGAGCCCGGTCACGATCGGAATCACGATCGCGAACGCGATCGGAGGTACGGAGGACCTGGGTGCCAGGAAGAAGCCGTCCTTGGCGAGCCACTGCGCAAGGCCGAACCAGATCACGAGCGTCGCCATGATCGCGATCCAGGTTGCGGATTTCTGCGGGGCGGTTAGCGCCGTTCGCTGCACGGCGAGCGCAAGTCCGACCGCCAGGGTGAGGAGCAGTGCGGCCTGCGCGACGGCGTTAATGGCATAAAAGTAATGGGGAACGTCCGGGTCCATGATCGGTACTCCCATGGTTGTGTCTATCCCATATCGATAGTAACTATATAAATAATAGTCAATCGCTATTTCGTAGCCATGGGTAGGTGCGGGCGCTAAAATTGCTGCGTCGGGGCGCGAAGGAAGCAGGTGTGGTCAAGAATCAAGCCAAGGAATCCACGGATGACCTCGAGGATTGTCCGGTCGCGGCCGCTCTGGGGGTCATCGGCGAGCGCTGGACGCTGCTCATCATTCGCGACCTGCTGCGGCAGCAGGCGCGCCGCTTTCAGGACCTGGAATTGTCCCTGGAGGGAATAAGCCCCAACACGCTATCGGCACGACTGAAGTGGCTGGAGGAGGCAGGCATCGTCGAGCGGCGGTTCTACGAGGAGCATCCCCCCCGGGCCGAGTACGTTCTGACGGATAAAGGCCGGGCCCTTGGCCCGATCGTCTTGGCGCTCAAGCGCTGGGGTGAGACGTACGCGCTCGGCGACGGCGAGGGCCGGTAGCAACCGGTCCGCCGCTCCGACAGCCTATTCCGGCTTCGCCATGTCTTGCCATACGTGCAACTGCAGCACGCGTGTCGCGGTATGGTCGAGCACGCAATTGGCGCCGTCGAGACGGGCCATCGTCCCGCCCTCGTAGATATCGTAGGGCACCTTGCAGTCGGCGTCGCGCGCGGCGATCCAGGCGCGCTCCGCCTGGCGCACGCTCTCGGCAGCTTTGCCTTCGAGCGAGCCGAGCAGGCGCTGGTAGTCCGCATTCAGCAGCTCATCCCAGATCTGCGTCTCCCCATCGACGCACTCAACCATGCTCTGGGTCGTCTCGTTGCCGGGCTTCTGCAAGCAGGGATCGGAGACGCTGCCGATGCAGTCGCGCCCACTGCGGCCCGCGTCATGCTCTGTCTTCAGGCAGGCCTTGATCTTGCCGGCATCGTCCGCCGCGGCGGGGGCCGAGAAGGCCAGCACCGTAAATAGCATCGCCATCAGAGGTTCGATCGGTGTGCGCATGCGGGGACGGTACGATTGGCCGCTTGAACGGCGCCTTAACGCCGTGTCTTCCCGTCACACCCCGAGCGAGCGCCGGACCTCGAACACCTCCATGATGCGCGCGCCGCGATGCGGGCCGTCCACCACGAAGGTCCACCGGCCCTCGGTGTAGGTGTCGCACATCTTCACGCCCTTGATGAGGATCCAGTGCCCCTCCTTGCCCTTGTGGACGGCGAGGATGTAGTGGGCCCAGACGTTGCGCGGCCGCTGCATCCAGGTCCACAGCGTGGGGCGCTCCTTACGCGGCCGGCTCATGTAGCTTTGCTTCAGCGTCATCTCGTAGTCGAACTGGGCGAGCGCTTCCGCCACCTCGTCGGCCGCCGTGCCCTTGACCACGGTTCGGCGCGCGCTGTTGCGGTGTGCGCGGATGACGTCCTCGATCTTGCTGATGGGGTAGCCAGTGATGGCGGACAGCACGTAGGGTCCGCAGAAGGCGACGCGCCCGGTATCGTTGTTCGCCTCGGCGAGGCTGGAGGTGGTGCGGTCGGGGCTCGGGAGCGCTTCCATGTGGAGACGATCGGGGCTGGGGTGGAATGGTTAACGAAGTGTCACAGCAACGAGTTTAGAAATGGTTGACGTATGTCCTCATGAATCGCGATTGCCGGCAATCACTTTGGGCCTGCCGGCCGCGAAAGCGCCGCAGGTGAGTCCATGAAGCAGCAGGATATGTTCGTCGTCCTCGTCTTCCTGGAGGTGGAGCGCGTCTACCAGGACGACATGCGCGCGGCGCTCGTCACCTATGCCCGCATGTGCATCGAACGCGAACCCAGCTGCCGCCGCTACGACGTCTGCCTCGATCCGGTCGATGGCGCCGCCTTCCTGCTCTATCAGGTCTACGACGATGAGGCGGCTTACCTTCTGCACCGCGAGTTGCCGCACTATGCCGAGTTCCGCATTCTCGCCGATCCCTGGACGCGATCGCGGCGCGTGCTGACGTACGAGGGGGTCGTGCTGTCGAACACCGCTTGAGCAGCGGCCCGATCCGCATTACTTGCCGTTGGTGAGCCGCGAACCGGTCGGATGCGCGGGCAGGGGGTAGAAGGTCTTGAAGTCGTGAACGTTTCTTTCCTGCAGGAGCTGCTCTCGACCATCGCCGACCAGGGGCGGGCGCTCCTGCCGCGCTCGTTGTTCGGCGCCGGCGCCGAAGCCGACGTCGAGGAGCTGGCGCGCGTGCTCATCTCCGGGCGCGGCGAGGCCTCGGGCGTCGCCCTCGCGAGCGAGCTGCTCGACCGGTACGCACAACTCGACGCCGACGACCGGCTCAGGTTCTTCCGCTTTCTCGCGACCGAGCTGCGCCCCGACGCGGATCGCGTCGCTGCCGCCGCGCAGGCCTATCTCGACGATCCCGGCGACGTGACGCTCGCGCGCCTGCAGAAGACACTGGACAGCCCGCGGCTCGAATTCTTCCGCCGCCTCAACCTCGCGCCCGGCGCCACCGCGCAGATCGTCGCCTTGCGCCGTGACCTGCTTGCGGCTCCGCTTGAGGACGATCCCGCGCTCGCCGCCGTCGACGCCGACCTGCGCCGGCTGCTTTATGCGTGGTTCAACCGCGGCTTTCTCGTGCTGCGGCGCGTCGACTGGAACACGCCGGCGGCGATTCTGGAAAAGATCATCCGCTACGAGGCCGTGCACGAGATCAAAAGCTGGGACGACCTGCGCCGCCGCCTCGATCCGGCAGACCGGCGCTGCTTTGCATTCTTCCATCCCTCGCTCGTCGACGAGCCGCTCGTGTTCGTCGAGGTGGCGCTGATGAGCGACGTCCCCGAGGCGATCGGCGAGGTGCTCGACGAGCCGCTCACCGATGCGGCAGCCGACACACCGACCACGGCCGTGTTCTATTCGATCTCCAATTGCCAGGACGGTCTGCGCGGGATCTCGTTTGGCAACTTCCTTTTGAAGCAGGTCGTCGAGGAGCTCGCGCGCGATGAGCCGCGCCTCAAGACCTTTGTCACGCTTTCGCCCGTACCCGGGTTTGCCGCGTGGACGGCGCGGGCCGCCGAGAGCCGCGAGGTGGACGTGCCGGAAGCGATCTCGGAGCTGACGCGCACGATCCTGGAGGATGCGTCAGGCCCTGCGCCATCCGAGCCGGAAGAGGAGGACGATGAGAGCGGGCGCAAATCCGGGCTGCTCGCGCTCGCCGCCTATTACTTCCTCGAGGCCAAGCGCCGCGATGGCAAGCCGGTCGACGCGGTTGCTCGCTTCCATCTCGGCAATGGGGCGCGGCTCGAGCGCATCAACTGGATGGCGGATGCCTCGCCCAAGAGCTTCGCCGAGGCATTCGGACTGATGGTCAACTATCGCTACGATTTAAAAGAGATCGAGAAAAACCATGAGGCCTTCGCCAACGAGGGCACGATCGCAGCTTCGCGCAGCGTGCGCGCGTTGCTGAAGCCGCTTGCCAAGGCAAGGGCAGTTGCCCCGCAAGCCGCAGCGGCCCCTGCGCTGCCGCCGCCGCTGCCCGTCAAGACCGCGTCGTGAACAGTCTTCGATCGCCTGCACCATCGGGCACTTGTCACCGCGCATAATCCGCGCACAATGACGGAAACGCAGCATCCGCCGGGCGACCTCGGCGCCCTGGGGCGGACGGCTGCGGCAACGGCGGAGTGAGGCATGCGCTACGGCGAGGACGACCGCGAAAGCGACAACATAGAGGACCGGCGCGGCCAACGCGGGCCGATGTTTCCTTTCCCGGGCGGCGGCGGACGCACCGTCCAGATCCCGCTCACCGGCGGCAGCATCGGCACCCTGATCGTCATCGGCCTCATCCTGTGGGCCGTGGGCATCAATCCGCTTGAGCTCCTGAGCGAAGGCAACTTCCCGCAAGTGCAGATCCCGCAGTCCGAGCAGCAGGAGCGCCCGGGTCCGGTCGCGCGCCGTTCGCCGACCGACATTCCCGGACTGCCGGGCGGCACGGCCGTGAACACCGAGGACGACATGAAGCGGTTCGTGTCGCAGGTGCTGGCCGACACCGAGGACGTGTGGACGCGGGAGTTCGCGAGCCTCGGGAAGAAGTACGTCGATCCGCAGATGGTGCTGTTCACGGACGCGACGCGCACGGCCTGCGGCGTCGGCGTCGCCGCCATGGGCCCGTTCTACTGCCCGCTCGACCGCAAGGTCTACATCGACCTCGCCTTCTACGATCAGTTGAAGCGCCGCTTCAACGCGCCTGGAGACTTTGCCCAGGCCTACGTGATCGCGCACGAGGTCGGCCACCACGTGCAGAAGCTGTTCGGCATCGCCGACAAGGTGCAGGAGTTGAAGGACAGCTCCGACCAGGCCACCGCCAACGCCCTGCAGGTGCGGATGGAGCTGCAGGCCGACTGCTTCGCGGGCGTGTGGGCGAACCTCAACGATCAGTTGAAGAAGCGGCTGCAGCCGGGCGACGTCGAGGCTGGCCTCAACGCCGCGAGCCAGATCGGTGACGACATGATCCAGAAGCGGACGCAGGGACGTGTCGTGCCGGAATCGTTCACGCACGGCACCTCCGCGCAGAGGGTCAAATGGTTCAAGGCGGGGTTGGAGTCGGGTGATATCAACTCTTGCGACACGTTCAGCAGCAGCCCCTGAGTGGCGAACGCGTCGCAGGGATGAGGGGAACGACGGGCGAGCTGGCGGAAATGAGTGGTGATGGGCCAGAGCAGGGCTCAGGGATGAGGCTGGCGCTCGCATGCGCTGCGCACTGATCGCGACCGGGTTTCTTTCGGCGGCTGCAGCCGCCCCGACGACCTTTGCGTTTGCTGGCGAACCCCACCTGACGACCACAATCGACGCCCCGATCGCCGCCTCCGAGAGTGGCGTTCCGCCGCCCGAGCTGCGGCTGCGGGCTATCGTTGCCCGCGCGCTCGATGATTCCATCGCCACCTGGAAGCGGATCGTCTCAGAAGATGCGCTCGAGGTCGGCAACGTGAATGTGCGCTTCGTGACGCACCTCGCGCCGTCCAACTGCTTCGGCCTCTATTCTGGCGATGGGCCGGCCTACTGCAGCGGCAATGCCACCGTGTTCGTAGGCGTCGACGCGGCGAACCACCTGATGTCGCGGTTCGGGTCGGAGGGCGAGGCGGGCATCACCTTCCTCATCGGGCACGAGATCGGCCACCACATCCAGAACATCTTCGGGCGGTTCCGGTACCTCGACTACGTGGTGCGGTCGTCACCCGGCAATCGCGCCGAATTCTCGCGCCGCTTCGAGCTCGAGGCCGATTGCTACGCGGGCGTGTGGATTCAGGCGAGCGAGGCGTGGGCAAAGTCCGACCGCTTCCGGGCCGACATGCGAGAGGTCATTGCCAGCATTGGCGACGATAACTTGCTCGATGCGAGCGGCAAGCCCGGTGCCGTGGAGGGCGTGCACGGCAGCTCGCAACAGCGCTTGCGCTGGTTCGAGCGCGGCCTGCAAAGCGGCAGCCTGCAGGCGTGCGATACGTTCTCCGCCGCCAATCTTTGAGTTGGCCGGAGCCTAGAACGCCGTGCCGCGGTAGGTGCTGACCTCGCAAGCAAAGCCGCGATCCAGCATCAGCTTGCACAGCGTCTTGGCCTGCTCGGGCGAGTCCACCGGACCGGCGAGCAGGGCATACGACCGCTCCGCGCCCTTGCCCTGCGCCACGTAGCGCGGATGCAGGTTGCGCACGGCGTCGCCATGGCGGTCGTTGAGGATCGACCAGTTGAGCTTCACCGCATCGACGGACGGCGCGCTGCCGAGCAGTAGAGCCACCTGCGGTTTGGCCGCCGGCGCAGCAGCCGGATTCTTCTCATCCTTGTGAGCGATGCTGCCCGTCTCGATGGCGGTGCTCTTCGCCGGCGTGGCGGCCTTCTTGGGTTTGATCGGGGCCACCACAGCGACTTCCTGCGGGTGCGCAGCTTCCGTCGGCACCACGCCGACTACGTCCTCCGAGCCCTTTGGGCCGCCTCCAATCGTCTTGTGGGCCATCTGCTGCTTGGCGGCTGGAGGGGGCTCGGCCTGCGCGACCTTGGGCTGCGTCACCGTGGCCTCAAGCGACGCCACCTTCTCCAGGATCTGTTGATCGCGGTCACTCGCCTGCTGCTGGGCCGTCTTCAGGTTGTCGACGTCGGTCTTTATCAGCCCGACGCTGTCCTTGAGGGGATCGATGTCGGCGACGACGCGCGTCACGTCGCGCTGGGTTTGCGCGAGCTGCTGCTCCAGATCGGGGCCGCTCGGCGCGCTGGCGAACATGTCCGGGTGAGTGCCGACGACGGCGAGGTAGATCGCCGCAAACATGGCCCCGAAGATCCAAAACAGGACGTAGGCGTTGAAGATTTTACGGCGCGGCTTCTGGGTTTGGTCCGACATCGCTTTTCCGCTTCCGAGGGTTTGGACGTTCGAGGTTGAGCCCGATTCTCTTGCTTCCACAAACGCGCAAAACCACCTGACCGCTACCGGATTGCCAGGGAATCGAGTTGGATGGTCGGTGAGTCTCTCAGTTTGGGTCAACGCGGGGTGCCCGGAATTGGGCGCTCAGCCTGTGGACGATGAAGGCCGGCTGGCGCGGCCCAACGAATCAAAGGGGTTGCGGAAGCCGCTGTGATGGGATTGCAACAAGGCCTGTCGTGCAGGGAAGCGCCTGCAGCGGCAATTTTCGCCCGTCTTGTTCGCGCCCCAAGACGGACGGTATGAAATTTGCTCTCTTCCGGTCGGTCGCGCCGACTGTGCCAATATAGTTACCGTGCATTCCGATCCACCCGAACCCCGAGGCCGGATGTCTCCCCGCCTGTTGCTCATCGTCGTTCTCGCCGCTGGCGAAGGCACACGCATGAAGTCGGCGCTGCCGAAGGTCCTGCACAAAATCGCCGGTCGCTCAATGCTGGGCCACGTCCTCGCGCTCGCGCGTGAGCTTGCCCCGCAGTCGCTTGCGGTCGTGATCGGGCCCGGCATGGACGACGTACGGGCGGAAGCGCTGCGCGAGGCACCGACGGCCAAGGTGTTCGTACAAGCCGAGCGCAAGGGCACGGCGGACGCGGTGCTCACAGCACGTGAAGCGTTGGCGCAGCACAAGGGCGATGTGCTTGTGCTCTACGCAGATACGCCGCTGCTGACGACGGATGCGCTGCGGCGGGTAATGGGGAGCCTCGATCAGGGCGCCGGCATCGCCGCCCTCGGGTTCGAGGCGGCCGATCCGACTGGATATGGACGCCTGCTGACCGACCCCGGCGGCTGGCTCATGGGTATCCGCGAGGAGAGGGACGCGAGCGAGAGCGAGCGCCGCATTCGCCTCTGCAACTCGGGGGTCATGGGCTTCCGCCTCGACGACCTGCTCGGAGTTCTCGGCCGCATCGGCAATGCCAACGCGAAGGGCGAGTTCTATCTGACCGACGCCGTCGAGATTGCACGGAGAGGCGCCGTGCGCGCCGGAGTCGTCGTCTGCGCGGAGGAGGAAGTGCTGGGCGTCAACTCGCGCGATCAACTCGCCGCGGCGGAAGCGACCTTCCAGGCACGCGCTCGTCTGCATGTCATGCGCGAGGGCGCTACGCTGATCGCGCCGGAGACGGTCTGGCTCGCCTACGACACCAAGCTCGGCCGCGACGTCATCATCGAGCCGAACGTGTTCTTCGGGCCGGGCGTGACCGTGGAGGACGGCGCCGAGATCAAAGCCAACTGCCACATCGAGCATTCGCACATCGGCCCGGGTGCGCGGGTCGGCCCGTTCGCGCGGCTGCGGCCGGGTGCCGATCTGGGCCCGCGCGTACACGTCGGCAATTTCGTCGAGATCAAGAATTCGACGCTAGGCGAGGGCGCCAAGGCCAATCACCTGTCCTACGTCGGCGACGGTGACGTCGGCGGCGGCGCCAACATCGGGGCCGGCACCATCTTCTGCAACTACGACGGCTTCAACAAGCATCGCACCGTGATCGGCTCGGGTGCCTTCATCGGCTCCAACTCCTCGCTCGTTGCCCCGGTCAAGATCGGGGACGGCGCCTACATCGGATCGGGCAGCGTCATCACCAAAGACGTGGCGGCGGGCGCGCTCGCGCTCGAGCGCTCGGCCCAGGAGGAGCGGCCCGGCTGGGCGGCGAAGTTCCGCGCTATGATGGGGCGGCGTAAGTCGAAAGCGGGATGAGGGGCTCGCCGAAGACGGGTTGCGCGGCAATGTGCGGCGGCCCAATCTCCTGAAACATAGTGTGATTTGAGCGACATATTAATCAAACGATAGCACTATCTCAGGTGGCAGAGAGCTGCGTTCAAACGGGCACAGGACCAATCGCTATGTGCGGCATTGTCGGAATCATTGGTGAGAAGGCGGTCGCGACGGATCTCATCGACGCGCTCCGCCGGCTCGAGTATCGGGGCTACGATTCAGCCGGCATCGCCACGGTGGAGAACGGGCACCTGGAGCGCCGCCGCGCCGAAGGCAAGCTGCGCAATCTCGAAGGGCGCCTCCTGAAGGAGCCGCTCAACGGCCACACCGGCATCGGGCATACGCGCTGGGCGACGCACGGCCGGCCGACCGAGCGCAACGCGCATCCGCACATGAACAGCCAAGTCTCCGTCGTGCACAATGGCATCATCGAGAACTTCCGCGAGCTCAAGGCCGAGCTGACCGCCAAGGGACACGTCTTCGAGAGCGACACCGACACCGAGGCGATCGTCCACGTCATCACCGATGAGCTCGGCAAAGGCGTGAAGCCGGAAGCCGCGGTGAAAAACGCGCTGAAGCGGCTGCAAGGCGCCTTCGCCCTCGCCATCATCTTCGCCGGCCACGACGACCTGATGGTCGCCGCGCGCCAGGGCAGCCCCCTCGCTATCGGTCATGGCACCGGCGCCATGTATCTGGGCTCCGACGCCATCGCGCTCGCACCCTTCACCGACGCCATCACCTACCTCGAGGAAGGCGACTGGGCGGTGCTGCGCCGCTCAGGCGTCGAGATCTTCGACCGCGCGGGCGCCCGCGTCGATCGCCCGCTCGTCAAGTCGGTCGCAAGCTCGCTGCTCGTCGACAAGGGCAACCACCGCCACTTCATGGCGAAGGAAATCCACGAGCAGCCCGAGGTCATCAGCCACACGCTGTCGAACTATCTCGACATGGCTGCCGGTACTGTGAAGGTTCCCCCGCTCGGGCTCGACATGGCCCAGCTCGAGCGCGTGACGCTGTCGGCCTGCGGCACCGCCTACTACGCCGGCCTCGTCGGAAAATATTGGATCGAGCGCTACGGCCGGCTGCCGGTCGAGATCGATGTCGCCTCCGAGATGCGCTACCGCGAGCCGCCGCTCGGCAAGGGCGGCCTGTCGCTGTTCGTTTCCCAGTCGGGTGAGACCGCCGATACTCTCGCCACGCTGCGGCACGCTAAGGCCGAGGGCCAGCGCATCGCCTCGATCGTGAACGTGCGCACGTCCTCCATCGCGCGCGAGTCCGACGTCGCGCTGCCGACGCTCGCGGGCCCCGAGATCGGCGTCGCCTCGACCAAGGCCTTCACGTGCCAGCTTTCCGTGCTCGCCTGCCTTGCCGTAGCGCTCGGGCGTGAGCGCGGCGTGCTCGACAAGGAGCAGGAGCGTGCGCTCGTCAAGGCGCTGATCGAGGTGCCGCGCCACATCTCGACGGTTCTGCGCAACGAGCAGCAGTACGAGGCGATCGCGCACATCCTGTCGAAGTCGCGCGATGTGCTCTACCTCGGGCGCGGGACAAGCTATCCGCTCGCGCTCGAAGGTGCGCTAAAGCTCAAGGAAATCTCCTACCTGCACGCCGAGGGCTATGCCGCCGGCGAGCTGAAGCACGGGCCCATCGCCCTCATCGACGAGAACGTGCCGGTCATCGTCGTAGCCCCGCAGGACGACCTCTTCGAAAAGACCGTCTCCAACATGCAGGAGGTCGCCACCCGCGGCGGCCAGATCATCCTCATCTCGGACGCTTCCCCCGAAAAGGTCGGCTGCAAGGTTGCAGCCCACATCGAGATGCCGACGGCGTCCGCGTTCACAAATCCGCTGGTCTACGCCGTGCCGGTGCAGCTACTCGCCTACCACACGGCCGTCATCATGGGGACGGACGTCGATCAGCCGCGCAATCTCGCCAAGTCCGTTACGGTTGAATAGGGGGAAAACCCCCTGTCCGGCCGGCCGCGGATTTGCCTCTATCAGCCGCTTAACATACGTTCGGGCGGCATTGGGCTGGGGGCCCGTGCCGCAAAGGCAACGGGTAGGGACTTATGGGGCACATCGCTCGCATTCTGGCGGCGCTCGCAATACTCGCAGCGGGTTCGCTGCCGCTTGCTGCGTTTGATGGCCCAACGCAGACGACCGGTCCCAAGAAAAAGGCGGCCGCAACCGCCAAACCCGCAGACGAGCCCGCCGAGAAGGACGGCGGCCAGGACGACAAGCAGAAGGTCGCGGTTTTGGCGCAGCGCGCGCTCGAGGCCGGCATCAAGCTGTACGAGTCTGGCAAAACCGACGAAGCAGTGAAAACGCTCGATGTGGCGCTGCACGGCGGTCTCAGCGGCCAGCAGGTCGCGCGCGCTTTCTATTATCGGGGTCTTGCTAACCGCAAGCTCGGCAAGCCGGGGCTCGCGATCTCCGATTTGACCAGTGCGGTTTGGCTCAAGGACGGTCTGGTGGGACCCGAGCGCGAGGCGGCATTGAAGAACCGCGTCGCCGCCTATCAGGACGCCGGCATCAGCAACGTGCCGGATCTTCCGACGCCGACGTTCGCGGCCGATCCGCCGAGCACGAGCGGCTGGCAGACGGCGATGAACGGGTCACCTGTCACTCCAGCCCCGGGGGTCGCACCGGTGGCACCGAACGCGCCCGTGAAGCCTGCTGCCGCGTCACATGTGCCCGGCTATTTGTCTTCCTTCGCAGGCAACGATCAAAGCACTGATCAAAGCACTCCGGCACCGGCAGCCTCGACATCCAGTTCGGGCCCCGCCCATGCGCCAGGCTCTGCGCTGGCCGCGACCTCTACGACGAATGGCCCTCCGGCCCCGTCGACATCGTCGGGTGGCATCGGCGGCTTCTTCAGCAGCATCTTCGGCGGCGGCTCGTCGAGCGCGCCCAACGCAAACGACGGAAGCGTGTCGACCTCCTCGATCGCGCCACCCCCGCCGCAGCCGGCAGCGGCGCCCGCACAGCAGACGACGGGCTGGGGCCAGACGACCCAGGTGGCGACCGCTGCGCCCGGACCCGACATCGGGTCCGCGTTCGTGACGCAGGTATCGACCTCCGAGAAGGCGTCGCGTGCCGAGAAGACGGTCGCTTCGCGCGAGCCGTCGGGAAAATTCCGGCTGCAGGTTGCCGCCGTGCGCTCGCGCAGCGAGGCGGACGCGCTTGCAGCCAAGCTCATGGCCAGCCACGGCGGCGAGCTAGGCTCGCGGCAGCCCGAAATTTCCGAGGCCGTACTCGGCAACATGGGCACATTCTACCGCGTTCGCGTCGGGCCCTACGCCGACGCCAAGGAGCCGCAGCAGCTTTGCGGGGGCCTGCGCTCGAGCGGTTTCGACTGCCTGGTTGTGACACAGTAGCGCCGGCGCCCATCCTACACCGGCACCTCTACCTTTAGCGCTCGTCTCTTCTTATCCGCGGCGAACCGTGGGAAGATTGTACCGGCCGGCTCCGCAAGGTGCGCGGTCGGGCAGGCCAGCACCTGTGGATCGCCGCATGAACGACCAAAATCGGAACGAGGAGGGCCCGCCGGGAAGTCCATCCTCGCAGCTGCGGGTTGGCCTGCGGCGGCTCGCGAAAGAGGACAGGCCGCCGGGCTGGCACCTTGGGGCGCGGCTGCGCAACTACTTCCTCACCGGCCTCGTCATCGTCGGGCCCGTGACCATCACGCTCTACTTCGCCTGGTGGTTTATCAACGTCACCGATGCCTGGATCAAGCCGTTCCTCCCCACAGCCTATCTGCCGGATACCTATCTGCCGTTTCCAGTCCCGGGCTTCGGCCTTGTCGTCGGCATCGTGGCGCTGACGCTCATCGGGGCGCTCGCGGCCAACCTGCTGGGTCGGACACTCATCTCGTTCGGCGAGCAGATGGTCGGCGGCATGCCGATCGTGCGCAACGTCTACCGCGCGCTGAAGCAGATTTTCGAATCCGTCATTACCGCGACCGGCCCCGGCCAGGGGATCCAGAAGGTCGGGCTTATTGAATTTCCCTCCAAGGGGCTGTGGTCGATCGTGTTCGTGACGGGCGACACGACGGGTGAGGTCGGCGCCGTGAAGCCCGGCGGGGAGAGCGACCTCTTAAGCGTCTTCATGCCGACCGGCATCGTGCCGCCGACGGGGTTCGTTTGCTTCCTGCCGCGGCGCAACGTCATCTTTCTCGACATGAGCATCGAGGACGCCGCCAAGGTGGTCATCTCGGGTGGCATGGTAACTCCGGAGAGCCAGGCGAAGCTGAAGGAGCTCGCCGATCAGGCGCGCACGGGCAAGACGCGCCCCCCGATGATCAAGCCGAGCTGACCCTACGTCAGTTAAGCGGCGCGGAAGAGGCGCACGGCCTCGTCGCACTCGAAGATGTAGAGCAGCGTCCTCAGCGCCCGCCCGCGCTCACTCGCCAACTGCGGGTCGCTCGCCAGCACGAGGCGGGCATCGTCGCGCGCGGCCGTCAGCAGCATCTCGAAGTTCGGCACCTCGGCGATGCGGAAGCCCTGCTCGCCGCTCTGGCGCGCGCCGAGCATCTCGCCGCCGCCGCGCAGTTCGAGATCCTTTTCCGCTATGAGAAAGCCGTCCTCGGTGTGCTCCATCATTTCCAGGCGCTGCCTTGCGGTCTCGCCGAGCGGCGCCTTGTACAGCAGCATGCAAAAGCTCTCGCGCGAGCCGCGGCCGACGCGCCCGCGCAGCTGATGCAACTGGGCGAGGCCGAAGCGCTCGGCGTGCTCGATCACCATGATGTTGGCGTTGGGCACGTTGACCCCGACCTCGATCACGGTGGTCGCGACGAGGATATTGAGCCGCCCTTCGGCGAAATCCGCCATGGCGGCATCCTTGGCCTTGTCCGCCATGGCGCCGTGCAGGAGCCCGACGTTCTGCGCGCCGAAGAGCTGCGACAGGTGCGCATGCCGCTCCTCCGCCGCCGCGAGGTCCGACATGTCCGAGCTCTCGATCAGCGGGCACACCCAGTAGATCTGGGCGCCGTCCTTGAGCTGCACGCGTAAACGGTCGATCAGCTTTTCCATGGAATCGACAGGAATAGCCTTGGTAACGACCGGCTTGCGCCCAGGGGGCTTCTCCCTCAGCCGCGACACGTCGAGATCGCCATAGTGCGTCATCAGCAGCGTGCGCGGGATTGGCGTTGCCGTCATGACGAGCACATCGGTGCCGGACCCGTTGCCCTTCGACTGCAGCGACAGCCGCTGGTGCACGCCGAAGCGGTGCTGCTCGTCGATGACGGCAAAGGCGAGGTCGTGGAACACCACGTCCGACTGGAACAGCGCGTGCGTGCCGATAAGGATGTCGATCTCGCCTGCGGCGAGGCGATCGAGCAGGTCCTTGCGCGAGCGCCCCTTCTCGCGCCCCGTGAGCAGGGCCATGCGCAACCCGGCCTTCTCGGCGAGCGGCGCAATCGTTTCCATGTGCTGGCGCGCGAGCACCTCAGTCGGCGCCATGAGCGCGGCCTGCGCGCCGGCTTCGACCGCGACGGCCATGGCGAGCAGGGCGACGACCGTCTTGCCCGAGCCGACGTCGCCCTGCAGCAGCCGCAGCATGCGCCGCGGCGCCGCCATATCGGCCTCGATCTCGCGCATAGCCTCGCGCTGCGAGCGCGTCAGCGAGAAGGGGAGCGCGTCGGCGATCGCCGCGCGGATGCGTCCGTCGCCCCTGACGCTCCGGCCGGGGCGATCCTTGAAGCTTATGCGCACGAGCCCGAGCGCGAGCTGGCCCGCAAGCAGCTCGTCGTAGGCGAGCCGTTGCCAGGGCAGCGCGCCGGGCGACACGTCGGCTGCATCGGTCGGCCGGTGTAGGCGATGCAGCGCCTCGACGAAGCCCGGCCAGCCGCGCGCCTTGAGCCATTGCGGCTCCTGCCACTCGGGGACCGCGCGCAGGCGATCGAGCGCCTGGCGTGAGGCCTTCTGCATGATCTTGCCGGAGAGGCCCGCGGTAAGCGGATAAACCGGCTCCAGCATCGGCAGCTCATCGCGCTGGGCCGGGGCCACGATGTAGTCGGGATGCGACATCTGCAGCGTCTCGCCGTAGCGCTCGACGCGGCCCGACACGTAACGCTCCTCGCCCACGGGGAGCTGGCGCTCGATGAACTTGCGCTCGGCGTGGAAAAACACCAGATCGAGGCGCCCGGTGTCGTCCTCAGTCTGTACCTTGTAGGGGGCTCGCGTGTTGCCGCGCGGGGGAGCCTTGTGCTTGAGGACACGCACTTTCAGCGTGGCGATTGAGCCGGGCACGGCCTCCGCTACCGTCGGCTCCGCGCGCCGGTCGATGACGCCGCTCGGCAGGTGCCAGAGCAGGTCGAGCACGCGCGGCTCGGCGACCCCGGGCGGCAACGCGAGGCACTTCTTCAGCAGCACGATCAGGCGGGGACCTATGCCGGTCAGCGCCTGCAGCGAAGCAAAGAGTGCGTTGAGCTCGTTTGGCCGCATGAGGCGGTTCTGCACATCCAAGAAGCGACGGCTGCTGCGCCGATGGGCAGGCCCGGCTCGAGCCCGCAAGCATTCACGCCAGGGCCCAATGCGTGACCCTTTGCGCGAGGCGAAACGGGCGCTATATCAACGGCCCGACCGCAAGTGAGGGTGGCGGGCGCGCCGGGTGGCGTCAAGCCTCGTGCCCGGGGTTATCCAACAGAGCCCGTTCTGTCAGGACCGTCGCCGATGACCGATGACATTGAGATACGCCGCCGCCGCGCGGCTTATCGTGCGTGTCATCGCGGCACCAAGGAGATGGATCTGATCCTGGGGCGTTTTGCCATCGAGCGGCTGCCTAACATGACGGCTGCCGAGCTTGACGATTTCGAGCGGCTGCTGGCGCTCCCCGATCCGCTGCTGACGCAGTGGTTCCAGCAAGGCGAGGCGCCGGAGGAGACGGCATTCGCGGGGTTGATCGTGGCGCTGCGCAGTTATCACGGACTGGCGGCCATGCCTGCCGAAGGACCTGACCACGCATGAGCTCTCGCGAAGCCGAGACAAAAGCGCATAGCGAGCGCGTCGTGACCGGCGTGCCCGAAGGGCTCGACGTACTCGTGCTCGCGCAGCTTACCGCGGAAGCCGGCCATGGATCGGTACCTGGCACGCTTCTGCATGTCGCGCGCGACGACCGCCGCCTCGATGCGCTCGAGCGCTTGCTCGCCTTCTTCGCGCCGCAGGTGCGGGTCGTCTCCATTCCGGCCTGGGACACGGTGCCCTACGACCGCGTGGGCCCCAACGCCGACATCGTGGCCAAGCGCATCGCGGCGCTCGCCAAGTTGAGCTTGAGCACGCGCAAGCACCCCACCGTGGTGCTGACGACGGTCAATGCCATACTGCAGCGCGTGCCGCCTCGCGCATTCCTGAAGCGGGCGATCAAGCCGATCGCGCCGGGCCAGCGCATCGACATGGGCCACCTCACGCAGCGGCTCGGCCTCATGGGCTACCAGCGCAGCGGCACTGTCATGGAGCCCGGCGAATTCGCGGTGCGCGGCGGCATCCTCGATCTCTTCCCGCCGGGCCGCACGACGCCAGTGCGCCTCGACTTCTTCGGCGATACGCTGGAGACGATCAAGGCCTTCGAGGTGCAGACCCAGCGGACGACGAAGCCCGTGCAGAAGCTCGCTCTGCTGCCGGTGAGCGAGGTCGCATTCGGCGAGGAGGCGGAGAAGCTCTTCCGCAGCCGCTACGTGGAGCTGTTTGGCGGCGCGACCGGCGACGATCCCCTGTATGAGGCCGTCAGCGCCGGGCAGCGCTACCCGGGCCAGGAGCATTGGCTGCCGCTGTTCCATGAGCACCTGGAGACGCTGTTCGACTATCTGCCGGGCGTATCCGTGAGCTTCGATCACCTCGCCGAAGAGGCGGTGACGGGCCGCTTCGAGCAGATTGCCGAGCACTACGACGCGCGGCTTGCCTCGCTCGAGCAGCAAACCTTCGGCGCGCCTCCATACAAGCCGGTGCCACCTGAGCGCATGTTCCTCGACGACAAATCCTGGACCGCGGCGCTGAAAGCGCACGACCTAAATAAGCTTACGCCGTTCGAGGAGGTCGAGGGCCCGCATGTGCGGTCCTGGCGGGGGCGCGCCGGCCGCAGCTTCGCCGCCGAACGCCAGCACGGCGACGTGAATGTCTTCGATGCTGTCGTCCACTATGTGAAGCGGCTGCGCGCGGAGCACCGCCGCGTCGTCGTCGCCGCGTGGACACCGGGCGCGCGCGAGCGGTTGTCGACGCTGCTCGCCGATCACGGCCTCGGTGAGCTTGCCAAGGTCGAGAGCTACGCCGAAGCCCTAGCGCTGCCTGGGTCGTCCACCGCGCTCGCCGTGCTGGGCCTCGAACAGGGATTCGAGACGCCGGAGCTCGCCGTTATCGGCGAGCAGGACATCCTCGGCGACCGGCTCGTGCGCCCACGCCACAAGCGTTCCGCCGTCGACGTTCTGACCGAGGCGACGAGCCTGTCTGTCGGCGACCTCGTCGTCCACGCTGACCACGGCATCGGCCGCTTCGCCGGCCTCAAGACCATCACCGTACTCGGCGCCCCCCACGACTGCCTCGAGATCGAGTACGCAGGCGGTGACAAGCTGTTCCTGCCCGTCGAGAATATCGAGCTGCTCTCGCGCTACGGCGCGGACGAGGCGGGCGCGCAGCTCGACCGGCTCGGTGGCGTCGCCTGGCAGTCGCGCAAGGCGCGGCTCAAGAAGCGGCTGCGCGAGATCGCGTCCGAGCTGATCAAGATCGCGGCGCTGCGCCAGTTGAAGGAGGCTCCCGCGATTGCAGCGCCGGAAGGCGCCTACGACGAGTTCGTCGCGCGCTTCCCTTACGAGGAGACCGAGGACCAGGACGCCAGCATTGAATCGGTGCTGACCGATCTCGGCTCCGGGCGCCCGATGGATCGCCTCGTGTGCGGTGACGTCGGCTTCGGCAAGACCGAGGTCGCGCTGCGCGCCGCTTTCATCGCCGCCATGAGCGGATTCCAGGTGGCGGTCGTGGTGCCGACGACGCTGCTCGCGCGCCAGCACTTCAAGACCTTCTCCGATCGCTTCAAGGGCCTGCCCATCCGCGTCGCGCAGGCCTCGCGCCTCGTCGGCGCCAAGGAGCTGGCGAGCGTGAAGGAGGGTCTGAAGAGCGGGTCGATCGACATCGTCATCGGCACGCATGCGCTGCTCGGCAAGTCGATCTCATTCGACCGCCTCGGCCTGCTCGTCATCGACGAGGAGCAGCACTTCGGTGTCACCCATAAGGAGCGCCTGAAGAAGCTGAGGGAGGACGTGCACGTCCTCACCCTGTCGGCGACGCCGATCCCGCGCACCCTGCAATTGGCCTTGTCGGGCGTGCGCGAGCTGTCGCTCATCACCACGCCCCCCGTCGATCGCCTGGCGGTGCGCACCTACATCTCGCCGTTCGATCCCGTCGTCGTGCGCGACGCGCTGCGCCGCGAACGCTACCGCGGCGGGCAGACGTTCTACGTCGTCCCGCGCGTCGCTGACATCCCCGACGTCGCCGAGTTCCTGCGCGAGGCCGTGCCGGAGCTGACCTTCGCCATCGCCAGCGGCCAGATGACGCCGGGCGAGCTGGAAGACGTGATGAGCGCCTTCTACGACGGCAAGTACGACATCCTGCTCGCGACCGCGATCGTGGAGTCGGGCCTCGACCTGCCCAACGCCAACACGCTGATCGTGCACCGCGCCGATATGTTCGGCCTCGCCCAGCTCTACCAGTTGCGCGGGCGCGTCGGCCGCTCGAAAACGCGCGCATATGCCTACTTCACCATCCCGGTCGGAAAGTCGCTGACCGAGGCGGCCGACAAGCGCCTCAAAGTTCTGCAGTCGCTCGACACCCTCGGTGCCGGCTTCTCGCTTGCCTCGCACGACCTCGACATCCGCGGCGCCGGCAACCTCTTGGGCGAGGAGCAGTCGGGTCACATCCGCGAGGTCGGCTTCGAGCTCTACCAGTCGATGCTGGAGGAGGCGGTCGCGGCTATGAAGGGCGGCGACATCGACGGCACGGCGGCCGAGCAGTGGAGCCCCACGATCTCGCTCGGCACCTCGGTGCTGATCCCCGAGAGCTACGTCTCTGACCTGCAGCTCCGCCTTGGTCTCTACCGGCGGCTCTCCACGCTCGAGACGCGCGCCGAGATCGATGCCTTCGCGGCCGAGCTGGTCGACCGTTTCGGGGAATTTCCCGAGGAGGTCAATCATCTGCTCGATGTCATGGAGATCAAGGGCCTGTGTCGGCAGGCGGGCGTGGCTCAGGTCGATGCGGGCCCGAAGGGCGCGGTCATTGGCTTCCACAAGAACGAATTTGCGAACCCCGAAGGCCTCGTCGCGCTGGTGCAGGCTTCGCGCGGGCGCGTCAAGGTGCAGCCCGATCAGCGGCTCGTGTTCAAGGGCGAGTGGGACCTGCCCGCCGAGCGCCTGAAGGGCGTGCGCGCGCTCGTCACCGAGCTCGTCGCCATCGCGGTCAAGGCCAAGAAGGCCGCGTGATACTCACGCGCTCTTGCGGCGGTAGAAGGCGCGAGAGGGCCCTGGGCGGCCGGTGCGCACCACGGGCTCGATCGGCTCGAGCTGCTTGATCGCCTGCCAGAAAATCACCGGGAAGATCACGATCAGGAACAGCCCGATCCCCATCAGGTCCTTCGTGTCGGTGCGGAATCCGCGAAAGAGCACGAGCATGCCGGAGCCGATGCCGGCCGCGGTCAGCAGCGTGATGAGGATCGCCTGCAGGTGGTGATGGACGACGTACCACAGGCCGACGCCGGCAAGCGCCGCCGTGAGACCCATGGCGGTGAGCACCGCGGGGTGCGCGCCGAGATAGAGGATTGTCTGGTCCAGCATGTCCCGCCTCCTAAAGCCCGAGCCGCACGCGACCGGCGCCTGCCGTTTCCCCCGGCACGCCGCGGCTCTGAGGCGCAGATACCACCCTAATTCGACGCATTTGCAAAGCCGTCGGGGCGCGTTTCCCACGCTAGGCTTTGAGCATTTGGCCGCCTCAGCCTGTGGAAAAGTCATCCGGCAGCTTCAGGGCCGAGCGCATGAGCTTGCCGTTGGCGGTGCGCGGCAGCACGTCGACGAACAGAACCGCGCGCGTGCCTTGTAGGCGGCGAGCAGACGTTTGATGTTGGAGGATCGGCTGCTGTTTGTGACCCGCGCCGGTCTCATTCGCAAAGAGGCCGCCTGAGCTGGCGGCCTCTTGTGTTTTGTGGATCAGCTAGAACGGCCTTCGAGTACCCGAAAGGGAAAATCGGGGGCTCTTTGCTGCGATGCATGCGCCTTCGGGTGCAGCCAGATCATCTAAACTTAAATCAAGAGGGACCAGCTTTTCCTAAGACTGAGGTGCGATGCTTTTTTTGCCAGGTAAGGGCGAAACCCTGCGTCGCGGAACCGAGCCAACCGCGTAA
>JRHI01000269.1_pt1 | contig 59122 bp, 54 predicted proteins | sample 215371 | NCBI WGS metagenome assembly JRHI01 (sample SAMN02929681, study PRJNA255918) | sediment metagenome | biome: cave system; feature: Ice Cave; material: Sediment; isolation source: sediment from deep within a dark volcanic ice cave with no known source of... ...
CATACCCCCAGACGGAACTAACCCGGTAAGCACTTGGTGCTTTATTCGAGGCCGATCATCCGGGGTGGGGGCGTCCGCAGACAAACGCACCGCTCCGCCAGACCTCCTCAGTGCTGACTCTCCCTGGCCCTAGCCACGCAGCCAGCGCGGGCCGATCCCGAACACTGCCGCCACGGCCATCCCGGCCACGAGCAGGGCCCCGGCCCGGCGCGTGTGCGTGAACACGAACGCCGCAAACCACAGCGGCCACACCGGGAACCCGCGCGGCGGCCGCTCCGGACGCGGCAGCCGCAGCGCACGCAGCGCGCGCAGCAGCAATGGCGCCGCTCCGAACGCCGCCAGCGAAGGCCACGGCAGGGCCCCAACCACGACGCTCGCCACGACGACCACGTAAAAGCCGACCATCAGGCCCTCAGTCGCGCGCCTGGCCCGGCGCTCGCCGAGCATCACCGGGAGCGTCCGGATGCCCGCTCGCTCGTCCCACGGCAGCTTGTCGATGTGCTTGCCCATCAGCACCGACGTGCACAGCAAGCCGTAGGGGATGCCGGCGACCCACACCTGCCAGGGGACGTGGCCGACCGCCGAGTAGAAGGTGCCGGCGATCATCAGCGGCCCCCACACGAGCAACACATCGAGCTCGCCCAATCCGCGCTTCTTCAGCCGCAGCGGCGGCGCGGTATAGGCCACGTTGAGGACCACGCCGGCGACTCCGAAGGCAAGGACGATCCACCCGCGGGCGGCGATCAGCGCAACCAGGATCGCCACGTCCAACAAATTCACCAGCACTGCCGCGCGGACCAGGCCTCGCCGGCTGATCATCCCGGACAGGATCGGGTGCGGCGCGTACAGGGCGCGCGGGTAGTCGCCGGTGTCGAGGCCCGTGTCGGTGTCGAACAGGTCGTTGACCAGGTTGTTGGAGACGTGGGCGAGGACGATGCCCAGGAACGAGAGCGCGTACCAGCCGGCGGCAAAGCCGTGCTGGCGCGCGGCCAGCAGTCCGGCGATCGCCCCGGCCGTCAGCGTCATCGGCAGGACTCCCGCTCGGCTGATGACCAACCAGCGGGACACCTGGTCGAGCTCGCCCGCCGGAGGGTTGACGGTGCTGAGCGCGTGACGCCATCGGGCCAGCCGGCCGGGACCCGGCAGCGAGGAAGCGGACTCGCTCATGCCGCGCCACGCTATCGCTTTGGCGCTCCGGCCGGATACCGTTGGAAGATGCCCACACGCGTCTTGAGAGGGTCGAGCTGGACGCCGGCCTGAGTGAGATCGCGCGCTTTCTCGCCCTGAGGCCCCCGTTTGACGCGCTCGCGCCGGACGAGCTGGGGGAGGTGGTCGCGCAGACGCAGATGGAGTTCTACCCCGCGCGTGGGATCATTCTCAGCGAGGACGGGGGACCCGTGACCTTCCTGCGGGTGATCCACAGCGGCGCGGTCGACATCGCTCACCAGGGCAAGCTGCTGGATCTCCTCGGCGCCGGCGACACGTTTGGACACGCCGCGATGCTGTCCGGGCTGCCCCCGGGGTTCGAGGCCCGGGCCGCCGAGGACACGCTCTGCTACCGGATCCCCGCCTCGGTGGCCCGGCCGCTGCTCGAGCGGGCCCGCAGCCAGGAGCTGGCGGTCGGGCTGCAGGAGCCGACCCATCGGCCGGTGGCCCAGCTGATCCGGGCCACCACGGTGATCTGCGAGCCGATGGAGAGCATCCGGGAAATCGCCCGGCGGATGACCGCAGTCGGCGCGACGTGCGCGATCGTCGACTTCCGCGGGCGCGGCTTCGGGATCGTCACCGATCGAGATATCAGAACCCGAATCGTCGCCGCCGGCCTGCCGCTGAGCGCGCCGGTCTCGACGATCATGACCACGCCGGTGTTCACCGTCACACCGGACCGGCTCGCCGGAGAGGTGCTGTTCGAGCTGCTCGAGCGCGGGATCCGGCATGCGCCGGTGGTCACAGAGCGCGGGCAACTGGTCGGTGTGGTCGAGGACGCCGACCTGTTCGCGGTGCAGCCGCGCTCCTGGTTCGGCGCTCGCCGCGCGATTGCCCGGGCCAAGGATATCGACGCGCTGGTCGGTGTCTCGCAGCAGCTGCCGGACATCGTCGTGGAGTTGCACGCCGGAAACCTGCGTGCACTCGAGGTCGCTCGCGTGCTCTCGGCGCTCGTCGATGCACTCACCGTCCGCGTACTCGAACTGGTGGCGCCGACCGCCACGCTTCCCGCCGACGGCCTCGTCTGGGTGGCGTTGGGCAGCCAGGCCCGCCGTGAGCTGACCCCGGCCTCGATCGCCCGCGGCGCGCTGGTGTGCAGCGAACCGCCACCACCGGGCTGGATCGAGGAGGTGCAGTCCGCTCTCGGCCGCTGCGGTCTGCCCGGCGAGGTGATCGCCCGCTCTGCTGACGAGTGGGAACGGGCCGACCTCGACGACGAGCTGACGCTGTCGGTGCTGGTCGAGCGCCGGGTGCTGTGGGGAACTCCGCGTGACCCGCTGCCGGTTGTGCAGAGTCCGCTCCGAGACGAGCTGCTGAGCGTGCTGGCCCGCCGCGCGCTCGCCTACACACCTCCGACCGGCTTCGACGCGGACTCGGTACTGCAATCAGACGGCGCCCGTAGCGACCGCCTGGACATCCGGCGTGCGGCGGTAATCCCGATCGTCGAGTTGGCGCGGTGGGCGGGGGCGGCAGCGGGAACGAACGAAGGCACAACAGCTGAGCGGCTGCTCGGCGCCGCCGCGGCCGGCGTGCTCACAGACGCGGATGCCCGGACGCTGGCCGAGGCGTTCGAGCTCGCGCACGAGCTGCGGATCGCCCACCACATGGAGCAGCTCTCAACCGGGGCCCGGCCCGACGATCGGCTCGAGCCGAGTGCGCTCAGCGCGCTGACTCGCGATCATCTCCGCGACGTGTTCCGCGCCGTGTCCGGCGTGCAGCGAAGGCTGCGCGGGTGAGGCTGCGCCGGCCACCGGAGGGCGTCGCAGCCGACTTCGCCGCGGTTGCACGAGCACCCGGTCAGACCCCGTGGCGAGAGGCCCGGTGGTGCGCCCTGGACCTGGAGCTGACCGGGCTCGATCCGCGCCGCAACGACATCATCGCGGTGGGTGCGGTGCCGATCGAGGACGGGCGGATCGTCCTCGGGGAGTCGCTCTACACCCTGGTTCGCACCACCCGTCGCTCCGAGCACGGAGCGGTGCTCGTGCACAAGCTGCGGGTGGCCGACCTGGCCGATGCCCCGCCGCTCGACGACGTGATCGACCGCGTGCTCACGATGCTGGCCGGCAGCACCCCCGTGTTCCACACCAGCGCGGTCGAGCGAAATTTCCTCGGCCCGCTGTTCACCCGCCGGCGCGTCCGGCTGCCCCCGGCCGCCGACACCGAGATCCTGGGGAGGGTGTGGCTGCGCGAGCGCGACGGCGAGGCCCCGCCGTGGGTGTCGCTCGACCAGCTCGCCTCGGTGCTCGGGCAGCCGGGGGAGCTCCCTCACCACGCGCTGGGTGACGCACTGACCACGGCCAAAGCGTTCATCGCGCTGGCCAGCCTGCTCGACGGGCGCGAGCGCCAGACCGTCTCGTCACTGATCCGCTCGAGCCACGAGAGCAGTCCGTGGCGACGGATGTGAACGGCTCAGAACAGCTGCAGGTAGCGGTCGAGCTCCCACTGGGTTATCTGCTCGTGCGCGGACTGGACCTCGTCCTGCTTGATCTTCACGAAGTAGTCAAGGTAGTCACCGTCGCGCGTCGTGCCCAGCGCTGAACGCAGCACCGCGTCCTGCTCGAGCTCACGCGTAGCATCCAACAGGTTGGTCGGCAGCAGCTCGATTCCCTTGGCCGCGCGTTCGGCCGCCTCCATCTCGTAGAGGTTGACCTCGTTGGGCTCGCCGGGATCCAGCTGGCGCTCGACGCCGTCCAGTCCCGCCGCCAGCATTGCCGTCGCGGCGAGGTAGGGGTTGCAGGATCCGTCCACCGTGCGGTCCTCGATCCGGCCGGGGGCGGGGATCCTCAGCATCTGCGTGCGGTTGTTGTAGCCATAGCTCACGTACGCCGGCGCCCAGGTGGCCCCGCTGGTGGGAGCGCCCACCCGCAGCCGCTTGTAGGAGTTGACCGTCGGCGCGGTCACGGCGATGTAGGCCTTGGCGTGGGCCTTGAGGCCGGCGAGGAACCCGTAGCCGAGCTCCGAGAGGCCCAGGCCGCGCGGGTCCTCGCCGGGGTCCCGGGCGAACACGTTCTCACCGTCCTTCCACAGGCTGATGTGGAAGTGGCAGCCGTTGCCGGTGAGATGGGCAAACGGCTTGGGCATGAACGTGGCGATCAGTCCCTGCTGCTGGGCCAGCGTCTCCACCATGTACCGGAAGAAGATCGAGCGATCGCATGTGGTCAGCGCGTCGGCGAACTGAAAGTTCTGCTCGAACTGCCCGTTGGCGTCCTCGTGGTCGGTGGCGTAGTTGTCCCAGCCCAGGCCGGTGATCGCCTTTGAGATCGTGGAGACGAACTCAAGATTGCGGGTCAGTGCGCGCATGTCGTAACACGGCTGCTCGAGCGTGTCGAGCGGATCGGCGAGCTCCAGCTTGCCGTCGGCACCGCGGCGCAGCAGGAAGTACTCGAGCTCGGCGCCGATCATCAGCTCGTAGCCCATCGCCGCGGCGCGCTCGAGCGCGGTGCGCAAAATCGTCCGTGGGCAGAAGGGCCACGGCTGGCCCTCGACTGTGACGTCGCAGGCCAGCCGCGCGACGTTGGGCTGCCACGGCAGGATTGTGAAGCTGGCGGGATCCGGAATCGCGGCGATGTCCGGATCGTGGGGGCCCTGGCCCAGATCGCCCGCGGCGAAGCCGGCGAAGCCCGCGCCGTCGCTCAGCAGGTCATCGAGATGGTGGGCGGGGACGAGCTTGGCGCTGGGCTTGCCGTGCATGTCCACGAACTGGGCGAACAGGAACTCGACGTTCTCGTCGTTGACGGCCCTGCGGACGTCGTCGGCATCTTTGGGCTGTTTTGGCATGAGCAGAGATATATCCGTCTGGCGCCGGGTCGGCAATGGCGGGGAGAACCCCTTAGTGGCGGCTAGCATGTCCGGTGCGCACATAGGAGGTGCATCAGCGGGTGTCGGTGGATGTTCAATCAGGTGCTGGACTGCGTGGGCTCCGTGAGGAGAACCAGACGCTGTACGGGGTCATCAAGCTGGTCTCCTCCTCGCTGGAGATGCTGCCGATGCTCCAGGGCGTCATCGAGCTGGCCACCGACGCCACGCGTTGTCACGCCTGCTTCATCTACCTGCTGGAGGACGACCGGCTGACGATCCGAGCGGCGTCCCCGGTGTTCGCGGAGGCGGTCGGACGCGTGCAGTTCCCCCTGGAGGACGGGCTGACCGGTTGGGTGGCCCGTCACCGCACGCCGGAGTTCATCCGCGACCACGCGATGGAGGATCCGCGGATGAAGTACGTGCCGCTGCTGCAGGAGGAGCGCTTTCAGTCGATGGTGGCGGTTCCGATCCTGTCGCGTTCGGGGGAGACGATCGGGGTGATCGTCCTGCACACCGAAGCTCCGCACGAGTTCACCGAGGAGACGGTCAAGCTGCTGGTCCACATCGCTTCGCTGGTCAGCGGGGCGATCGAGAACGCCCAGCTCTACGACCTACAGCGGCGGCGGGTCGAGGCGCTGACCGGCCTGTCCGGACTGGCCCACGAGCTGGCAGCGGCCGCCGATGTCGGGCGCCTGGGGCAACTCGTCGCCGCGGGCACCCGGGAGATTCTCGGCGCGCAGGTCTGTCAGCTGTACCGCACCGATCCGGACGGCACCGGGCTGCAGATGCTCGCCTCCTCTCCTGACGCCGTTTCGGTATCCCCCGCGATGTCGGCCGCGGGCCTGCTCCTGGCCGCGCTCGACGGCCGCGGCGACCGCCCCCCCGCGCGGGCGCTCTGGCCGGATCTTGAGGTCTCGGACCTGCTGGTCGCTCCGCTGTCAGCCGGCGGGGAGCGGGTCGGGCTGCTGTGTGCCGGCTCGCCGGCCGAACAGCGGTTCACCGACGAGGACACAGAGATCGCCCGCTCGATTGCGCACATGACCGCGATCGCGATTAAGCGCGCCGAGCTGATCGAGGGACTGACCAAGGCCAACATCATCAAGGACCTGTTCGAGGCGCTGGCGGCGGGAGCCACATCGTTTGCCGTGGCCAAGGCGGCAGAGGTTCGCTGCGATCTCACCGGGCCGTATGTGATGATCTGCGCGGAGCCCACCCTCGGCCGCGAGCAGGCCTCCGGGAAATGGCTCGCCGCGGCCGAAGAGCTCGGGCGCGGGGTGGCCGAACTCGCGCCGTACTCCGCGATCGAGGTCGGCCCGGGTCCCGTGCGCGCTCTGCTCACGCTGGGAACCCGCCGACCGCAACGAACCGAGGAGGTCGTGCGGATCTGCCGGGAGCTCGGCCAGCGCTGCGGCGCGGCGCTGGGGATCAGCGAGCTGCGTGAGGCGCCGGCCGACGCGGCGCGCGCCTACCGCGAGGCGGTCGACGCGGCCACGATCGGGCGGGCGCTGCTCGGCGAGGGCGGCGCGATCGCCTACTCGCAGCTCGGCGCTTACCGGTACCTGGTGCACATCTCCCCGGAGGAGGCGCCGCACGACCGGATGCGGGCGGCGGTCGATCGTCTGATCGCTTACGACAGCAAGCGTCGGACGGCGCTGTTGGACACGCTCGAGCGCTACCTGGCCGAACGGCGCAGCGTGATCGAGAGCGCGCGCGCGCTGTACATCCATCCGAACACGTTGCGCCAACGGCTCGGGCGGATCGAGGAGCTGACCGGGCTCAGCCTCGATCAGGACGATCTGCTCTCGCTGGAGCTGGCGATCAAGCTGGCCCGGCTCCACGGCCGACCCGCAGCCGTCGACGGCCCCCCCGCCCGCTAACCCTCGTCGTCGAGCACCAGGATCACCGGCAGCTTCGAGCGGCGGCGAACGCGTTGGGGCTCCTGGGACCAAAGCAGGTCGCCGACTACCCGGTTGCGGTCCGCGTCAGCCGCCATCACGATTACGTCGCAACCCTCCTTGGCCGCCTCATCGAGAATCCGCTTGGTCGACTTGCGGGTGCCGAGGACGTGGCCGGCGGCCTCGACCTCCTTGCGCCGCAACCGCTTGACCGCCTTTTCCACCAGCTCGTGCTGGACCTTCCACTCGGCCTTGGTGGGAAGCAGCCCGGGGTTCGGCATGCCGAATGCCACGCCATGCACGCGGGCGATCGAGAACACGTGCACGCTGGCGCGCGACGCAGAGGCGAGCTCGATCGTCCGGTCGATCGCCGCCTCGGAGAACGGACGTCCCTCGGAGGCCAGCAGGATCCGCTGGAACGCTGCCTCGGCGCCGGGCATCGGCTCGCGCACCGCCTCGGCCGCGGTCATGGACCGGCGGCGGTCCCGGCCGCCGGCATCACCGCGGGCGCCGCCGCCTCGTTACGACGGTTGTCCCGCTTTCTCCAGTAGTACAGCGGCAGATACATGAGCAGCACGCCGATGCCGATGAAGTAGTACGGCAGCGTCTTCCGTCCCGCCGCGTTGCACGAGCAGCTCGCGTAGACCGGACCGCCGTAGAAGTAGATGACGGCGTAGAGAGCCGCCATCCCGAGAGCGACGTACTTCATCCATTCCGGCAGCTTGAATGGCCGCCGCACGTTCGGACGGTGCTTGCGCAGCAGGTAGTAGCCGATCAGTACCGGGATGAACGAGGCGAGGTAGCCGACGTTCGAGAACGTGTAGATCTCGACCGCCCCACCCGCGAACACGACGAGAATCGAGCAGGCGACGTTGAAAATCATCGAGCGGTCGGGAACCCCGTGCTTGTTCACGTGCTGGAAGAACCGCGGGAACTGGCCGTCGGTCGACATCTGGTGCAGCGACCGGGCCGTCCCGGTGATCGCGTTCAGCGCCGAGAGCACCAGCGCGAGGATCAGCATGATCGCGATCAGCCAGTTGAGAAGCTTGCCGCCCGTACCGCCCCCGAACACCGCGGACCCGAAGTGGACGAAGATCGTCTTCGGGTCGGCAAGGGCGGCGCTCCCGAGCGCCTTGCTGCCCAGCACGATGACGAACGCTACCGGGATCATCACGTAGATGAACAGGCCGTACGCACCCTCGAGGTTCATCGCGACCTTGGCGTCGCGGTCAGGGTTGCGGGTCTCGCCGATGTAGCACGCGGCGGCTTCCATCGCGATCACGTTCCAGGTTAAGAGGAACGAGAATCCGAGCGCCAAGGTCAGCCACCCGTGGTGGAACTGGCTGGCGAAGAAGCCGCTTCCGTCCAGGTGGTGAAAGCCTGAGAGCTGGCTGAAATGCACGACCGAGGGATGGAAGATCCACGAGATAGCCAGAAACGTCAGGGGGATCATCGACAGCAAGGCCAGCGCGGTGGCGAAGATCGTGCCGAACCGCAGTCCGAGCAGGGCGGGGATGAACAGGAGCAGGATCCCCACCACCGAGATCGCCAACGTCCACCAGGCGATCGGGGTGTTGATCGGAGTGAACGTCGAGCTGGCGTCGAGGTTCAGCCGGTCGACGATGTAGAACGAGGCCAGGATCATGTTCAGCGGTGCCACCGGGAACCACCCGAGCCAGTACGCCCACGCCGTAAACCCATTGACGTGCTCGGCGAAGCGCGGCCAGCGGTCCTTGTAGGCCGGGTAGGCATACGAAGGCGAGCCCCCTGAGCGGTCGGGCATCATCGCGGAGAGCTCGGCCAGGAACAGGCACAGGAGGTACCCGGTGATCGTGATCACGACGATGATCGGGATCGAGGCCGCGCCCAGCGAGGTCACCATCACGGGTGCGATCCCGGTGACCAGAATCGTTCCCGCCAGGCCAATGACGAACGCCCCCCACCAGTTGGTCGTCTTCGGAAGCCCCGAGCCTTCGTAGCTGAGCTCGTCCTCGAATGGTCCTGGCGCGGTCAGGTCGTCCGGCATCTGCCCCTCCGGTTCTCGGTTGAGGATTCTCGGGTTAGGCTGACATGTCCCCCGAACGCGTCCCAGGAATGAAGCGAACACAATTGCGGGGTCCGACATGGAGCACTTGGACACATTCCTTGCCCGGCAGCCTCCCTTCGACGGAATCGAACCCGACCTGCTGCGCGAGCTCACCGCCCAGGCACGCGAGCAGGACTATGAGCAGGGGGAGGCGGTGCTGGTCGAGGACGGGCCGCCGGCCGCGTGGCTGTGGATGATCCTCACGGGCTCGATGGAGCTCGTTCACGAGGGCGAGGTGATCCAGCTGCTCGAGCCCGGAGAGTGCTTCGGACACCCATCGCTGCTCTCCGGGCTGGCCCCGACGTTCACGGTTCGGGCCCGGCAGCCCTCACGTTGCGCGCTGCTGCCCGCCGATGCGGCCCGCCGGCTCCTCGGAACGCCTGCTGGGGCGGCGTATGTGGCGACGACGATGCGCGGACGGCTCACCGTAACCGGTCACACCGTCCACGGTCTGCTCGACCTCGGCACCGCGCCCGTGTCGTCGATCATGCGCCCCGCCGCGTTCTGCGACCCGGAGGACTCAGTTCGCCAGGCGGCGCTACGGCTCGGAGAACCCGACATCTCAGCGTTGCTCATCGCCCTTGACGACGGGCAGCTCGGCATCCTGACCGACGCGGAGATCCGGGCGGCGGCGAGCGCCGGTGACGGCATGCTCGATGCGCCCGTGCGTGCGATCGCTCGCAGGCCAGTGCGGACCGTGCCGGTTGAGCAGCTGGCGATCGAGGCCACGGTTGAGATGCTCGACGCCGACGCAGGGCACGTGGCGGTGCTTGACGGCGGGCGTGTGTGCGGGCTCATCTCCGCGGTGGACCTCCTCAGGCTCGAGACCCGGAGCCCGATCGCCCTGCGGCACGTGGTCCTGGGGGCGGCCGACGAGGACGAGCTGGTCCGCGCCGTCGCCCAGCTGCCCAAGCTGTTCGAGTTGCTGATGCGGGCGGGTGTCCCGCCCCGGGACCTCGGGCGTGCGCTCAGCCTTCAGCACGACGCGGTGGTGACGCGGCTGATCGACTTCTCGATCGCTCGCCACGGAGACGCGCCCCGCCAGTGGGCGTGGCTTGACCTCGGGAGCGCGGCCCGGCGTGAGTTCACGCTCGCCTCCGATCAGGATAACGCGTTCGCCTACGAGGACCCACCGCCCAACGTGGCGGTGGCGATCGATGCCTATTTCGAGCGGCTCGGCTCCGACGTCAACGACGGCCTGGCCCGATGCGGGATCGGATCGGACAACAACGGGGTGTTGGCAGGCCGGCGCCTGTGGCGGATGTCGAAGTCCGACTGGCTACGGACCTTCGACGAGTGCCTGGACCAGCCCGACGAGTCGCACCTGATCCGGGCCAGCGTGTCGTTTGACTTCCGTCCGGCCGCCGGCGGTCTGGTGCTGGCCCCCGAGTTGACCGAGCGGATCCGCGCCGCCCGGGAGCACCCGGCCTTCATGCGCCTGATGGCGCGCTCGGCCAGCGGATTTCCCGTGGCTCTCGGCTTCCGCCGACGGCTCTCCACCGGCAAGCACGGCGAGCCGGCCGGACGGCTCGATCTCAAGCACGGCGCGATCATCCCACTGGTCAATTTGGTGCGCTTTCACGCCCTGGCCAACGGGGTCACGATCTCCTCCACGCTCGACCGCCTCGAGGCGGTGGCGAGCGTCGGCGGGCTGGCGCGCGGCATGGCGGATGGGCTGCGCGAGGCCTTCTCGGTCATCACCCGGTTGCGGTTCGAGCACCACGCAGCACTGATCACGGCTGGGCTGGCTCCCGACAACCTGATCGATCCCGACGAGCTGACCCCGATCGCCACGGCCGAGCTGCGGGAGGCGCTGCAGGTAGTACGCCGGGCGCAAAAGCAGCTGGCCGCGTGGGGCGGGGGGGGGCGTTAGGGCCAGTCGACGAAGCGCCCGATCAGCGTCGCGGATGCTTCGTCCTCGGAGCTCGGCGCCGCGCTGCTGCGCCTTCGCTCCTGCGTCCTTGCCCCGCTCGCTCCTCGGACCCTCATTCCCACAACTTGTGTGTCCACGGACCCCAGGCCCCGAAACGGTGCACAGCCAAGCCGCGCTGTGGCGTCAGTCTCCACATTCGGCGGCGAAAGTGTGCCCGCGGGCGCCATTGGAGCGCCCTGCGCCAGGTTCTACGCTGACTTACATGTGTGGAATCGCCGGCCTTTACATGAAGTCCGCCGCGCTGCATGGGCAACTCGGCGGGCATCTTTCCGACATGCTCGAGCAGCTTTCCGACCGCGGCCCAGACAGCGCGGGCGTGGCGTTCTACCGTGACCCGGTGCCGATCGGCTCGTGCAAGGTCTCGCTGCACGCGCCGGCCGCCGACCCCGGCTGGGACCGGCTCGCCGCGGAGCTCGAGCGGACCTTCGGTGGGGCGTCCTCGCCGCACATCCGCGCAACGCACGCCACCTTGGCAATCGCCACCGACGCCGAGACCGCCCAGGCCTGGCTAGCTGAGCATCATCCCGAGCTGACGCTGATGAGCGCCGGGCGGTCAATCGAGATCTTCAAGCAGGCGGGGCCGCCGCGAGATTTCGTGCGCGACTTCAAGCTGCGCGAGCTGGAAGGGACCCACGCGCTCGGCCACACCCGGATGGCGACTGAAAGCCGGGTCACCACCGAGCATTCGCATCCGTTCTCGACCGGCCTTGATCTGTGCCTGGTGCACAACGGCTCGCTGTCCAATCACAACCGCCTGCGCCAGACGCTAAGGCGCGAGGGGATCCAGTTCGCGACCGACAACGACAGCGAGGTGGCCGCCGGCTATCTGACGTGGCGCCTGCGCGAAGGCGCGACCCTCGAGCAGGCGCTCGAGGGCTGTCTGGTCGACCTCGACGGCTTCTACACCTTCGCCGTCGGGACGGCTGAGGGTTTCGCCGTCCTGCGCGATCCGATCGCCTGCAAGCCGGCAGTGATGGCGGAGACCGACGACTGGGTCGCGATGGCCTCGGAGTACCGGGCGATCGCCGTCCTGCCCGGGGCCGCGGATGCCGTTCTGTGGGAGCCCGAGCCGGGACAGGTCTACAGCTGGGGCACGGTTCCGGTCGCCTGATGGCCGCGTCCGACGCCACTGCGGACACCATCGCTGCTTTCGATCTGACCCGCGAAACCGTCCGAGAGCTCAACGCCCGCCTGCACGTCCCGGGCCCGGCGGCCGGGCGGGTGGTGGTTCGCCACCCGGGGGGCAAGCACGCGATTGCCGTCGGACTCGACGCGGCCTACGACGTGGAGATCGACGGCCACGTCGGCTACTACTGCGCCGGGATGAACAAGCAGGCTACTGTCAGGATCAGTGGCAATTGCGGCGTTGGTGTGGCAGAGAACATGATGTCCGGCGCGGTGATCGTGCGGGGCAGCGCTTCCCAGTCGGCTGGGGCGACCGCGCGCGGCGGCCTCTTGGCGATCCACGGAGACGCGGCGGCGCGCTGCGGGATCTCCCTCAAGGGCGCCGACATCGTCGTCCGCGGATCCGTCGGGCACATGAGTGCGTTCATGGCCCAGCGGGGAACGCTGGTCGTGTGCGGGGACGCCGGCGAGGCGCTCGGCGACTCGGTGTACGAGGCGCGGCTGTACGTGCGCGGATCGGTGGCCAGCCTCGGCGCTGACTGCGTCGAGAAGGAACTCGGCGCCGAGCACATCGCCCAGTTGCGCTCGCTGCTCGAGGCGGCGGAGGTCGACGATGTCGAGCCGCTTGAATTTCGCCGCTTTGGCTCCGCCCGCCGGCTGTACAACTTCCAGGTCGACAACGTCGGGAGCTACTGATGGCGCTCGGGTCAAGCAATGGCTGGCAGCCGGGGCTGCGCGAGTCCGCCACCTTCGACCGGGACACGATCGCCGAGATCCAGCGGGCGGCGCGCGAGGGCATCTACGCGATCAAAGGCTTCGGCGCCAAGCGGCGCGTTCCCCATTTCGACGATCTGCTGTTCCTGGGCGCGAGCGTCTCCCGATATCCGCTCGAGGGCTATCGCGAGCGCTGCGGCACCGAGGTGACGATCGGGACGCGGTTCGCGCGGGAGCCGATCCACCTCGATATCCCGATCACCATCGCCGGCATGAGTTTTGGCGCGCTCTCCGGTCAGGCCAAGGAGGCGCTCGGCCGTGGCGCCAGCGAGGCCGGGACGAGCACCACCACCGGCGACGGCGGGATGACGCCTGAGGAGCGCGAGCACTCGCGTACGCTCGTCTATCAGGTCCTGCCTTCCCGCTACGGCATGAATCCCGACGACCTGCGGCGGGCCGACGCGATCGAGGTCGTGGTCGGGCAGGGCGCCAAGCCCGGCGGGGGCGGAATGCTGCTCGGCCACAAGATCTCCGACCGCGTCGCCGGGATGCGGGACCTGCCCCAGGGGATCGACCAGCGCAGCGCGTGTCGGCATCCCGATTGGACCGGCCCCGACGATCTGGAGATCAAGATCGAAGAGCTGCGCGAGATCACCGATTGGCGGATCCCGATCTACGTCAAGGTGGGCGCGTCACGGACCTACTACGACGTCGCACTCGCGGTCAAGGCCGGAGCGGACGCGATCGTGCTCGACGGGATGCAGGGTGGGACCGCCGCGACCCAGGAGGTGTTCATCGAGCATGTCGGCATCCCCATCCTGGCCGCGATTCCACAAGCGGTGCAGTCGCTGGTCGAGCTGGGTATGCACCGGGAGGTGCAGTTGATCGTCTCGGGTGGGATTCGTACGGGTGCCGATGTGGCTAAGGCCCTCGCGCTCGGGGCCGATGCCGTCTCGATCGGCGTCGCGGCGCTGATCGCGCTCGGGGACAACGCCCCGGAGCACGACGAGGAGTACCGCCGGATCGGCTCGGCCGCCGGTTACTACGACGACTGGCAGGCCGGCCAGGATCCGGCCGGGATCTCCACTCAGGAGCCCGAGCTGGCGGCGCGCCTGGATCCCGCCGAGGGCGGCCGGCGCCTGGCGAACTACCTGAGGACGCTGACCTTGGAGGCGCAGACCCTGGCCCGGGCCTGCGGGAAGTCGCATGTGCACAACCTCGAGCCGGAGGACCTCGTGGCGTTGACGATAGAGGCGGCGGCGATGGCTCGCGTGCCGCTGGCGGGGACGACGTGGGTTCCGGGCGCGGCGGGGGCGTGAGCAAGCCTTGAGCCGTCTCCCGGCAGCACCCAGCGAGCTGCTCGACCGCTACTCGACGGTCAGCTTCACATTCGACGGCAAGCCCGTATCGGGGTTCCGCGGCGACACGATCGCCTCGGCGTTGTATGCCGCCGGCCAGCGCACGTTCTCGCGTAGCGTCAAGGATCACCGCCGGCGGGGACTGATGTGCTGCTCGGGACAGTGTCCGAACTGCCTGGTCAGGGTTGATGGCGAACCGGGCATGCGGGCCTGCACCGAGCCGGTGCGCGCGGGGGCGCGGGTGGAGCCGCTGCATCCGATCGGGGGACTCGACCAGGATCTGCCGCGTGGGCGGCTCCCCGGTGCCGAGTGGATGGCGCGGAGAAGGGAACGGGCCGAACGCATCTCGCCGTCGCCGTTGCAGATCGCGGCGGCAGCCGAGCCACGTGACCGCGAGGCGGACGTTCTGGTCATTGGCGGCGGCGTCGCCGGACTGAGCGGCGCGATCGCCGCGGCCGAGCTCGGTGCCGACGTCGTGCTGGTCGACGAGGGGCCTCAGCTTGGCGGCCGGCTTCTCTGGGAGGGGGCCCACGAGCAGGCACGCGCGCTCGCGCACCACGCGAAACGGTTGGGCGTGGAGCTCCTCTCCGGAGCGTCCGCCGAGAGCCACGGGGACGGACATGTGCTGGTGCGCCACGGGAGTGTCCTGACTCGCATTCGCGCGCGGCGACATCTCTACGCGACGGGAGCGATCGAGCAGCCGCTGATGTTCCCCGGCAACGATCTGCCGGGGGTGATGCTGTCCGGCGGCGCCCGTCGGCTGGTCGGCCTTTACGGCGTCCTTCCCGGAACCCGTGCGGTCGTGGTCACCACCTCGGACCGCGGTGTCCGTGCGGCGATCGCGTTGTCGAGGGCCGGGGTGCAGATCAGCGTAGTCGCCGACCTGCGGCCCGAGGCCTCACGCGCGTGCAAGCGCCTGCCGGCGAACGGCGTCGAGCCGTTGCAGGGCTGGACGATCCTCGCCGCCCGCGGCCGAAGGGAGGTCCGCAGCGCCGTCCTCGCGCCGGTCGCCGACCTTCGCTCCGGCGCTCCGCCGTCCCGCCGGCGCGAATTCGAGTGCGATCTGGTGATCGTCTCCGGCGGCGATGCGCCGACCACCTCGCTGGTCACCGCGGCGGGCGGGCGGACCGAATACGACCCCAGCCGCGGGAACTTCCGGCTGGCGGCGCTGCCCGAGGGCGCCCTGGCCGCCGGGCAGCTGGTCGGTGAGGGCGGCTGGGGGGTCGCCGAGGTGTCAGGGGAGCTCGCGGGCATCGAGGCAGCCCGCGAGCTCGGCTTGGGCAATGGCAGCGCCGGTTCCCGTCGCTCGCGGCTGCGCAGCCGGCTTGATGCCAACGACCGGCCCGAGCGGGCGGTTCCGCCGGCCGACGCCGGGGCGAGCGATCCGGCTCATTCGTTCGCCTGCTTCTGCGCCGATGTCAGCGCCAAGGACATCCACAAGTGCGTGGCGGCAGGGCACCGGTCGATCGAGCTGTGCAAGCAGCACACCTCCGTGACGGAGGGCCCCTGCGAGGGGCGTATGTGCAGTCTCATCGCGCTTCGGTTGATGGCCAAGGAGACGGGGCAGAGCCCCGATCAGCTGGCCGCCACCCCCGCGTCGGTCCGCTGAGCAGCTCCGGGCCTTCGCTTGCAGGCGTGACCGCGCTGCGGCGATTCAACTGCGACCGGCTGCCAGCGCCTGCGCGCGGAGCGCCGCCGAGCGCGTCGTCAGCTCGCTCAGCTCAGCCAGGCGCTCGTCGTCCGGGCGTCCGGCCAGGTTGATGCGCGCCAGTTGCGCTGCCGCCTGAGCGGCCCCCTCGGCGAGCAGCAGGCCGGCGAGCGCGTCGCCGCGCACGTGGGGGGTGGCTGAGCTTCCGAGCTCGGCGGCGAGTGCCGCGACCTCTGTCGCGCAGCGGGCCAGGGCCAGAGGCGCTTCGGCCGCCTCCGACAGCGCCGCCTCGAGTTGATTGGCACGCTCGGGCGCAATCCTCGGCAGCCGAAGCGCTCGCAGGACGGGCTCATACGCCTGCAGCTCGCGCTCGGCCAGAGCGACCGCCCGGGCCCTCAGCTCACCGGCGCGCTGTGAAGTTCGCTCCAGCGGTTCCTGAGCCTCGCGCGCCAACGTGATCCCGGCGGCCATCTCGACCAATGCGGCCGCGATCGCGCAGGTCCAACCGACCGAGCAACCCCCTCCTGGGGCGGGTGTCGGCGCGGCCACCTGCGCCAGGAGGTCGCTCAGGGCACGATCAGCGAGGTCCGGCATGGCGTCAAGCCTACGGCCAATTCGCCTCGAGCCCGCCGCGTCCGGAGCGCTCGCTCCACTGGTGAAACCCGGCGCTTGATCCCGCCGCGCGACGTCGCTAGCGGGCACTGTTGCCGTCCGACGTGCGGTTCATGCTGCGCAGGCCGCCTCAGGGATCGATGAGCAGCCGTGCTGAACATGAACACCAGCGGGGCAGTGAGCCTCCAGTACCTCGCCGAACTGGTGTACGAGCTGCTCGACGCTCACGGTGACACGGTGACGCTGGCCGGCGAGCTGGTCGACGATCCCGCATGGGCCGCGCACGTGAACTATCTGCAGGGGCTTCAGCGCGTGAGCCGCGAGGCGCTGGCTCGCCTTGAAGGTACCGAACGAATGAATCCTCTGGAGGGCCCCACCGCTAGTGGCGCTGTCCCCAAGCTCGTCCCAACAGCTGGTTATGGCTCTACCTCCGTGGGTGTACGGGACCCGTTCCGCGAACCTCAGCGCCAGCGCATGCCGTTGACCATGCCGTGGAAGGTGATGTCGAACCTCCACTCGTCGTCCTCGACGGCGGCCTGCGCGACGCTTTGCGAGATAGCCACGCCGGCGTTGTTGAACACGATCCCGAAGGGCGCGGGGGCCCACTCGGCGACCTGGCCCTGCGGCCGCCGACGGCTACCCTGACCTTGCTCACCGCGAGCCGGTGACTGCTGCGCCGGAGGTGGCGCCGGCGCCCCGCGCGCTGCCGGAGTGGGAGGTGATCAGCTCGATCAGGCGCGACCACGCACCACGGGGGAGGTCGTGCCCCAATCCGGTGATCGTCTCAAGGCGCGCCCCAGGAATCGTCGCTGCTGTGCTGCGACCGCCCGAGGGGTGGACCATCCGGTCACGGTCCCCGTGGACGACCAGCGTCGGGGCAGTGATCCGCCTCAGTTCGGCGCGCCGGTCACCGGACTTGGCGATGGCGCCGATCTGACGCCCAGCGCCCGCGGCACCACGGTCGTCACGGTCGAATGAGCGCATCGCCAGATCCCTCACCATCGCCTCGTCGTAGGGGAAGCCTTGCGAACCGATGTGGCGCCACAGGCTGTCGGCCCGATCGGCCGCGGCGTCGCGGTCACGGGCGGGTGGGCGGAACACCAGCCTCAGGGTCGAGGGTGCGATCCAGCCGGCCCGCCGCGCGCCCGTGGTCGACATGATCGAGACCAGGCTGCGAACGAGCGCGGGGTGCCGCGCAGCCAGCGTCTGACCGATCATTCCGCCCATCGAAATCCCGACCACGTGGACCGGTCCCAGCGCCAGCGCCTCGATCAGGTTGGCCGTGTCCTGCTCCATGTCGCCGAGGTCGTACTGCTCAGGCGCAAACCGCCGGGTCGCCAATTGCTTCAGCCCTGGTGGCCGCGTGCGGAAATGGGTCGAGCGGCCGATGTCCCGGTTGTCGAACCGGACCACCTGCAGATCCTGCGCGGTGAGGGCGTCGCAGAAGTCCTTGGGCCAGCTCAGCAGCTGTTGCCCCAAGCCCGCGATCAATAGCACGGGCGGATCGGCGGGATCGCCGAAGCGCTCGCAGCACAGCGTCACGCCGCGCCCGACGTCGATCAGCTGTTCGCCGTGACTCGCCATCGCCGCTACCGATGGTACAGCAGCGTACCGTTCACAGCAGCGTGCCGGCCAGGATCGCCTTCACCGTCTGCCCCGCCACGCCCCTGAGCTCACGCACATCTCGCCCCTGCTGCAGCGAGATCACCGCCAGTTCCCGCATTCCGCCGACGATCATGATCGCGGTGTCCAAGGTGAGCGGACGCGCACTGAGCTCGGGTTGCTCGCGCCTGCCGGAGTCCACCAGCTCCACCAGCAGCTGCGCAAAGCGCTCGATCACCGCAAGCTGACGGTCGGCGCCAGCCTGGCCAAGCCCGGGCAGCTCGCGCACGAAGCTTCGGTATAGCTTCGGCTGCGCGGCGACGTTGTGGATATAGGCATCGAGGGCGCGATCGACCTGATCGCCGAGCGGCTCGTCCGGATGGACCGCAGCGGCGATCTCGTGCATCGTCGCGTCGTTGGTCGCGTCGAACAGCGCCAGAAAGCACGACTCACGATCGTCGAAGTGCTCGTAAAAGGTCCGCCGCGAGGTGCGGGCGAGTCTCACCACGTCGGCCACGGTGGTCTCGCGGTAGCCCTTTTCCTCGATTGACGCAGCCATCGCGGCGACCAGCCGCTGTCGATGGGATGTCTCTGATGGCTCTGCGACCACGCCCGTGACGGTATCGCCGGTCAGGGTCTGCTCGCGCCCCTTCAGGCCGGTCGCCTGCGCTTGAGCACCACGCGCCCGCCTTGGCTGGGGATCATCGTCACGTTGCGCTGGCGCGGCTGCTCCGGCGCGACGTCGGGCGCAATCAGGTCGGTGCGTGCGGCGATCGCCCGCAGGACCTCGCGCTGCTCGGCCATGGCCAGCGAGGCGCCGAGGCAACGGCGAATCCCGCCGCCGAACGGAATCCACGTGTAGGTCCCGGGCTTCTCGTCCACGAACCGCTCGGGACGGAAGCTGTGCGGGTCGGGGTACACATCCTCACGGTGATGTAGCGCGGCGATGCTGATCGCCACTGGCGTATTGGCGGGGAGCACGTAATCGCCGAGGCGCCACCGGCGCTTGAGCATGCGGACGATCATGGGAATCACGGGGCGTACGCGCATGCCCTCGTGGATCGTCGCCTCGACGTAACGGTCGGCCGGTTCGCCCCCCGCTCGGACCAGCTCGCAGAGGCGCTCGTACGCCGGCGGGGTGCGAAGCAGCCGCTCAAACGTCCAGGCCAGCGAGTTGGCCGTGGTCTCGTGGCCCGCCAGCACCAGCGACATCAGCTCGTCGCGGAGCTCGGGATCGGTCAACGGCTCTCCGTCCTCGTCGCGGGCCTGCAGCAGCAGCGACAGGACGTCGTGGCGCTCGGAAGCGTCCTGGCTGGCCCGCCGCTCCCGGATCACCGCATACACCTGGCGGTCGACCAATGCGAGAACGATGCGGAGCACTCCACGCGCCTCCCGCCGCCCGGCGTTCTGCAGCTCGATCAATTGGTAGAGCGGGTTCGTCGAGGCGCCCAGCATCCGGCGGATGACCTGGCGCAGCCGGTGCTCCGTGGTGCCGCGCTGCGGCGTGCTGCCGATGCCGAATACGCCGCCCATGATCACATCGAGCGTGATTGCCTGCATCCGCGGCGCCAGCGCGAACGCCTTGTCGACCGGCCAGCGGTCGATCTCACGCTCGGCCACCGCGGCGATCATCTCCACGTAGCGCTGCACTGCCTCGCCGTGAAATGGAGGCAGCAGCAGCTTGCGCTGACGCATGTGGCGCGCGCCGACCGAGGTGAGCACCGAGTTCGGTCCGAGGATCGGTCGCAGCGGCGACTCGCCGGTCAGCGACGGCGCGTCGAGGGGCTTGGCGGTCAACAGTGACTTGACGTGATCAGGATGGCTCGTGACCACGAATGGGTCCTTGCGCGAGAGCAGCTGGAGCTGCCAGAGGTCACCGAACTCGTCTCGGGCCCGCAGGTTCAAGCTCAGCGGATTGGCCACGAACCGGATCGACTGGGCGAGCCTCGACCGTCCGCGCACCGGTGGCATCCCGGTCAGCGGTTGATCCTCGGCCGGCCCGGCCGCGGATGGGCGGGCGGCGGTCTCGCGGAGGTCGGCGTGGGCTGGCGGGATGATCACCGCGCTCATGGTACGTGAGTGTACCGCGGGCCCGCTGCGCTGTCCACTAGGCTCGCCCGGTCCTGTCTTCGATGAAAGGGTCTCAGCCCATGCCAGATCGAGCCGCCCTCGTCACCGGAGCCTCCCGGGGCATCGGCCTCGCCATCGCCCGGGTGCTCGGAGAGCACGGCTACGCGCTGACCCTCACTGCGCGCAAGCCCGAGCCGCTCCAGCGGACCGCGGATGAGCTCCGCCAGCAGGGTTTCGAAGTGGAGCAACGGGCGGCCAACATGGCCGACGAGGAGGGCATCCGCGAAGTGGTCAAGGCCCACCGCGAGCGCTTCGGGCGACTCGACGTGCTCGTCAACAACGCGGGCGTGGGGATCGGCGCCGCGGCCGGAGAGCATCAGACCAAGTTCGTCGACATGCAGCTCGACGTGAACCTCCGGGCGATCGTGATCTTCTATCGCGAGTGCGCGGAGATGCTGCGCGCGGCCGGGGCTGAGCATCGCAGCGCGCTGGTGGTCAACCTCGCGTCGATCGCGGGCAAGTCACCGCAGCCTTGGCTGTCGGTCTACTCGGCCACCAAGGCCGCCGTGATCGCCTATACGCAGTCGATGAACAAGGAGCTCAACGGCGACGGGATCAAGTCGACCGCATTCTGCCCGGGCTTCGTCGACACCGACATGACCGACTTCGTCAAGGGCGACGTGCCCGCCGAGGAGATGCTGCGCCCGGAGGACATCGCGGAAGCGGTGCGCTTCCTGCTCCAGCTCTCGCCGGCCTGCGTTGTGCCGGAGATCATCTTCCAGCGCCCGGGGGAGACCGTCTAGGACGGTTTGGAACCGAGCCACGTGACGGTGGCGAGAGCGCCGCCGGCGTCCCGGCCGCCGAGCACGGCGATCCGGTCGGGCAGCGAGACCGCCGCCGCGTCGGAAACGGCGCTCGGCAACCTCCCCGCGCTCCGCCAGCGGCGCTCGCCTGGCGCCCAGGAGAGGATCGCGGTGGTGAAGGATCCATCCCGAAGACCCCCCAGCAGGTAGAAGCGGCCGTTCAGGACGCCCCCGGGGGCATGGTCGGTCGGGGCGGGGAGCGCCGGAAGGCGGGCAACGGCGCCGCTGGCCGGATCGAACGACCAGGCGTTTGTGGTCGGGCTTCCGGAGGTCAACTCGCCGCCGGCGATGATCACACGCCCGGCCAGCGCGGCGGCGGCCGGGTAGCGGACGCCGACGGGGAGCTGGGCGACGCTGCTGACCCTGACCCCAGCACCACCGAGGCCGCCGACCGGCTTGACCGCGTAGATCGCCCGGTTGGTCTCGGTGCCGTTCCAGCCGCCGAGGACATACGCGACGTTGCCGATCACGGCCGCGTCGAGGTCCGACAGGGCCTGCGGGAGCCGACCGACCACCGTGGAGGGACCCGGCTGCACCCGGACGATCCGATCGCTGCCCTCGGCGGGCCCGCCGCCGAACAGGAGCAGCCGGGAGCCGAGCTCGGCCTGAGCAGCGTCGTGGACTGGTCCGGGCAGTTGGCCGAGGGTCGCGTTCCGACCGTCATGCGTGAGCGTCAGCGCTGTGGCCACCGACGTGCCGGCGCTGGACAGACCACCGCTGAGAACGATCTGCGAATCGAATGCTGCGGCGGCTGCGCCGGTGCGCGCGGCCGGCAAGCTCCCTCGTCCCGTGACCTCGAGCTGGGCCGAAGATGAGGTGGACGGCACGGTCGCCGTCGCCGTGGTGGCCTGAGCGGCGGCGGTCGTCGAGCGCGTGCTCGAGCTTGACGTCCCGCCACACGCCGCGAGCGCAACCGCAGCGAGCACGGCGCTCAACCTGAGCGCGGCAGCTCCGCCCTGTCGCCGCATTCGCGTCAGGCGACCGCCATCGCCGCACCGAGCGTCCGCGCGGTGCAGGCATCGGCGGGAAAGAACGCCTCGATCGAGAGTTCGGCGACGGTGATGTCGACCGCCGTTCCGAAGGTGGTGACCGTGCTGAAGAATGCAAGCTCGCCGTCGTCGGTGGCGAGCCGCAGCGCGACCATGATCTCGCCGCCGTCGGGTACGTGGTCATCGGGATCCGGTCCCGGGTAGGCGAGGAGCTCCCCGTAGAGCTCCTGCAACCCCTCGTCTGCGGCCGCCGCGACCTGGCGCCCGAGGCGGTGCAGCAGGTGCCCGCGCCACTCGCCGAGGTTGAGGATCCGTGGCGCCATGCCCTCCGGGTGAAGCGCCAGCCGCAGCGCGTTCACTGGCGGCACGAGCAGCTCAGGGGCCACTCCGACCAGCAGCGGATCGAGCGCCGCGTTGGAGGCGATCAGGTTCCACATCCGGTCGACGGCGATTGCCGGGTAGGGCTCGTGCCCCGCCAGCACTCGGCCGAGCGCCTCGCGGATCGGCGACAGCTCAGGATCGTCCAGCGAGCGGGCACTGTACTGAGGCGCGTAGCCCGCCGCGAGCAGCAGCCGGTTTCGGTCCCGAAGCGGCACTTCGAGCTGCTCGGCCAGGTGCACCACCATCTCCGGGCTCGGCTTCGAACGGCCGGTCTCGACGAAGCTGAGATGCCTCGTCGAGATCCCGGCCTCGAGCGCCAGGTCCAGCTGACTCATCCGCCGACGCTGGCGCCAGTCACGCAGGAGCGTTCCGATGCGAAGGTCGTTCATGCGCACAAGCGTATCTGTGCTCACGACGTTGCCTTCGGTGCGGGCAGGAGCCGGCTCAGCGCTGCCACCGACACGAGAATCGCCGCCAGCGTGATCAGGCTGACTTCGAACGCATCGGCGAACCCGGCGTGGAGCGTCCCGAAGAAGATCACGCCGATGATCGCCACACCGATGGCGTTGCCCACGTTCTGCATCGTCGCCAGGGCTCCGGATGCCGCCCCGACGTGCTCCGGGCGGACGCTGGACATGATGATCGCGGCCAGCGGTGAGATGCCCAGGCCCATCCCCGCGCCTACGAGCAGCAGTCCGGGGATCAGCGCCGCCACCGTGCCGCCCGTGCCCACCTCGGCGACGCCGGCCAGCAGCAGCCCATGACCTGCCGCCAGCACCAGCGCGGCCGCCCCGAGGACGCGACGCCCGTGGCGCTCGGTGAGCGCCGGGGCGTGCATCGAAGCCACCAGGTAGCTCCCGGCGAGGATCGTGAACACCAGACCGGCATGCATCGCGGTGAGGCCCCGCCCTTCCTGCAGGTACAGCGCAAGGATCAGGAAGAACGACGCCTGCCCGCACCAGAACACAAGCTGAGCCAGCAGTCCCACGCTGAAGGCACGCTCCTTGAACAGACTGAGCTCCAGCAACGGGGACCCGTCACGACGGGTCAGCCAGCGCTGGTGGGCGATGAACCCGGCCAGGATCGCCGGCGCGGTAGCCAGCGACAGCCACGTCCAAGTCGGCCAGCCGTGCTGGCGACCTTCGACGAGCGGGAGCACGATCGCCGTCAGTCCGGTGGTTACCAGCGCCGTGCCGACGATGTCGATCCCGCTCGAGCGGGGCGCACGTGACTCCGGGATCACCGCGGGCGCTAGCGCCAGGGCGAGCGCTCCGATCGGCAGGTTGATGAGGAAGCAACTGCGCCAGCTGAGTCCGGCGATGTTCAGTGCGACCAGAGCGCCGCCGATCAACTGACCGCCGACTGCGGCGAGACCCATGACCATGCCGTAGGCCGACAGCGCCTTGGCCCGATCGGCGCCGGTGTAGAGCACGCCGATCAGCGCCAGGACGTTGGGCATCAGCAGCGCTGCGGCCAGGCCTTGCAGCAGCCGTCCCGCGATCAGCACCTCGGACGTGCCGGCCGCGCCGCAGAGCCCCGAGCTGAGAGTGAACAGCGCCAGACCGCCCGCGAACGCGCGCCGCCGGCCATAGCGGTCGCCGACGCGTCCGGCCGTGATCAGGAAGACGGCAGAGGTGAGGCCGTAACCTGCCGCGACCCACTCGAGTGCACCCGCCGAGGCGTGGAGTGAACCCTGCAGGGAGGGCAGCGCGACGTTGACGATGAAGAAATCCAGCACGACCATGAACGTGCCGGCGAGAACCACCGGTAGCGGAGCCCAGCGACTGGCGCGGGCGCGAGCGAGCCGTCCCAACGAGCGGACGGCCGCGGTGTCTTCGGGGGAGATGGGGTATGTGCTCATGCCGAGCACGGTCCCACCGGGCGGCGGGCACGTCGATTACGCGTGAGGTAATGGCGCGGGCTCGCCCGCGGGTCGGGACGCCGCACCCCCAAGGGCGGCCGACCGTTGGTTGGGTTCGCTGTCGCTTGCGAGCCCGTCCGAAAAACCACCAGATCGACACCTCGTGATTGTGACCGGCAAACGCCGGCCGGCTGCTGGCGACATGGCGTGAGTGCTGAGACGGCCGGATATGCTGGGCAGCGGGATGAGATGCACCACCGTCTGCGCGCATCCATAATCGGGCTCGCCTGGGCGGCGGCGGTGGGTATCCCGTCATCGTCGAGTGCCGCTCTGGCCAGCGGCGCCGGAATCCGCGTGGTCTCCCAGAGCAGCCTGGGCGCTCGGCTCCTGTCCGTGCGGGTATCGAGCACCGCGGTCGCGGCTCCGCTTGACGTTCGCATCCTTCTGCCCGGCGACTACACAGGCCACGCACACCGCCGCTATCCCGTGCTGTATCTGCTGCACGGCACCAGCGGCCGGGCCGCCGACTGGACGAAGATAGGCGACGCCGAGCGCACCACCGCCGGGCTGCCGGTCATCGTGGTCATGCCCGACATCGGCATCGCGGGGGATGGGGGTGGTTGGTGCACGAACTGGCTGGGAGCGGGCCCGCATGGCCGCCCGGACTGGGAGACGTTCCACATCGGACAGTTGATCCCGTGGATCGACCATGACCTGCGCACGATCCGCTCGCGCGCCGGCCGCGCCATCGCCGGGCTCTCCCAGGGTGGGTTCTGCTCGATGAGCTACGCGGCCCGGCACCCTGACCTGTTCGCCGCGGCGCTGTCATTCTCAGGTGCACCGGATATCGCGTATGACGGCCAGGCGCAAGCGCTGGTGACGCCGATCATCAACCTGACCGAGACCGCGCTTGACCGCGCTCCGATCGGCTCGATGTTCGGTCTGCGACTGAGCCATGAGATCAACTGGGCGGCTCACGATCCGGCCACGCTGGCGCCGAACCTGCGCCCTCTGCGGCTGTTCATGTACTCCGGCAACGGCCAGCCCGGCCCGCTGGACAGCGGTATCCCCAACCCCGGCGCGTTCGCCATTGAAGCGGGAGCGAGCGAGCTGACGCGGCTGTTTCACAATCGCCTGCAGTCGCTCGCCATCCCCAGCCTCTACGACCCTTATGGGCCGGGCACCCACAGCTGGCCGTACTGGGCCCGCGACCTGCGCGAGTCGATCGGCAAGCTGATGGACGTGTTCGCGCATCCGTCGGGCGCCCCGGCGTCGATCAACTACACGAGCGCTGCGCCGGAATACTCCGCCTTCGGCTGGCAGGTAAAGCTGACCCGGAACGTTCAGGAGTTCAGCACGCTCAGCTCCGCCGGCTCGGACGGATTCGTCCTCCAGGGCAGCGGGAGCGCGATCGTCCGCACGCCGGCGCGCTACGGCCGCGGGGTGCGACTGCTCGTCCGCGTCGTCTCGGCGCAGGGGACCTTTGCGCCCTCGACGCGCGCCGCGCGCGTCGGTCGCGGTCATCGAGTGGTAGTGAGCGTGCCCCTCGGGCCGTCGAACACGGCGCCGGAGTATTTCCTCGACGGGCCGCCGGTGGGGACGGCGGTGTACAAGACGCGAGTGTCGTTCGTCCGAATGCCGAGGTGACGGCGGCACCGGGTCGGGGTTTGCGGGCCCTCCCAAATACCCGGTCTCTGTCGCGATTCCGATGTGCCCGGGGGATCAGAGAACGAGGCCCCGGTGGTCGACGGCGGTGCCGGCACGGTCCCCTGAGCAGATACGCAGGCACCGCGCTATGGTGCGGCTGACCCGCCGTGCTCGCCCACGTCCCGGGGCAGTTTGACGAGCCTGACCTGCATCTGATATATCACTGACATGGTCAGTCCCTCAGGCGAGCACTCGTCCTCTTCCCAAGCCGCCGCGTCTCCCGGGGCGTCCGCCACCGTCGCGCAGCCGCAGGCCGGCTCCGATCCTCCGCCCGCAGCGTCGCTGGCGCCCAAGCAGCAGGTGGTGATCATCGGCGCCGGCATCGTCGGGAACGGCCTCGCCTACCACCTCACGCGGCTCGGGAAGACCGGGGTCACGCTGATCGACAAGGGCCCGCTGCCCAACCCGGGTGGGTCGACCGGCCACGCCTCGAACTTCATCTTCCCGGTCGATCACTCCAAGGAGATGACCTCGCTGACCCTGGACAGCCTGCGCCAGTACGTCGAGATGGACGTGTTCATCAAGAGCGGCGGCATCGAGATCGCTCGGACGCAGGAGCGGATGCAAGAGCTGCAACGGCGGATGGCCTCGGCCAAGTCGTGGGGCATCGAGCCGGTCTCGATGCTCACGCCGGAGCAGGTCAAGGAGCACATCCCCTTCATCAACGAGGAGCTGATCCTCGGCGGCTTCTACACCCCCGGCGCCGGCGTGGTCGATTCGCTCCGGGCGGCGACCATCATGCGCGAGCGCGCGCAGCAACAGGGCCTCACCGTGTTGGCCAACACCGAGGTGCTGGGGCTCGACGTCGAGCACGGACGCGTCACCCGAGTACGGACGACCCGCGGCGACATCGAGGCCGAGCAGGTGGTGATCGCCACCGGCGCCTGGAGCCCGCGGCTGGCCGGGATGGCGGGCGCCTACATCCCGCTCACCCCGATGATCCACCAGATGATCGACATCGGCCCGGTGCCCCGCTTCGCGGACGCCAAAGGCATGATCGAGTTCCCGATCGTCCGGGACATGGACACCAATATGTACGAGCGCCAGGAGGGGACGGGGCTCGAGATCGGCTCCTACGCTCACCGGCCGATCACGCTCGACGCGGACGAGATCCCGTCGATCGACGAGTCCGCGCTGACGCCCACCGAACTCCCGTTCACCCAGGAGGACTTCGATCCGCAGATGGAGATCGCGCTGGAGCTGATGCCGGAGATCGTGGGCGACGAGAGCGTCGGCGTGAAGTACGCCATCAACGGCGTCCTCTCGGTCACTCTCGACGGCATGCCGCTGCTGGGCGAGACGCCCGAGGTCAAGGGCCTGTGGTCGGCGGCTGCGATCTGGATCAAGGAGGGGCCCGGGGCGGCCAAGACGCTGGCCGAGTGGATGGTGCACGGCGAGTCGGAGATCGACGTCTACGAGTCGAATATCGCGCGCGTCTATCCGCACCAGCGGACCAAGAATCACATCAAGGCCCGCGCCTCGGAGGGTTTCAACAAGATGTACGGGATCGTCCATCCCGGCGAGCAGTGGGAGAGCAGCCGGCGCGTGCGGCTGTCGCCGTTCTACGAGCGCGAGCGGGAGCTCGGCGCGATTTTCTACGAGGCCGTCGGCTGGGAGCGGCCCCAGTGGTATGAGTCAAACCGGACGCTGCTCGACGAATACGGCGATCGCGTCACCCGGCGCGAGGCCGAGTGGGAGTCCCGCTGGTGGTCGCCGATCATCAACGCCGAGCACCTGGCGATGCGCGACCGCGCCGGGATGGTCGACCTGACCGCGTTCGCGGTGTTCGACGTCACCGGTCCCGGCGCCCTCGCCGCCGTGCAGCGCACCGCGATGCGCCAGATGGACGTTCCCGTGGGACGGGTCGTGTACACGCCGATCCTCTCGCCGAGCGGCGGCTTCAAGGCGGATCTGACGATCATGCGCATGGCCGACGACGTATTCCGCGTGGTCACCGGTGGCGCCTACGGAATGTCTGACCTCAAGTGGTTCAAGGACCAGCTGCCGGTGGACGGCTCCGCGCAGATCGCCGACCAGACCAGCTCGTTGTGCACGCTTGGGTTGTGGGGTCCCCGCGCGCGTGACATCCTCGGCAGCGTCACCGGCGATGACATCTCACACGAGGGCTTCCCGTTCGCCCGCTGGAAGACGATCGAGGTCGGTCCGCTGCAGGTGCTGGCCTCACGGATCTCGTACGTCGGCGACCTCGGCTGGGAGCTCTACGTCCCGATGGAAGAGGGCGCCCGGCTGTGGGACATCATCGCCCAGGCCGGTGAGCCCCACGGCATCGTGCCGGCGGGCATCGGCGTGTACGGCACCACCGGTCGCCTGGAGAAGGGGTATCGCGCCTATGGTGCCGAGCTCGAGGCTGACTTCAACGTGGTCGAGGCGGGAATGGCCTGGGGCAAGGTCAAAGAGCAGGACTTCGTCGGCAAGCAGGCGCACCAGCGCCACCGCGATGAGGAGCCAGCCACGCACATGTGCACCCTGACCGTCGATGACCACACCTCGAGCAGCGGCGTCAAGCGCTACATGCTCGGCGGCGAGCCGGTCGTCACTCGCGACGGTGAGCCGCTGGTCGACCGCAAGGGACGCCGCTCGTACGTGACCAGCGCCGGCGCGGGCCCTTCGGTCGGTAAGCACATCCTGATGAGCTACCTGCCGCCCGAGCGGGCGAAGGTGGGTGAAGAGCTGGCCGTCGAGTACATGGGTGAGCGCTACCCGGTCACGGTGGGCTCGGCCGACTCGACGTCGCTGTTCGATCCGGACAACTCCCGCGTCCGCTCATGAACATCCTCGTGTGCGTCAAGCGAGTCCCGCTGACCGGAGGCAAGATCGTGCTCACCGACGACGAGCGGGCGATCTCGACCCGGCACCTCGGCTTCACGGTCAGCCCGCATGAGGAGTGCGGGGCCGAGGAGGCGGTGCGGCTGGTCGAGCAGCATGGCGGCTCCTCGACCGTGCTCACGCTCGGTCCCCCTGAGGCCGAGGAACAGCTCCGGGGCATGATGGCGATCGGGATCGACCAGGCCATCCACCTGGTCACCGACGGCTCGGAGTGGGATCCGCAGGCTACGGCGGCGGCGATCGTGGGCGCAATCGGCCTCGGCTCGAACGAAACGCCCGACCTGATCCTGTTCGGCAACGAGTCCGCCGACGCCGGCAACTACCAGGTGCCGATCCGCGTCGCGCAGGCGCTCGCTTGGCCGTGCGTCAACGGGATCAAGGGCATCTCCGTCCAGGACGGCCAGCTGCGCTGCGAGCAGGAGGTCGACGGTGGACGTGACATCTACCTCGTGCCGGCGCCGGCGGTGGTCAGCGTCAAGGAGGGCATCAATCTGCCTCGCTACCCCTCGGTGCCAGGGCGGCTGCGGGCCAAGCGCAAGCCGCTGGTCAGCACCGAACCGATCAAGTCGCAAGCCAAGCTCGAGATGATCAGGCTGCGGCTGCCCCCGGGCACAGGCAAGCAGGTGGAGATCCTTGGCCGCGGCCCCGAGGCCGCTCCGGCGGTGGTCGGAATCCTCGGCGAGCTGGGGTTGCTATGACCACGCTGGTGTTCGTCGAGGACGTGGGCGACGAGCTCTCCCAGCAGGCGCTGGCCTTCGCCCGAGCGGTCGATCCGGTGCTCATCGCCGTGACGATCGGCGACGACACGCCGTACGCCCCCGCCGCCTGGGCCGAGGCCATCGTTGAGGCCATCGGCATGCGCGCCCCTCAGAGCGTCATCGGCCCCGGCACCGACCGCGGCAACGAGGTGCTCGCCCACGTGGCGGCGAAGCTCGACCTTCCGATGGCCGCCAACTGCACGGTCCTCACCCCCGGCAGCCCGGCCGCCGTGACCCGCGTGCGCTGGGGGGGCAGTCTGTTGGAGGAGGCGACCGTGCACGCCTCCCCGCTGCTGGCCACCGTGGCTCCACACGCTGTCACGGCCGACCCGGCCGCCGCCGGCATCCAGCCCGAAACACTGCGGGCAAACCTTGAGGGACCGGACGGAGTCGTCAAGGTGTCCGAGCGCGTCGAGGCGGCGTCGGCCGGCGTCTCCCTGACCGAAGCGCCGGTCGTGGTCTCTGGCGGCCGCGGCGTCGGCTCCTCGGAGGGCTTCGCCCCACTTGAGGAGCTCGCCGCGCTATTGCACGGAGCCGTCGGGTGCTCGCGCGCAGTGACCAGCGCGGGATGGCGTCCGCACACCGACCAGGTCGGGCAGACGGGCAGCAAGGTCTCACCGGAGATCTACATCGCCTGCGGGATCAGCGGAGCGACCCAGCACATGGCCGGCTGCAAGGGGGCCAAGACGCTGCTGGCCATCAACCCGGACGGCGAGGCGTCGATCTTCGCCAACGCGGACTACGCTGTGATCGGGGATCTGCACGAGGTGGTTCCGGCGATCTCCCAGGAGATCAAGAAAGCGAGAGGGACATAGGCATCGCCGTCAGCGCTGTGCTGCTGGCCGCGGCGTTCGCGGTCAGCGGGACGTTGTTCGTGACCCGGGTGCGATTCTTGACCGCGCTGGCCCGTTCGGCGCCGAAGTCCGATCGCAGCGGTGACGTCCCCCGCCGGCTCCGCAACGAGGCGACGATCGTGCTCGGACAGCGCAAGCTGCTGCAGCGGTTCGTGCCGGGTCTGATCCACGCCTTCATCTTCTGGGGCTTCCTCGTCCTCGCGCCGACGATCGTGATGGCGCTGATCGGCGTCGTCGACAAGCACTCGACCTTCCCGTGGCTCGGCGATCAGGGATGGTTCGCGTTCCTGGTCGACCTGTTCGCGGTGCTGGTGCTGGTCGGCGTGGTGTGCGCGCTGTGGATCCGCAAGGTGCAGCGACCGCAGCGCTTCCAGGGTTCGCACCTGAGAGAGGCCGACCTGATCCTGGCCATGATCGCCATGATCGCTCTCACGCTGCTGCTCTGGCACGCGTCCCGGATCGCGCTGGGGCTCAACGAGTGGCCCCGGGGCGACGCGCTCGTGTCTAACGTGCTCTCGCATCTATTCGGCCACGACGGGACGACCCGCGTGCTCGAGCGAGCTTTTGTCTGGGCGCACGTGCTCACGATTCTGTCGTTCCTCGCCTACCTGCCGCGGTCGAAGCACCTGCACATCGCCACGGCCGCGATCAACGTCTGGTACGGGCGCACCGGGCCCGGGGGACGCCTCGAGCCGCTGCGCTTCGATGACGAGGACGTGCCCGAGGAGGAGATCCGCTTCGGCGCAGGCACCGCGGCCGATCTGAACTTCAAGCAGGTGCTCGACGCGTACTCCTGCACGGAGTGCGGGCGCTGTCAGGACGTCTGCCCGGCCTTCGGCACGGGCAAGCTGCTCTCGCCCAAGCTGGTGATCATGGGACTGCGGGACCAGGTGTTCGCCGAGGGTGCGTCGGTGCTGAAGTCCCGTGGTGGCGGTGGAACGGGGGAGCTTGCACCGCTGGTGCCGAACGCGGTGCCCGAGGAGTCGATCTGGGACTGCGTCACCTGCGGCGCCTGCGTCCAAGCCTGCCCAGTGTCGATCGAACACGTCGATCACATCGTCGACCTGCGGCGCCACCTCGTGATGGTCGAGTCGAGCTTCCCGGCTGAGGCGGAGCCGATGTTGCGAGACATCGAGCGCTCATCGAACCCGTGGGGGCGGGCACAGTCAGAACGCGCCGACTGGGCGCAGGATTTGGGCGTGCGAATCCTCGAGCCGGGCGACGATGCGCCCGAATATCTCTACTGGGTCGGGTGCGCGTCCTCGTTCGACGAGCGCGCCCGGCGCACCGCCGAATCGACGGCCAAGCTGCTGCAGACCGCGGGCGTCGACTTCGCCATCCTCGGCCCGCGCGAGAGCTGCACCGGGGACCCCGCTCGCCGGATGGGCAACGAGTATGTGTTCCAGGCGTTCGCCCAGCAGAACGTCGAGACGCTCAACGAAGCGGGCATCACCAAGATCATCGCCAACTGCCCGCACTGCTTCAACACGCTGGGGAACGAGTACCCGGACTTCGGCGGCAACTACGAGGTGATTCATCACTCCGAGCTGCTCTCCAAGCTGGTAGCCGAGGGACGCCTGGCGCCCAAGCGCTCGGACTCGCTGTCGGTGACCTACCACGACTCCTGCTACCTCGCCCGCCACAACGATGTTCTCGAGGGCCCGCGCGAGCTCGTTTCCGCGGTCGGCCAGCCGGTCGAGATGAAGCGTTCGCGCAAGGAGACCTTCTGCTGCGGGGCCGGCGGCGCCCACATGTGGATGGAGGAGCGCGCCAGCCCGATCAATCAAGAGCGCGTGCGCGAGGCGGCGGAGACGGGCGCCGAGACGCTCGCAGTGGCCTGTCCGTTCTGCACGGTAATGCTCGACGACGGAGTGCAGAGCACCGGGGATGACCTGCGGGTGGTGGACGTGTCCACCCTCTTGGTCGAGGCGATGGAAGACTACTAGGGTCGCTTCGCGACCTGGTGGCTACTCGATGACGCGGACCTCGGCTCGCGTCGATCGCCGCAAGCGACGCGCGGCCGGATGGCCGGCGGCCGAGAGCCGATGTCTGGGCAGGAGCACGAGCTCGAACCCGCTCGCCGTGACCCATTCCTCCAGCGGCGGATCGCGTTCGTCGGCCAGAACCTTGAACGTGGCGCCGGCCCCAGCGGCCCAGACCTGCTCCCGTGCGGAGCGCAGTTCGGACTCGGCCTGCTCCCGCGCCGCACAGTTGTAGGGCTCGGCACTCGGACCGCAGCGGTGGCTGGGCGAGACCTGGGGAGCCAGCGTTACCACCGTTAGTTCGGCGGCTCCGGCCGCTGCCGCCACGCCCTCGCGCAGCGCGCGAGCGCCGGTGGCGTTGGGCTCGAACAGAACGAGGATGCGGGTCGCGTCGATTCCCAAGGTCGAAGAGCGACTCTACGCGCTAGCGGGCCGGTGCTCGATTCGCGGCCGGGCCGGTGGCGTTCGGTAGATAAAGATTGCCTCATGAAATTGGGCTCCGGCAGGACCGCAACGTCCGTGCGTTGAAGGGGAAAGGGTCTGGTCGGGCTCGCGCCTCGCGACGACGCACAGCATGACCCCTCGTAACGCCAACTCAGCGATCTCACGCTTCGAGGCCCGAGCCCTCGACTACGACTACGCGGAACCGATCCCACGGGCTCCTCGGCGCAGAGCGCCGGCTACGGTTCCCGCGCGTGCGCGGCCGGGCCGGCGCGCGAGGCCGGCCCGGCCGCGGGTCACGGCCCGCACCCGTCGGCGCCGGATCGTCGTCATGGCTGCGGTGCTGCTGCTGTTCGATGCGTGTGCATCATTCGCCGGCACGATGATGCACAGCTCCAACGTGCCGTTCGGCGTGCGCAGCGTCGAGTGGCTGCGAGACAACGGCGCCGCCTGGCTGGTCTCCGATGTCGAGCGGCTGTACTACTCGATCAGCGCCCCGTCGACGGGGGGTGCGGCGCTGAAGGCTCTGCCGAGCGTCGGCGTGGCTGCGGCCTCGACGACCTCGGCCTACCTGCCATCGGCGGTTGCGCCGGTGATCACGCCGGCGCTGGCGGGCGAAGGCGTGTGGAGGCGAACGGGACCGCTGGTCCTCGGCGGACCCCCGATCCTCGTCACCACCTTCAGGCCGGATCCGAGCTATCCCGAAATGGTGGCCGGCGTCGCCTGGATCGATCGGACACGAGCCTGGACGCAGCTGTACCCTGGTCGCTACGAGCCGACCAGCGGTCCTGGCGCGCGCCCGGCGCAGGTCCCGCCGGCGCTGAGAGCTCACCTTCTGGCGACGTTCAACAGCGGCTTCAAGCTGCAGGATTCAGGGGGCGGCTTCGTCGCCTTCGGTCACACCTACGCGCCGCTGCACGACGGCATGGCAACGTTCGTCCGGATGCGTGACGGCACTGCGGACATCCGCAGCTGGGCCGGGGGCCCGACCCCCGGCCCGGAGGTTGAGTTCGCCCGCCAGAACCTGCCGTTGATTCTTGAGGGCGGGCAGCTGAACCCGAGCCTCAGCAACGGCGCGCTCTGGGGTGCGACGCTCGGCAATGCGGTACGCGTCTGGCGCTCCGGCGTCGGGGTCGACGCCAGGGGCAACATCCTCTACGCCGCGGCCGACAGCCAGACCGCGTCCAGCCTGGCCCAGGTCCTCCAGCGCGCGGGCGCCGTCAGGGCGATGGAGCTTGACATCAACTACGAGTGGACGACATTCAACTTCTTTGGTGCCGCTAACGCGGGGAGCCCGGCGAAGCTGCTGCCCGGTATGAGCCGCGACAGCACGCGCTATCTCACCCCCGACGACCGGGACTTCTTCGCCGTCTACGCGCGCAACGGCTGACGCGACGCATCAACGAGCAGCGTCTCCAGCTGGCGCTCGAGGCGCTCGGTTCCCACCACCTGGGTCTCCAGCGGCAATCCGATCTGCGCCGCCGCACGCTCAGCGGCCGCGTGCGTGGCAGCCGTCGGCCGCTGGGCGAGCCAGACCACGCGGGTGTAGTTGCGGAAGTATTCCTCGCGCAGATCTGGGTGGCGATCGAGGCCCAGCTCGCGCACGACCGTGTGCTCGAACGTGCGGGCGAGGAAGTCGGTGAGGAAGTAGGTGCCGGGTTGCTCGGCCAGCGCGTCACGAACCTCCTCGCGCGCGAACACGTCGTAGCAGTGCTCACCCTCGAGGCGGCGGATGGCGAAGCGCTTGAGCACGGCATCGATCGCCCCGTAGGAGCCGCAGTCCCCGTAAGCGACCGCCACGCTGTCGTAACGCTCACGCAGCTCACGGAGCTCACGCTCGAGTTCGGGGGCGATCCGGTCAGGCCGGTTGTGCAGCAACGCGGGCACGGGGTGGACGTCGATGTCCCAGCCGCGCCGGCGCGCGATTAGCCGCACATCGGCCGCCAGTGCGCCGCAGGCGATGACCGCAGCGCTCATCCGGGAAACGCCAGCTGGTCGATGAACAGGTCGTTGAAGTCCGCGCGGCCGGACAGCTCGACGTATTCGACCTCACGCAGGATCGACTCCGCCTCGGCGCGCTCGCGCAGCGACAGTGCGGCGATCTTCGCGCCCTCTCCGGCGACGTTGCCGGCGGAGACGATCCGGGGCAGTGCCAGCTTGGGGACGAGGCCGATGCGCACGGCGCTGATCGGCGTCAGGAAGGCGCCGAAGCTGCCGGCCAGCAGCACCTGCGTGATGTCCTGCGGCTGTACGCCGAGGTCCTTGACGAGGATCTGCCAGCCGGTGGCGATCGAGGCCTTGGCGAACTGCAGCTCACGGACGTCGCGCTGAGATAGGAACACGGAAGCGGCGGGGTCCGGGCCGCGCCAGTGCAGCACGAATACCCGCTCTTCGCCGATCTTGGTCAGGCGCGTGGCGAGCGCCGGAAACAGCTCCGCGGCCTGCTCGTCGGGGATGAAGCGACCGGAGTGATCGAGCAGGCCGCTGCGCACCAGCTCGGCCACCGCGTCGACCAGGCCCGAGCCGCACATCCCGATCGCTTCGGTGTCGCCGATCACCTGCAGGGTGAGCGCATCCCCATCGACCTTCACTCCCTCGATCGCTCCCTCGGCGGCCCGCATGCCGCATTTGATCTGAGCTGCCTCGAAGGCGGGACCGGCTGGGGCTGCAGTGGCCAGCACCCGCTCGTTGGAGCCGAGCGCGATCTCGCTGTTGGTGCCGACATCGATGAACAGCCTCAAGCGCTTGTCGCGGGTCAGCCCGGTGGCCAGCATCCCGGCGACGATGTCCCCGCCCACGTACGCCCCCAGCGACGGGAACACGAAGGCGGGGGCGCGCGGATGAACCTCGACGCCGAAGTCGGTCGCCGTCGCGGGGGGGAAGGTGTGGGTGGCGACGACGAACGGAGCCATCGACAGCGGCTCGGGGTCGATGCCGAGCGCGAGCTGCATCATCGTCACGTTCCCGCACACGGTGATCTCGTACACCTCACCCGGATCAACCGCACCCTCGACGCACACCTCGCCGACCAGCTCCGCCATCGTCTCGTGCGCCCGCTCTCGCAGCGCGCCCAGCGCGTGGTCGTCCATCATCGTCGCGGAGATCCGGGTGATCACGTCGGCGCCGTAGGGCTGCTGGCGGTTGAGCATCGAGCGCACGGCGAGGGGCTGACCGCTGTCGAGATCGAGCAGGGTCGCGACGACGGTGGTGGTCCCGAGATCGAACGCCACCGCAAACCGGCGCGCGGTGGTATCCCCGGGCTCGAGATCGATCAGCTCCTCGTCGCAGACGACCGCGGTGACGTCGAAGTTCGACGCGCGCAGCGTCTGGCCGAGCGTCCGGAGCAGCGCCACCGAAGTCGTCGGCTCGAGGTCGTCGATCCCGTCGAGCACGCGCTGCAGATCTGGTCGCTGGTCCTCCATGGTCGGCTCCTGCAGCACCAGGTGGCGCTTCTGGACCGACGGGCGCAGGATCACGTGACGTCCGACTCCGACCATCGCCGCCTTCGGCCGGGTCTGCAGCGGCGGCACCTCGATGACGAGATCGACGCGGGCCGGCGCACGGCAGGCCAGCCGCCAGCCGTCGCGCAGCTCGTCGCCGGTGAACGCGCGCGGGTCGACGCTGGAGATCGGCATCTCGCCGGAGACGATCCTGACCTTGCACTTCTTGCAGGTGCCGTGGCCGCCGCAGGTCGAGTCGATCGCGATCCCGTTCCAGCTGGCGGCATCGAACACCGGCGTCCCGCTCGGGACACGGACCTCGGTGCCGTCGGGCAGGAAGCGCAGGCGTACCCGCTGAGCGCCGTCGGACGGCTCGGGCTCGAGCTCGCTCGAGAGCAGCGGACTTGCCCTACGTGGCGTCGGCGTGCTCACGGGGCGGCCGCGGTCTCCCGCTCCGCCGCCTGCCGCGCGCGATGAGCCGCGATCCAGCTCGCACCCCACGGGTCGTGGCCGAGCAGCAGGTCGGCGGCCCGCACGCTCTGGACGCAGACCTCGGCGGTGGACATGATCGCGCTGGTCAGGCCAGCGGCCATGGCCATGGGGAGGAAGGCGGCGTTGAGCACGTGACGCTGTGGCAGCCCGAAGGAAACGTTCGAGGCACCCAGACACATGTTGACGCCCAGCTCGTCCCGGATCAGGCGCATCGTGGCCAGCGTCGTGCTGACGGCCTCGGTGTCCGCGCCGACCGTCATCGCGAGCGGGTCGATCACGATGTCCTCGGGGCCGATCCCGAAGTCGTGGGCGGCGCTGACGATCTTTCGAGCGAAGCCGAGCCGCTGCTGCGGTGTCTCCGGGATGCCGGTCTCGTCGTTGACCAGCGCGATCACCGCCGCGCCGTGGTGGGCGACGAGCGGCAGGATCTCCTGCAGCCGATCGTCTTCCGCGGTGACCGAGTTGACCAGGGCCCGCCCCTCATAGACGGACAGGCCCGCCTCAAGTGCTTCGATCACCGACGAGTCGATGCAGATCGGCAGATCGACCGCGTCTTGGGCGGTACTGAGCATCGCCTTGAGCAGCTCGGGTTCGTCGACCAGCGGGATCCCGGCGTTGATGTCGAGCATGTCGGCGCCGGCCTGCGCCTGGTTGACGGCGTCGAGCGTGACGGTCGACAAGTCCCCGGCACGCAGCTCCTCGGCGAAGCGCTTGCGTCCGGTCGGATTGATCCGCTCGCCGATAATGCAGAACGGCTGCTCGGCCCCGATGGTGACGGTCCTAGACCGCGACCGAAGCACTGTATCCATTGGATTCCCTTTCGACTCGGGGCGGGATGCCCAGGCGTTGGCACAGTTTTGCGATGCCCGCGTCCTTGCGGAATGAGATGAAGTGAAGGCCCGCGACGCCGGGTTGGAGCAGCGCGTGGGCGGCCAGCTCGTAGGCGATGTCGAAGCACTCGGCTTCAGGATCGGCCGCGTTCTCGACGCGCGCGACGGTCTCGGGCGGGACGTCGATTCCGGGGACGCTGGTGGCCACGAACCGCATCCCGCCGACCGTGCGGAGAATGCAGATCGAGGGGATCAGCGCGAGCCGCTGACTCAGCCCGGTGTCGAATGCGGTGTGCATGAACCGCTCAAGCAGCTGAGGCCGGTAACAGATCTGGAGTTGGAGAAAGCGCGCGCCGGCGTGCGCCTTCTTGGCCGCGCGCCGCACGCGGTACTCGAGCGGCGGCGCTCCGGGATTCTCGACCGCGCCCACGAGGAAGTGAGGGGCCGGCTTGATCGCGCGCCCGGACAGGTACTGACCGCTTTCGAGCACCCGCGCCAGGGAGATCAGCTGCGGCCCGTCGAGATCGAACACGCGCCGGGCCTCCGGCTCGTCTCCGGCGGTTACGTCGTCCCCGGTCAAGCAGCAGATGTTCTCGATCCCATGCAGCGAGGCGCCCATCAGCTCGGCCTCCAGCGCGAGCCGGTTGCGGTCGCGGCAGGTCAGCTGCATCACCGGCTCGGCGCCCACTCCCATGAGGCCGATGGCCACTGCCAGAGGCGAGACGTGGGCGTGGGCCGACGGATTGTCGGTGGCGTTGAACGCGTCGACGAACGGGCGCATCGGCTCGAGTTGACGCTGGATCTCCGCGTGGCCGCCGCCGTCGATCACGGGCAGCTCGGCTGTGACCACGAACTCACGCGCGTCGAGCTTGCGCTCAAGCGTCGACATCCGCGCCCGCCACCCAGCCCACCGGCACCTGGCGGTCGCGCCCGGTGACCAGATTGATCCACGAGGAAGTGCCCTGCAGCTGATTGTCGACCGGCGGCCGCAGGTCGTCGATGTGATTGCCCCACACCGGCAGTCGCTCCGAGCGCTCGTAGGCCTTCAGCCAGACGCACCGCATCTCCGGCTTGACCTCGCAATGGCCGTTGGCCCGGACGCCGCCACAGGGTCCGTTGCGAAGCGTCTTCGGGCACGTCATCGGACAGGTCAGCCCGGTTGAGTGAAGGACGCACTGGCCGCACATCTTGCAATCCCACACCGGACCCTTGATCGCGTGCTCGACCCGGGCGAGCGCCGCCGCGGCTCTCACGCCGGCACCTTCTCCCGGCGCAGCTGGATCAGCTCTTTGGCCTTCTTGACCGCTGAGGAGGCATCGGCTGAGTAGCCGTCGGCGCCGACCGCGTCGGCGTACTCCTGGGTCACTGGCGCGCCGCCCACCATCACGATCACCTTGTCGCGCAGGCCGGCCTTCTCCAGCGCGTTGATGTTCGCCTTGAACATCGGCATGGTCGTCGTCAGGAAAGCCGAGAAGCCGACGATGTCCGGGTTGTGCTCCTCGATCTGGGCGATGAACTTCTCCGGCGGTACGTTGACGCCGAGGTCGATCACCGTGAACCCGGCGCCTTCGAGCATGATGTTGCACAGGTTCTTGCCGATGTCGTGGACGTCGCCCTTGACCGTGCCCATCAGGAACGTCCCGACCCGGTTGGCCTCGGTGTCGGCCAACAGCGGGCGCAGGATGTCCAGCGCACCCTGCATGGCGCGCGCCGCGATCAGCATCTCAGGGACGAAGTAGTCACCCCGCTCAAAGCGGGCCCCAACCTCCTCCAGCGAGGGGATCAGCGCGTCGAACAGCATCCTCTCCGGTTCCATCCCTTCCTCAAGGCCCTGGTTCACCCCGTCCTTGACGGCGGGCGCGTTACCGACCAGGGTCTGCTCAAACAGCATCTGCAGGATCTCTTCATGTGTCATGCGGCGTGTTCTCCTTCCTCGCGGTAGCCGAGGCGGCGGCTCAGCGTCCGCGCCTCCTTCAGCAGGACCTCTTGCAACTCCAGGATCCGCAGCCGCGTCATCCGAACCGTCGGCCCGGTGATGCTCAGGGCCGCCATCACGTCGCCACGTCCGCCACGAACCGGCGCGGCCATCGCGGCCAGTCCCGGCTCCAGCTCGTCGACTGCGGTGGCGAACTCCGTGCGACGAATGACTTCGAGCTCGGAGCGCAGCCGGCGCGGATCCGTGATCGTCGCCGGCGCGTGCTTGGTCAGCGGCGGGTCCGGCATCGTGGCCCGGCCAAAGGCCATGAACACCTTCCCGACCGCCGTGCTGTGGTAGTCGACCGAGCGCCCGAGCCATTGACCGGTGCCGAGGAAGTGACGGCTGTCGACCTGGGCCACGTGCTCGACGCCGTGGCGAGCGGGGACGGCGAGGTTGATCGTCTCGCCGGAAGCTTCGGCCAGCACGTCGAGCGTGGGGCGCGCCAGCTCGACGACGTTGCGCTCGAGCATGCTTCGTTCGGCCACCCGGAGGATCGCCGGTCCGGGGCGCAGACGTCCGCGCTGGCCGTCCTGCTCGACCAGCCCTCGGCGCTCGAGCGCGCTGATCAACCGAGAGGCTGTGCTCTTGGGAAGCCCGGTCGCCGTGGCCAGGTCCGCTAGGGCTACCGGCTGTTCGCTCTCCAGCACGCGGACCAGCAGGTCGGCACCACGGTCGACCGCTGCCGTTCCATGACTCGGAGGGGCTTGGAACTCTTGTTCCACGAGCGGTATATTACGGCTCGTGACCGTCAGGTCAAGACGCAGGTCACGACCCAACCCCGGAGGAGGCCAGCTTGTTCGTCAATGCCATGCCCCGCTACGAGATCCTCAGCGAGGACGCGATGGCCACCCTGGACCGGGGCTGGCGACGGATCGTCTCCGAGCTCGGAGTCGAATTCCTGCTGCCGGAAGCGGTGGAGCTGTTTCGCGACGCAGGCCAGATCGTCGAGGACGAGAACCGGGTCCGGTTCGATCCCGAGTTCATCCTCGAACAGGTGGCCAAGGCGCCGAGCGAGTTCGAGCTGCAGGCACGCAACCCCGCGATGAACGCGCACATCGGCGGGAACAGCATGGTCTTCGCGCCCGTCTACGGCTGTCCGTTCATCCGTCAGGGCGACGTTCGCCGCGACGCGAAGATGGCCGACTTCGAGAACCTCGTCAGGTTGGCCCAGGCGTTTCCCGAGCTCGATTCGCCCGGCGGCACGATCTGCGAGCCCGAGGACCGGCCGCTGGACTCGCGCCACCTCGACATGGTGTTCGCGCTGCAAACACTGTCCGACAAGCCCTACATGGGGTCGGTCACCTCAGGTCCGAACGCCGCGGACACGATCCGGATGGGCGAGATCCTGTTCGGCGGCCGCGAGGCGATCGAGCGCGCGCCGGCGTCGATCTCGCTGATCAACGTGAACAGCCCGCTGCGCTACGACGACCGAATGCTGGCGGCGATGTTCGAGTACTGCAAGGCCAACCAGGCGGTGGTGATCACCCCGTTCCTGCTCATGGGGGCAATGTCTCCGGTGTCGCTGCCGGCCACGCTCGTGCAGCAGATGGCGGAGGGCCTGGCCGGGATCGCGCTCTCGCAGCTGATCCGTCCCGGCTGCCCGGTGGTGTTCGGCTCGTTTCTCTCCAACACCGACATGCAGTCGGGCTCGCCGTCCTTCGGGACGCCGGAGTCAGGGATCGGCGTGCTCTGCACCGGTCAGATCGCGCGTCACTTTGGCCTGCCGTGGCGCGGCGGCGGTGCGTTGAACGCGTCCCAGACGGTGGACGCGCAGGCGGCATATGAGTCGCTGATGACGCTGCTGCCGACGTTTCTGGCCGGCGCGAACTTCGTCATGCATTCGGCCGGCTGGCTGGAAGGCGGCCTCGTGTCCTGTTACGAGAAGTTCATCGTCGACGTCGAGCTGCTGCGAGAGCTCCGGCACGAGTTCACGCCCTTGGAGATCGACGAAGCTTCACTCGCATTCGACGCCCACCTGGAGGTCGGCGCAGGCGGTCACTTCCTGGGCGCTGTGCACACGCTCGAGCGCTTCCGCGAATGCTTCTACCGGCCGCTGCTGTCTTCGACCGAGAACTTCGATCGTTGGACGAAGAAGGGCGCCCGCAACACCACGGTCCGTGCCGGCGAGATCTGGCAGGAAACGCTCGAGTCCTACGAGCAGCCGCCGCTGGACGACGCGATCCGCACGGAGCTCGAGGAGTACGTCGTGCGGAGACGGGCGGAGCTGGGCGACTAAGCTTGGCTGGAAGTCCTGTCTCGCCTCAGCGAAACGTGGACCGGCGCCGACGCCGGAAGCCGCCCGGGCGCCCGGCGCCGAATTTCGCACCAAATCGCCGCGACCGCTTCCGATCTGGTTCCTTGTTCGGCTTCAGCCCGAACTTCGCGCCAAACCCACCGGGGGCCTCGGGATTTTGGTGCTTTGTTCGGCCTGCCTCGCGTCAGGCGTGGCAAAGCGTTGATCCGCGCGGCTAGGCAGCCGTCGGCAGCGCTCGCTCGCGCCGGCGGCGCTCGATTGCCTTGACCAGCGTCCCATACAGTCCTTCGAAAGCCCGGTCCCCGACGCGTGCGAACACCGGTCCGAGCAGCGGATCGGCGAGCTTCAGGGCACCCTTCAGCGACAGGTCCGCGGTGTAAGTCAGACGGGTCGCACCCTGATAGGGCTCGACCGTGATCCGGTCGACCGAGAGCACAGTGGCGTTCTCGCCTCGGAATGTCACGGCTCGAGGAGCGTCGTACTCGACCACGGTGTAGGTGAGCGTCGTCTGGCGGCCGAGGAAGCTCGTGCGGAGACGGAACTGCGTTCCTTCGCCGATCTCGCCGTCGGTCAGGCGGGTTGCCTCGAGCACCCCGGGGTCCCACTCCTGTTGTATAGCTCGTGGGCTTAGCCACGAGCCTTTGGACTTCGCTAACCGCCGACCCGCGCCGCCGCGCGCACCCAGATGATGAACACGGCTTGGAAGGGCAGCCGGGCCCACAGCGAAACCGTCCCGCCGGGCACGTCCGGGTAGTCGTCTGGATTCAGCGCCATGTGGAGGTTGGCGGGGAACACCGCGAGCAGTGTGGCGATCAGCCACCAGGCGCCGAAGCGGCGTGTGCGCCGGTGCATCAGCGCCGCGCCGCCGACGATCTCAGCGACGCCGCTGGCGTAGACCATCTCCGTGTGCGCGGGAACGTACGGCGGCATGATCCGCTTGTAGACCTTGGGCATCACGAAGTGGTTCACGCCCGCGGCGATGAACGTCGGGCCGCAGAGAAAACGAAGCACTCGCATGCCGCCACGCTACCCGAACCCGCCCACCGCTGGCGCGGCCGCTATTGCGCGCCGGTCTCCCCGTCCCGGCGGACCGCGTAGCCGGCCTGCTCGAGCGCGGCCACGATCGCGTCGCTGTGCTGCTCGCCGCGCGTCTCCAGCGAGATCTCAACGCCGGTCTCCCGAACATGCAGCGAGACCGCCTCACGCACGTGATCGGCGTGGACGACGTTGCCCCCGGCGTCGGCGACCAGCGCGAGCAGCGCGGCCAGTCCGCCGGGTCGATCCGGAATCCGTGTGAACAGTCGCAGCCGCCGGCCCGCGGTGGTCTCGTGGCGCTGGGCGATCGCTGCCAGCAGCCCCGCATCGACGTTGCCGCCTGAGAGCACGATCACCGTTGAGCCCTCGCCCGCCGGGGTGACGATGCCGCCGAGTAGCGCCGCGACGCCGACCGCCCCTCCGCCCTCGACGACGAGTTTGGCCCGCTCGAGCAGCCACACCATCGCCTCGGCGATATCGTCCTCTCCGACCACGACCATCTGGTCGACCAAGCGCTCGACCAAGGGCAGCGTGACCTCGCCCGGGCGCTTGATCGCGATCCCGTCGGCGATCGTCGGCTGCGCGGCAAACGACACCGGCACGTGCTGCTTGAGCGACTCCGGAAACGCGGCGCACGAGTCGACCTGAACGCCGATCACCTGCACCGAGGGTCGCTTCGCCTTGACCGCCCCGGCGATGCCGGAGATCAGCCCCCCACCGCCGACCGGTACGACGATCGTGCTCAGATCGCCCAAGTCCTCAAGCAGCTCGAGCCCCAGTGTCGCCTGGCCGAGAATCACGTCGGGATCGTCAAACGGGTGGACGAACACCGCTCCGGTCTCCGCCGCACGCTCGCGCGCAGCGGCCACGCAGCCGTCGACCGAGTCGCCGCCCAGGGTCACCACGCCCCCGAATGCCTCCACCGCCGCCACCTTGGCGACCGGCGCGTCACGCGGCATGAACACCTCGCACGGCAGCTGCTGTGCCCGGGCCGCGTAGGCCAGCGACTGACCGTGATTGCCCGCGCTGCCGGCCACCACGCCGCGCGGCTGATCGAGCCGTGAGAGCTTGTGGACCGCACCGCGGAGCTTGAACGAGCCCGTGCGCTGGAGGTTCTCGGCCTTGAGCAGAACCTGGCCCCCGCAACGCTCGGAGAGGCTGCGGGAGCTGAGGACCGGCGTGTGCCGGGTCAGCTGCGCCACGACGTCGCGGGCGGCGCGCGCCTCACCCGCGGCCAGCCGCGCGGCCACGCTGTCAGCCTGGCGTTGCGGGGAGGTTGGGCTCATGGAGAGGCCGATTTAGAGACTTGGCGGGGGCGAGATCCATTGTTAGACTCGTAATCGATGACTCATATATCAGTCGTGTGGAGCTTACCCAGGCGATGACGACGCAGTCATCACCGCCGGTGGGCAAGATCGCCTCGTCCCTGCTGCGGACCGGACATCCGCCGCGAGAGCTGCTGGCCGACAGAGCCTACGCCGAGCTGCGCGACCGGCTCGTCACGCTGCGGATTGCCCCTGGAGCGCCGATCGACGAGGACGTCCTGGGAAACGAGCTTGAGATGGGCCGGACCCCGGTGAGGGAGGCGATCAAACGACTCGCGCTGGAGAACCTGGTCACCGTGTTCCCGCGCCGCGGAACGTTCGCCTCAGAGATCAACATCACCGACCTGGCCCACATTTCCGACGTGCGCATGCACCTCGAAGCGCACGCCGCGGCCCGGGCGGCGCAGCGGATCACCGAACCACAGCGCGCCGAACTCAAGCGCTTGCTTAAGGAGCTTGGGGAGAGTCAGGGCAGCGACGACGTCGAGGCGCTGATGGCTCTCGACGCTCGTGTGCACCGCTTCATCTATCGCTGCGCGGGCAACCCGTACATGGAGGAGACGCTGGCGCGCTACCTCAATCTCTCGCTGCGGATCTGGCACCTGGTGATCGACCGGCTGCCACATCTGTTCATGCGCGTACATGAGCACGACGATGTCCTGAACGCGATCGCCGCCGGAGATGCGGTGCGGGCCAGCCAGATCGTCGCCGAGCACGTCGGCACGTTCGAGCGCGAGATCCGCGCCGTCCTGTAGCACGCCGTGGTCGCTCGTCTGCTGATTTCCTGCGCTGATCGCAGCGGGATAGTAGCCGCGGTGTCCGGCGCGCTCGCCGCCGCCGGTGCCAACATCATCCAGTCCGACCAGTATTCGACCGACCCCGAGGGCGGCCGCTTCTACATGCGCCTCGAGTTCGCCGTCGAGTCGGATGGACTCGCACGGTTCGCTTCCGAGTTCCCCGCCGTGGCGGAGCGCTTCGAGATGAACACCCGGCTCTGGCACTCGGGCCAGCGCAAGCGGGTCGCGCTGATGGTGTCAAAGCCCGACCACTGCCTGCTCGATCTGCTGTGGCGCTGGCGGCGCGGTGAGCTCGAGTGCGACATTCCGCTCGTCGTCTCCAATCACGAGGACCTGCGGGCTGATGTGGGGATATTCGGCGTGCGCTACGTCCACGTTCCGGTTGCCGGTGACACCAAGGCTGAGGCGGAGACGAGGCTGCTTGAGGTGATCGGCGGCGAGTACGACCTGATCGTGCTCGCGCGTTACATGCAGATCCTCAGCGCCGATTTCCTTGATCGCGTGGGCGCACCGGTGATCAACATCCACCACTCGTTCCTGCCCGCCTTCGCGGGCGCCAGCCCGTACGCGCAGGCCCGGGCACGGGGGGTGAAGCTGATCGGGGCGACCGCCCATTACGTCAACGAGATCCTTGATGCGGGGCCGATCATCGAGCAGGACACCGCGCGCGTTACCCACCGCGCGAGCGCCGAGATGCTCGAGCAGATGGGCCGTGACATCGAGCGCACGGTGCTGGCGCGAGCCGTGGCCTGGCACCTCGAGGATCGGGTCTTGGTGGATGGCAGCCGGACGATCGTGTTCACGTGATGCCGAGCCCGGCGCGCGAGCCCAGATACTCGTCCAGCGGAGCGTCGTAACCCAGCCGCGTGGACAGGGCGTGGGCCTGCTCCAGCGCCACCCGCCCGAGCAGTCGCAGCCGTTGGGGCGCCAATCGCAGCGAGGCGCCGGCCGCTGACAGAGCGGCGACAACCTCTCCGTCACGGTCGCGTACGGGCGCCGCCACCGCCGAGAGCCCGGGTTCGAGCTCGTCGACGATCGTCGCGTAGCCCTGGCCCCTAACCGCCTCGAGCTCACGCAGCAAGCGCCCGCGATCGGTGATGGTCGCGTCGGTCAGCCGCGGCAGCTCCCCCCGGGGAAGCTCGGCGACGCCGAAGGCCAGGAACACCTTCCCGGCCGCGGTGCAGTGCAGCCCCAGCTCGCGGCCGATCCAGTTGGTTGCGCCGAGCAGGTGCCGGCCGTCGACCTGCGCGACGGCCTCCGTTCCCGCCGGGCGCGGCAGGATTAGATTGGTGCTCTCGCCACTCTCCTCGGCCAGGCGCCGCATGCTCGTCTGGGCGAGCTCGACGAGATCCTCCCGGCCGATCCCCGAACGCGCGAAGCGCAACGCGGCGGGGCCTGGCCGCAACCCGGTGGCGCCGGCGTCCCACGCCAATAGCTGCTGACGCTCCAGCGCGCTGACCAGCGGCCCGAGCTCGACCGCCGGCAGGTCGACGACCTCGGCCAGCTCGGTCAATCGCCGAGGCGAGCGTTCGAGGACCGCGGCCAGCAGCTGTGCGGTGCGCTCGGCCGACGGATCCGGCGGCTGCACTTCGGGCGGATCGATAGCCGCCATCAGCGCGGGGTGTGGGGTGTGAGGACCACGGTCTGCAGCTCGGTGAACGAGTCCATCACGTTGGCGCCGCCGACCCGGCCGATGCCGCTGTCGCTTCCCGACCGGCCGCCAAAGGGAAGATGCGCCTCCCAATAGTTACTCGACTCATTGATGTTGACCCAGCCGGTGCGGACGCGATCGGCGAACTGCAGGCCGGCGCCCAGGTCGGCGGTGAAGATCGCCGAGAGCAAACCGTACGGAGACAGGTTGGTCAGCTCGATGGCCTGCTCGAGGCTTTCGATGGCGACCACCGGTGCCACCGGGCCGAACGTCTCCTCGACCGCCACGCGGGAGTCGGCGGGCACGTCGCTGAGCACTGTCGGCTCCCAATACAGCGTTGTCGGGAAGCCCGACGCGCGCGAGCCGCCGGCGACGACGCTCGCCCCGCGCGCCACCGCGTCGCCGACGTGCTCATCCATCTTCAGCGCCACCGGCTCGTTGTTGAGCGGTCCCATCGTTGTCGCTTCGTCGAACGGGTTGCCGAGCAGGATGCGCTCGGTCACTCTCCGCGCGAGCAGGTCGACGAACTCGTCCTTCACCGCCCGGTGCACGAGCAGCCGCTCGCCCGCCGTGCAACTCTGGCCGGCGCACAAGAAGCAGGCAGTCAGCGTCGCTTCGGCGGCAGCCTCGAGGTTGGCGTCGTCCATCACGACCAGCGGTCCGTTCCCGCCCATCTCCAGCAGCGTGGCCTTGCCCGCCGCGGCTTGGGCGACCAGCCGCCCGGTTCCGGTCGAGCCGATGAAGGCGAGCCCGTCCGTGCCGGGGTTGCGGGCGATCTCGTCGCCGACCACCGGTCCCGGCCCGGTGACCAGGTTGAACACGCCCGGCGGCAGCTCGGCATCGACGATGCAGTGCGCGAGCGCCACCGCGCACAGCGCCGTCGAGGGGGCCGGCGTCCACACCACCGAGTTCCCGCACGCCAGCGCCGGTGCGATCAGCTCGGCCGGCATCGTGTAGGGCCAATTCCACGGGCTGATCACGCCGACCACGCCGCGCGGGCGCCGCACGAGCAGCACGCGCTTGCCGGGAGAGACTGAGTTCGGGAGCTCGCCGCCGAGGCGCTTGGCGTCCTCGGCCGCCATCCGCCAGTACTCGATCAGCTCGTCCACCTCGTCGTAGGCTTCCGCGCGCAGCGGCTTGCCCTGGTCGAGAGTCAGCGTCCGCGCTAGGTCATCGCGGCGACCCTCGATGATGTCGCCGATCACGTGCATCTTGGCCGCTCGCTCGAATGCCGTCAGGTTCGCCCAGCCGTCGGCCGCCTCGCGGGCGGCGCCGATGGCGCGGCGAGCATCCTCCCGGTCTCCCTGGGGGATAGTCGCGATCACCTCGCCGTTGGCGGGGCTCGAGGCTTCGAACGTCTCGCCACTCAGGCTGGGCTGCCATTCGCCGCTTAGAAACATCTGCTGCACGGTGCCTGTGGCCATCTCGGTCCTCGCTGAAGCCCTGCGTTGACACAGTTAGACAACTGATATATAACAGGCGGATCAGCACGGGGTCAATCGTTTGTAACCGGAGGCGACAGGCCGGTGGCCGTCCGTCTCACCATGTTTTCCGACGAGCCGCGCATGGCATCACCGCGTGGGCTGGGGAGGTTGATCGATGGCAGCCGTAGAGGCGGGTCGCAGCACCGGGGATCCTGGCGACAGCAGCGAACTGGCGGGCTTTGGCTACAAGCAGGAGCTCGATCGATCACTGGGAAGTTTTTCTTCGTTCGCCGCAGGCTTCAGCTACATCTCAATTCTCACCGGCGTCATACAGCTGTTCGCATTCGGGTTCCTGTTCGCGGGCCCTGCCGTCTGGTGGACCTGGCTGATCGTCCTCGGCGGCCAGATGATGGTCGCGCTGTGCTTCGCCGAGATGGCGGGGCAATACCCACTCGCCGGGTCGGTCTACAACTGGTCAAAGCGCGTCGCCGGAGACTTCGCCTCGTGGATGACGGGGTGGATCTACGTGGTTGGCTCGATCGTCACGGTGGCAGCGGTTGCTGTCGCCTGGCAGGTCGTATTGCCGCAGGTGACGACGAAGTTCCAGATCCTTGGCAATGCCGCCGACGCCGGGACGTATGTCACCAAGGGTGGCGCGCAGAACGCATTGCTGCTCGGCGCGATCCTCGTGGTGTTCGGGACCGTCATCAACATGCTCGGCGTCAAGATCATGGCGCGGATCAACAACTTCGGAGTGCTGGCGGAGCTGATCGGCGGGTCGCTCCTGGTCATCCTGATCCTGTTCAACGCCCATCGTGGCCCCGGGATCATCCTTCACAACCTCGGCCTCGGCAAGGGCCACAGCTGGCACTACTTCGGCGCGTTCATCATCGGCGGAATCATGAGCGCTTACGTGATGTACGGGTTCGACACGGCCGGGACGCTGGCCGAGGAAACGAACGACCCACGACGAAACGCGCCTCCGCAGATCATTCGTGCGCTGATCGCCGCATCGATCATCGGCGGGCTGCTGATCCTGTTCGCCCTGATGGCGGTGAAGAACATCAACGATCCGAACATCACGACCCTCGGCCTGCCCTTCATCATCAAGCAGGCGCTGGGCAACACGGTGGGGAATGTGTTCCTGGTCGACTCGGCGCTCGCGATCAGCGTCTGCACGCTCGCGGTGATGGCCGCGTGCATCCGGCTGCTGTTCGCCATGGCCCGTGACGGCCGGCTTCCGTTCGGCACGCACATCGCTCGCGTCTCGGGACACCGCCGCGTGCCGATCGTTCCCGCCCTAGTGGTCGGCTTCCTCGCGCTGTGCATCCTCGCCATCAACATCGGCAACCAGAGCGCTTTCCTGGCCCTCACCTCAGTGGCCATCGTGATGTTCTACATCGCCTATCTCGGCGTCACTGGCGGAATGCTGGTCAAGCGGCTCCGGGGCCAATGGCCCCGGCCGGACCATGGTCCGTACTTCTCGCTGGGACGGTTCGGGTTCCTGGTCAACCTCGGGGCCGTGCTCTATGGAGCGGTCGTGGCGGTCAACATCGCATGGCCGCGCTCGGCCGTTTACGACTCGCTTGCGGGCACCAAGGATGCGGCCGGCCATGTGATTCCCGGCCACTGGTACTGGCAGTACATCGCCATCCTGTTCATCGGGATCGTGGTGCTCATCGGCTCGATCTACTACTTCGCCGTCTACAACCGCAAGCCGATCGAAGTGCTGGCCGAGCATCGTGCTGAGGTTCCGTCGCTGCCCGGCGCTCCGCTGGGCGAAATGGCGCCGTGAGTGACGCGGGGGAATTCGACTATCTGATCGCCGGCGGCGGCACGGCGGGCTGCGTGGTCGCCGCCCGGCTCTCAGAGGACCCCAACGTAACGGTGTGCCTGCTCGAGGCGGGCCCCTCCGACGTCGATGACCAGCGAATCCTCCGCCTGGAGGACTGGATGTTCCTGCTCGACTCGGGCTACGACTGGGATTACCTGGTCGAACCCCAGGAAAACGGAAACAGCTTCCTGCGTCACGCGCGGGCCAAGGTGCTGGGTGGGTGCTCCTCCCACAACTCCTGCATCGCGTTCTGGACGCCCAGGGAGGATCTCGACGAATGGTCCGCGATGGGCTGCGAGGGGTGGAGCTCGTCCGATTGCTGGCCGTTGATCAAGCGCCTCGAGACCAACGACGGGCCTGGCGAGCATCACGGTCGCGACGGCCCGGTGAACATTCGCACCGTGCCGCCCGAGGATCCGTGCGGGGTGGCAGTGCTCGAGGCTGCCGCGCAGGCAGGGCTGCCGACGTCGCGGTTCAACGAGGGCCAAACGGTCACCAACGGGGCCGGGTGGTTTCAGATCAACTCTGCGGCCGACAACACCCGGATGTCCTCCTCGCACGCCTACCTGCATCCGATCATCGGCTCGCGCCCCAACCTCGAGATCCGCACCAACTGCTGGGTCAGCCGGGTGGAGATCAAGAACGGTCGCGCGACCGGCATCGAGTACCTGACGCCGGACATCCTCACCCACGACACGGTACGGGTGCGCCGCGAGGTGGTCCTCAGTGCCGGCGCGATCGACACGCCGAAGCTGCTGATGCTCTCCGGGGTGGGGCCGGGAGCCCACCTGCAGGAATTTGGGATCGAAACCCTGGTCGACTCTCCGGGTGTGGGTGAGAACCTCGATGACCACGTCGAGGGGATCGTTCAGTGGCGGGCCAAGCAGCCGATGGTCACCCGCTCGACCCAATGGTGGGAGATCGGGCTGTTCTCCACCTCCGAGCCAGGACTCGACCGGCCGGATCTGATGATGCACTACGGCTCGGTGCCGTTCGACATGAACACGGTCCGCTGGGGCTATCCGACCACCGAGAACGGCTTCTGCCTGACCCCTAACGTGTGCCGCGGACTTTCGCGCGGGACCGTGCGCCTGCGCTCCCGGGACTTCCGCGACCGCGCGCGCGTCGATCCGCGGTACTTCACCGACCCTGACGGGCACGATGAGCGCGTGATGGCGTACGGGATGCGGCTGGCGCGGAAGATCGTCTCGGCACCGGCGATGGCTCAGTGGGCGGCCGAGGAGTTGGCCCCCGGGCCCGATGCAGAGAGCGACGATGAGCTCGTCGACTACATGCACAAGACCCACAACACGGTCTATCACCCGGCCTGTACGGCGAAGATGGGACCGGACTCCGATCCGCTGGCGGTCGTCGATCCGCGGCTGCGCGTGCGTGGCGTGCGCGGACTGCGAATCGCCGACGGCTCGATCCTGCCGTTTCTGCCGGCGATCAATCCGTGCATCACGACGATGATGGTCGGCGAGAAATGCGCCGAGATGCTGAAGGCCGACGCTCGGCAGGGAGCGGCCGACGTCGCTGCCCCAACCACAGTTTGACCCAGTCCGAGCCGCCTGCGAGCGAGATCGCGTCGTTCCTCGCGGCGCACCCTCCATTTGACTCGCTCTCAGCAGCGGACGTGGTGCGGATCGCCGCCGCCGTCGAAGTCGAGCGCTTTCCCGCCGCAACGACGATCTTCTCCGAAGGCGCCGAGCCGGTCGAGCACCTGCGGGTCGTGCGCGCCGGCGCGGTCGAGATCGTCCACAACGGGCGCGTCCTGGACCTGCTCGGGGAGGGGGAGCTGTTCGGACATGCTTCGATGCTGTCCGGGTTGCCCGCCGGGTTCTCGGCGCGGGCGGCAGAGGAAGCCGTTTGCTTGCGGCTCGACGCCGAACCGGCGCGCGCGCTGCTGGCCGGCGCGGCGGGATTGCGCTTTGTCACCCGTTCGCTGCTCCAGGCTCCGCTCGAGGTGGTGGCGGTCAGCGACGAACCGGCACGAGATCCCAGTAACCAGCCCGTTCGCCGGCTGATTCGCAGCCCGCCGGTTGTGTGTCAGCCGGATGCCTCGATCCGGGATGGTGCGCGGCTGATGACCGCGGCCGGAGCCAGCTCGCTTGTCGTGCGGCTGCACGACGGCGGGCTCGGCATCCTCACCGACCGTGACCTGCGCACCCGCGTGCTCGCGGACGGGGTGCAAGGCAGCGCCCCCGTTTCGGAGGTGATGTCTTCGCCCGCATACACGTGCCCGCCAGACCGCCTCGGCGGAGACGTGCTGCTCGAGATGCTTGATCGCGGCCTGCGTCATTTTCCGGTGGTTTCGGCCGCGGGAGAGGTCCTCGGTGTGATCGAGGATCTGGACCTGATCGCGGTGCAGGCCCGCTCGTCGTTCTTTCTGCGCGGGCGCATCGCCGCCGCCAGCCACGTGGAGGAGCTCACCGCGGCCGCCGGTCAGCTGCGTCCGGCGGTGATCGCGATGCACGACGCGCGTGGCGCGGCGACGAACATCACCGCCGTGTACTCCGTCGTCGTCGACGCGCTCACGCGGCGGCTGCTCGAGCTGGCCGTGGCCGAGCTGGGCGAGCCGCCCGTCTCGTTCGCCTGGCTGGCGCTGGGCAGTCAGGCGCGCCGCGAGGCCGCGCCGAGCGCGGACGTCGACAGCGCGATCGTGTGGTTCGGAGAGGAACGGAGCGAGCTGGCGCAGCCGTACCTGCACACCGTGGCGGAGAAGACGATCGCCGGACTCGAGCTGTGTGGGTTTCATCCCGATGCCAACGGGGCCTCGGCCTCGAACCCGGTGTTTGTGCGCTCGGTGGAGTCATGGCAGCGGGCGGCGCGCAGCTGGATCGAGGATCCCGCGCAGGAGAAGGCGCTGGTCCTCGCCTCGGTGCTCGTCGACAGCCGGCCGGTGTGGGGCGTGCACACGGGGACGCCGGTGGCCGACACGTTCAGGCTCGCGCCCCAGAACCCACGGCTACTGCGGATGATGGCCCGCTTCGCCCTTTCGCATCGTCCGCCGACCGGCTTCTTCCGGGGTCTGGTGGTCGAGCACGGAGGCCAGCACCGGGGCCGCCTGGACCTCAAGCACGGGGGCCTGCTGCCGATCGTCGATCTTGCGCGCTGGGCGGCGATGGCGGCCGGCGTGACCAGCGCCGGGACGGTCGAGCGCCTGCGGGCGGCGGGCGCAGCCGGGACGCTGCCGGCTGCGGATGCGCATTCGCTGAAGGACGCGTTCGAGCTCATCACCGACCTGCGACTTGGGCATCAGGTGGGACAGCTGCGTGACGGCGTGCAACCCGACGACTTCGTCGATCCTGCGACACTCAGCCCGCTCATGCGAAGCCATCTCAAGGAGGCGTTCCGCGCCGTCGCCTCGATCCAGAAGCGGATCGCCTCCGAGCTGAGCGTGGGCGTTCGATGACCGGCGGCTGGCGCGACTACCGGCCGCCGATCTGGCTCGCGATGCTCGGTCTGGCGCTGCTGTTGACGGTCAACCCGCCCTACTTCGGAGCGGCGCTGATCGGCGCAGCGATCGGGGTCGCGTTCCGGGTCTGGCAGCGACGGCGACACGGTCCGCTCAGGCGAAGCTGATCACGCTGCGGATGCCGTCCTGGCGTTCCATCAGCTCAAACCCCCGCCCGACCTCGTCGAGGGTGATTCGGTGCGAGATGAAGGGATCCACGTCGAGACGGCCGTCGAGATAGAGCTGCACCAGTTCCGGGACCTGGTCTCGCCCCTTGACCCCGCCGAACGACGAGCCGCACACGCGCCGGCCGGTGATTAGGTAACGCGGGATGATGTCGAGCGTCTCGCCCTTGCCGGCGACTCCGGCGACGGTGCACAGGCCCCAGCCCATCCGAGCCGCTTCCACCGCCTGGCGCATTATCGCCACGAGTCCGGTGGCCTCGAACGTGTAATCAGCGCCGAAGCCGCCCGTTTCCGCCAGCACGCGGGCCACGGTCTCGGGACCACCGATCCACATGTCCGTGGCGCCCTGGCCACGGGCCAGCTCGAGCCGTTCCTCGGAAAGATCGACGCAGATGATCCGCTCGGCCCCCTGCAGCCGGCAACCGGCGACGGCACCGAGGCCGACCATTCCGGCGCCGAACACGACGCACGTCGATCCGGCCTGCACGTCGGCCGTGTTGATCGCGGCGCCGAGCCCGGTGGAGAGGCCACAGGCAAACAGGCAAGCCCGGTCAGCGGGCGCCTCCGGCGAGATCCTCGCCAGTGCGATCTGTGGCATCACCGTGTACTCGGCGAACGTGCTCGTGCCCATGAAGTGGCGGATCGGCTCCCCTGCGCGGGACAGGCGGGTCGTGCCGTCGGGGAGGTAACCGAGATTCTGCTGCTCGCGGATGGCCAGACACAGGTTGGTCCTCGGACTGCGGCAGTGAACGCACTCGCGGCACTGCGGCGAGAACAGCGTCACCACGCGGTCGCCGGGCTTCACGTCGTTCACGTCCTCGCCGACGCGCTCGACGATCCCCGCACCCTCGTGACCGAGCACCGTGGGGGCATAGCCGGATGGGTCCGCGCCCGAGGCCGTGTACATGTCGGTGTGGCACACCCCGCACGCCTCGAGGCGGACCAGCACCTCGCCGGCCCGGGGCTCAGCGAGATCGACTTCGGTGATCTTCAGCGGCGCCCCGAACTGCTCCAGGACCGCGGCACGGATCTTCACGGCGGGATGCTCCTCTCTGCGTGATGGGGAGGCGCAACACTAAACGGGCGCGCTGCATGAGCGTGTCGTCCGCTAGCGTCGCCATCCGATCCCGCATCGAGGAACGCGCGCGGAGCCGCGGCCGGCGTCCCCAAGCTGAGCGGCCTCGCCGCCTCCTTGCGGCTCGCCCGAAGGTTCCTCCCTCGTGAGCGCGCTGGCGACGCTGCTTCTCCCGTGGCCGCGCGTCCCGTCGCGGGACGCAGCTGGAGCCCCAACTCGCTTCGGCTCACGAACCCGGCTAACTTTCCGGGCGTGCCCGGATTCGACGAGCTGGCCACCACGCAGGCGGAGCGCCTGGCGCTGGCGCGGCTGCGTCAAGCTACCGGCACGATTGACGGGCCGATGGAGCGCCACTGCCTGCGTTGCCGGCAGATCGCGGCGCGCATGGCGGCGTCCCGCCGCTGGGTGATCGACGGGGAGGTAGTGACGGTGGCGGCGATCCTTCATGACATCGGTCTGTACCCTGGCATCGCCACCGATGCCGCGTACACGGCCGACGGAGCATCGCTGGCGCGAGCGCTGCTGCCCGAGCTCGGTTGGGGCGCGGATCGGGTGCAGCTCTGCGCCGACGCAATCGATCGCCACCACGACGTGCGCCGCCAGCTCGCCCGCGGCGCCGAGGTCGAGGCGCTGCGGCTCGCCGACCTGATCGACCTCAGCGGCGGGGTCGTGCGGTTCGGTCTCGACCGAGGCTGGCTGCGTGAGTGCTTCGCTCGGGTTCCGCGGCGCGGCCTGTACGGGGAGTTGGCACGGGAGGTCGGTCGGGCCATGCGGGAGCGTCCGCTGACCCTGCCGCGGATCTTTCTGCGGCCTTAGGGAGCGGCCGCGGCCACAGGAGTCCGCGCGGAGCGGGACGGTGCGGCTGACCCGCTGGGGCCGCGAGCGACCAGATCGTTCACGGCCGGCCGCCTGGAGACCGCTGTGTCGCTCCGAGTCCCTCAACAAGCCACAATCGTTCTCCACCGCCAGGTGCCCCCCGAGCGCGGTTTTTGTCCCGGGAGCGCCTGACCGACCACCACCGTCGATGCGCAGTTTCGACCGCGAGCCCGCCGCGCACCCCAGACGGCCAGACCCACCGTTGCCCCCGGGCTGGCCAACCAGCCAGTAGTAGGATCCGCGACACCCACGCCGGCACCCGAGGAGGGGCAGTTGTCATCTACGAAGAGCGACCTTGAGCACGTCCTCGTCAGCGAGCGCAAGGACTGGCTGGATGGACCGCCCCACGAGCTGTTCTCGCAGCTGCGCACGGAATGCCCGGTGCACTGGACGGCGGGAATCACCGAGTATCCGAACGAGGCCGGCTACTGGTCGGTGACCCGGGCCGATGACGTCCACACCGTCAGCCGCGACTGGCGGACGTACTCCTCCGAACTCGGAGGCGTCACGGCGGTGACCGACGTCTTCCCGATCGAGTTGATGCGGGCGATGTTCATCGGTATGGATCCGCCCAAGCACGATCGCATCAAGAAACTCTTTCAGGCCGGCTTCACTCCCCGGCGGATCGCCGCGCACGAAGACGCGATCAGGGCGATCGTGCGCGACGTGCTCGACCGCCTCGAAGGCCGGGAGACGTGCGATCTCGTCACCGACGTGGCTCAGCCGGCCGTTTCCCGGGTCATCGGCAGCTTCATGGGCATCCCGCCGGAGGACGACGCCGCGTGGGCGACGCTGATGAACTCCGCGCTCGGGGCCGGGGATCCTGACCTCAATCCCGACGGGATCGAGAGCGTCGTCACCAATGACATCCCTCAGGTCTTCGCCCGCTGCCAGCGCATGATTGCCGAGCGGAGAGAGAACCCGACTGACGATCTGACGAGCGTGCTCGTGCACGCCGAGATCGATGGACAGAAGCTCGAGGAGCACGAGATCGTGATGGGCTTCTTCCTGCTCGTCGCCGCTGGGAACGACAGCACCAAGGCGACGTACTGCAGCGGCATGCGGGCGCTGATGGAGCATCCCGACCAGCGTCAGGTGCTGCTGGAAGAGCCCTCGCTGGTCTCGAGCGCCGTTGAGGAGTCGCTGCGGATGTTCCCCGCGTTCGCGCATTTCCGTCGCACGGCGACGTGTGACACAGAGCTGGCGGGCCAGCCGATCCGCGAGGGCGAGAAGGTGGTGATGTGGTACGTCTCCTCGAACCGTGATGAGACCCGTTACGACGATCCCGACCGCTTCGACGTTCGCCGCAATCCTGAGCACCAGGCCTTCGGCGCGGGTGGCCGGCACTTCTGCCTCGGGACCGCACTCGCGCGATTGGAGCTCATCATCATGTTCGAGGAGACGCTCAAGCGCTTCCCGGAGATGGAGCTCGCCGGCCAGCCGATGGTGGTGGAGTCGGCGTTCCTCAACCAGCTGAAGACACTCCCGGTCCGCCTGCGACCAGCCGCATAACAGTCCTCCACAGCGCCAAGCTGACCCGCAGCGTGCGGCGGCCGTGGTCATCTACCACGCGATTGCGCTCGGCATACCCGCGCTCGGCGGAACGATCGGCTTCGCGCGGTTGCGCGGAACGGTCGGCTTCGCGCGGTTGCGCGGAACGGTCGGCTTCGCGCGGTTGCGCGGGACGATCGCAGTCCGAGGCTCCGCGCTCGAACCCCGCGCGGCGGTGGATGGTCAACCGGCCGAAGCCATCGCTCTGCCGGCGGTTGATGCGGCCGACCTCGCCGCCTGAGTAGCCTCCGTTTGCATGACCCAGGTCGCCGTCGTCGGCCACGTCGAATGGGTGGACTTCATCCCGGTGAGCGCCTTTCCGCGTCGTGGCTCGGTGCTCCATGCTGAGGGTTCGTTCGCGCGGGCTGCGGGTGGGGGCGGGGTGGCGGCGGCCACGTTGGCCGACCTCGGCGCGGACGTGCACTTCTTCTGCGCGCTCGGCCAGGACGCGCATGGCATCGGTGCTCAGGACCAGCTGCAGGAGCACGGAGTGACCATGCACGTGGCCTGGCGCCGGCAGCCGACGCGGCGCGCCGTGACGTTCCTCGAGTCAGGCGGTGAGCGGACAATCGTGACGATCGGAGAGCGCCTACACCCAGTCGGAAGCGACAAGCTCCCGTGGGAGCTCCTGCAGCAGGCCGCCGGCGCGTATTTCACCGCGGGAGACAGTGGGGCGCTCACGCATGCCCGTCGAGCGCGAATTCTGACTGCCACGCCTCGGGGCGGTGTCTCGCTGCAGGGCGCCGGGGTGCCGATCGATGCGCTGATCTTCAGCGCCCGCGACCAGGACGAGCAGGCGGTGGCCCAGCAGGTCGGCCCCAGGGCACGGCTGATGGTGGCTACCGAGGGCGCCGACGGCGGTGGCTGGTGGGGTACCTCGACGGGGCGGTGGGAGCCGGTCCCGGTGCCCGGCGAGGCCCGGGACAGCTACGGCTGCGGTGACTCGTTTGCCGCAGGTTTCACCTTCGGGCTGGCTCAGGGGGACACCGTGGCAGCGGCCGCTGCCGTGGGTGCACAGTCCGGGGCTCGGCGGCTGACCCAGTCCGGAGCGCCTTGATGGGCCAGCCCCGGGAAGGGTTCCCCGGGCGGACCCAGATCCATCTGGGTCCGCCCGGAGTGGCCAAGGAAGTGGGGGCGCAGTTCCTTGGCCGTACGGCCAGGTTATTGCCTGATCCAGCCGTGGCTAAACATCAAATGCTCAACCTGCCCGGATGAAGGCCTCGATCCGGGCGCCCACGCGCTCTGGGTCCTCCAGATGCAGGAAATGGCCGACGCCCGGCATCAGTTCGAAGCCGCTGGCGGCCGGCAAGCTTCCCGCTCCCCGCCGGGCGATTTGCGCGTCCATACAGCCGTCGGTCGCGCCGTGCAGATAGAGCAGCGGCGTGCGCGGTGATTTGAGCAGCCATGAGCGCTCCTCGGCGTACGCCGCCTGTCGGCGCCAGGGCAGCAGGAGCGCCCGGTAGTACTGCAGCGCAGCCGTACGACGCACGGGATCCTCGAATGCCGCCAGCACCCGCTGCACGTCCTCGTGCGCCGGATACCCCGGCGACCAGGTCTCCCAGAGGCGCGGGATCAGCCGCGGCAGCGCTCGCTCGGAGATACCGGGCAGCAATTGAAAGAACATGTACCAGCTGCGGCGCAGCTGCCGCGCAAGCAGCGGCAGCTCGCGCGGGAGCTGGGCCGGGCTCTGCGCGAGGGACACCAGAAGCCGCATCGGCGGAACGGCCAGCGTCACGATCCGCCGGAACAGCTCCGGCCGATGTGCGGCGATCAGATATGCGGCTGCGGCACCCCAATCGTGGCCGATCAGAACGGCGCGTCCGTCCCCGCCGAGGGCGCGATGCAGTCCGACGACGTCGCGCGCCAGGGCCCCGAGCTCGTAGCTTCCGTCGGGTGCCAAGTCGCTTGGGGCATACCCGCGGGAGGAAGGGGCTACGACCCGCCAGCCGCGGTCCGCTAGACGCGGACCCAAGTACCGCCAGGTCCACGGCGTATCTGGGTAACCGTGCAGACATAGCGCCAGCGGCGCGTCCTCTCGGCCCCAGGCCAGCGCCGCGAGCGTCAGCTCGCCGACCTGCAGGCGCAGCTGCTGCGGCTGTCTGTCGTCCGGGCGCGGCACGAACCGATCAAACCATATGAACAATCATGGGCGCTCGCGCCCACCCCGGCGGATGAAAATGGTTGAGAC